>OGWT01003252.1_pt1 | contig 10326 bp, 8 predicted proteins | sample 1576101 | NCBI WGS metagenome assembly OGWT01 (sample SAMEA3541481, study PRJEB24748) | human gut metagenome | biome: human gut; feature: human-associated habitat; material: faeces | place: China | collected 2012 | reverse complement strand
AAATACACTCCAGTAATGTTAGTGCAAGGATAATGTTAATAACACGGAAATGCCGTAGATAAAACTTCTGAATCAGTGCACCCAAGCTCCGGAGGCATCCGCCTTCTTCATCTGGCTCTTCATGCTCGCCTCGCCGCCGTGAACAATCGTGCTCACGTCGAAGTCGCGGAGCGACTCAGCCACGGTGACCGCGGGGTCAAGCGTGCCTTCGCCCGCGTGGATCACGTAAACCGAGCAGTCAGGGGTTTCCGGCTTCACGCCGAATTCCTTCATGAGCTCGAGAACGCGTTCCGCTCCCATCGCGAAACCGACGCAGGGCGCGGGCTTTCCGCCGAGGATCTCCATCAGGCCATCGTAGCGGCCGCCGCCGCAGATCGTCGCCTGGGAGCCGAGACGGTCCGTCGTCCACTCAAACACCGTGTGACTGTAGTAGTCGAGGCCTCGGACGAGACGCGGGTTCACCGTGTACTCGATCCCGGCGCGTTCCAGCTGATGCTCGATCCCGGCGAGAAACGCACGGGACTTTTCGCCAAGGTAATCGATCAGACGGGGAGCGTTATTCGCGAGCTCCTGCATGTCCGGATCCTTCGTATCGAGAATACGGAGCGTCTGTTTCCAGGACTTCACCATTTGAAAGAGTCCCTCGATAAAACAGGCCATCCACTTTTTCCTGCTCTTCCAGTGCCGCATTTAAAATCCTGCGGTAATGCTCCTGACTGACGGCGTCCTCATCCACCACACAGAGGATATGGATGCCGCAGTGATCTACGATCGTCTCGATCACCTGCCGTTCTTCTTCCCGGTTCAGTACTCTTCCACGGAATGTCACAGCCATTTTTGCATTTCTGAAAAAATTGGCAGATTCCTGAAATTTATCCGCAATGTCAAGAAGGAGTTCCTGAAACGGCATCTTGTCATCCAGGATAACGGTCAGGCCGTATTTATTACTCTTAATGATCACGGATTTACGGTTCATACGCTCGCCTCCCCCGACTGTTAGTCCGCAAAACTGTTACTTACATTTACATTTGCTGCAGTATTTGTAATAATATCGCTTTCATCTTTCAGTTTAAAGTAATAACTTACAATATCTTTTGCAACGGACGCCGCGTTCGTGGAAGAATAGCCGTTTGTAATACGCACTGCCATGGCAATTTCCGGTGTATCATACGGTGCATAGCCGATAAAGAGTGCATGGTTTGGTTTGTCCTGATTCTCCTGTGCAGTACCTGTCTTTCCGGCCATATTGAAAGAACTCTTTATGTCCGTAAATGCGGCGTTATTCTGATAAACTCCATTCATACCGGAATGGATCACATCCCAGAGATCTGACGAAAGATCCACAGTGCTGTGCACAACCGGCTCCGGCTCTTCCAGCGTATTATTATCGCTGTCCGTGATACGGTCAAGCAGAGTCAGATCATAACAGGTTCCATTGTTTGCGATCGTTGCCGCATAACGTGAAAGCTGACTGGTCGTAAAGGTATTGCCTGCCTGTCCCATTGCAGTTCTGGCACCATCCGCAGTGGAAACATGCGGTGCTGTCTCATCTATTTCAATGCCCGTATTGGCATCAAAACCATACATTGCAGCATACTTGGTAAGTGTGCTGATCGCCTGTGCGTCATTATAAGTGGAAGACTGTACGACATTTCCATCCGCATCGGTCTCCGGTGTAAGATTGGTAAAATCCGAGGTCTTTCCAAGCATATAACCGACTGTATTGAAATAAAAGTTACAGGATTCCGTAATCGCCTGTGACAAAGTCAGAGGACCATGAGATCCGCTCTTATATCTTTCTGAATAGATCCAGCAGTTTACATCCGGAGGGATCAGCTGGAACTTTCCGGTACAGTTGATCGTATCATAAGCACCTACAACACCTTCCATCACACCTGCAGTTGCCGCCACAATTTTAAACGTAGAACCAGGTGCTGTCACTTCCTGCGTTGCTTTATTATAGAACGGAGAAGATTTGTCGCTGTTCAGTTTATAGAAATAATCATCATCCATATTGTTTGCCAGACGATTGTTATCATAGCCCGGATATGTAACACATGCCAGAACATCGCCGTTGTCCGGATCGGTGATCACGGCTGAACCGGTACACGGCTCCAGTGCAAGCATTGCCGGTGTGATCTCAAGAGAATAAATCTTCGCCATGATAAAATCATAAGCCGAAACTGCTCCGTTTTCCAGAGCACTGTAATCTTCCTCATTCATCTTCAGAATACCCTGATCAAACAGTAGCAGACAGATATCCTTTCCGCTGATCTGATAATTCTGTATCATATATTTATATACCTGGCGGCTGAATGCATCACTCTTTGAAAGATAGTCCGTCACATAATCGGCAAGTGCACCTGTGATTTCACTGGTGTCAAGGTATGTAGTATCGCTGTTTACTTTTGTGATATCGATCCAGTTCTTGGAGATCGCATAACTTAAAAACTCATTCAGACTGACGGATCCGTCATTGCTCCATTTTGTCCACATCTCGTCATTGGTATCGATCTTGTCTTTATCAAGGACTTCTGTTCCTTCAATCAGAACATCGTCCACAATAAAGCTTTCATATACCTGCATCTCCTCGGAAAGATCCTGATATGCCGTTGCTGAAGAGGATGTCATCTGACCCCGTATTTCAGAGAAAATCTCTTCTTCCCGACTCTGAAATTCACTGTAGATACGTTTTTCATTATCGCTTGCATCGTCAGAAGCCAGATGATCTGCATCCAGCACATTATTCTCAAAAAGGCTGTAATACACATCGTAGATCGGGATCAGGATGTCATCCTCTGATGAAATACTGTCTTTATCAAATTTCTCGGCATCAAAAATCTTATTGTATACAATTCCGGCAATATACTGCTCCAGAATCTTATATACTGCGATCTGAAGATTGCGGTCAATGGTAAGATGGATATCATTTCCGGCCTGCGGTGCAACTTCAGAATCTTCTTTCAATACTTTTCCAAGGTTATCCACATAAACCGTTTTTGTTCCGTTCTGTCCGCGAAGCTCTTTTTCAAAATACTTCTCGAGTCCGGACTTTCCGACGATATCACTGCTGCTGTACTGACCGTTTCCGTTTTCACCATTAAGTTCTTCCAGTTCTTCTGCGGAAACCTGACCGGTGTAACCGATCAGTGGTGCCATATAAAGACCGTCCTCATAAACCCGGATAGAATCTTCTTCCACATCCACGCCCGGATAACGGTCTTTGTTTTCCATAATAACAGCAACAGTATCTTTAGAAATATCTTTTGCGATCGTAGTCGTCACATACTTCTGATAGCTGTTCTGTGCAACCGCACTTCGCAGTGCAGTCAGCTTTAACTGCTCTTCTTTTGTAAAACTGGATGGAAGGCCGTACTCCTGCAGCTCTTCTTCCGTGTAAACGGAAAGGTCGATTCCGTACCATTTTTTCGTAGAAAGTGTCTGCATCATCTCTTCTGCCGTACAGTTTCTCTCATCGGTTTTCAGATCTTCCGTATCTGCGTATCCGAAAATATCTGCCCGGAAACGCAGAAGATTAAAACCTTCCCTTGTAAACTCATACTGGCCGTCACTTCCAATGTCGATCGCATAGTTGGTATAAACCTGGTCACCGCCATCTTCGATCACTTTCATGATCTGATACAGGCTGCCGTTCATCGCAAGATTTCTCTCTCTTGTCGTATCATAGCTGCCTACATCTTCATAGGTGACATTATATGCGAGCTTGTTGTATGCAACCGCATTTCCGTCGCGGTCATAAATATTGCCCCGCGTACTTTTCAGTGTTGTTTCTTTTTTGATCTGCATGGTAAAATCCGTCAGATACTTTTCACCGTTGATGATCTGCATGGTATACAGACGCTGGATCAGTATGCCTGCAAGCAATGCAAACAGGACAACCAGAACGATCAGTCTGGACTTTATCAGTTTGGACAGTGAATTTTTAACATAATTAAACAAAGCTACCTACACTCCTTTGTTCTGCCTTTTCAAGTTTATGGTTCAATGCCAGAAGCAGGCGGTATACAACCAGCGTGATCAGTGCAGTATAGATCACTTCCGGTATAATGATCCTTCTCAGATAGAAGAACAGGCTGATCCTTCCGCGAAAGAAAAACTGAAAAAGATAAACCACCAAATCATAGACCAGATCGCTGAATGCGATCAGAAGTACCGGCATCTTGATATCATCATCATAAAAAATGCGATAACAGAAACCGTTGAAGTATCCGACATAGGTGAAGAGGAGCATATGAAATCCCAGCACCGGTCCGTAAAAAATATCCATCAGGATACCAAAAAATGCACCCACAAACATCCCCTCGCGTTTTCCACGCATCAGTGCAAAAGAAACCGTCAGGATGATTGGAAGATTCGGGGAGACGGATGCAATGGCAAATGTCTGCATCAATGTCGTCTGCAGAACAAATGTCAGTAAGATCAAAATAATCATTATGACTCTGCGTTTCACTGTTCTCCTCCTGCCTGCTTACTGCTTTCTGTCTGTTTTCCGGTTTCTGTTTCCAGAATCATCTCTGTCTCACTCTGTGCCTGAGACTGGATATCTTTCTGTGCCTCATCGGTATTTTTCAGCTGTGTAATGACCAGCACTTCGTGCAGATGTCTGAAATCAACAACCGGTGTAATGCTTCCTGATTTTGTCAGGTTATTGGAATCCATCCCGATCTCGCTGACATAACCGATCAGAATCCCCGGAAGGAAGCGGTTACTGATTTCTGATGTCACCACTTTGTCACCGACTGTCACCTTATTATCCGCATCCGTCAGCTTCACAAGGCTGATCTTGCCTTCATCGATCAGTTTCAAATTACCGGCAATGATGCAGTTGTCGGAAGTGGAGCTGATCTCGGCACTGACGTTGCTGTAATCGTCTATGATTGAACGAACAGTCGCCCAGTTTGATCCTACCGAAGTTACAATCCCGACAAGACCTCCGTCTGCAATGACATTCATATCTTCCTGAATCCCGTCTTTCGATCCTTTGTTGATCGTAAATACATTGAACCAGTTTCCGGAATCTTTTGCGATAATGCGTGCGGCGATCGTCGGATAGTTGCTGTATTCATCTTTCAGATCCAGCAGATCTTTTAATCTTTCATACTCATCCTGATTCTGCAGCAGATCACTGTTTTCTGCGGTCAGCTCGTCCACTTTTTTCTGCAGTCCGGCATTTTCACTTCGCAGATCTGTTGTATGGAACAGGTATTCTCCCTTGTCCGAGATCCATGTGCCGATTGCGTTCATTCCACTCTGGATCGGCGTGATCACTCCTGTGACATAATGAAGTGGCCCGGATACTGCATCTGTCGTAAAAGACAGAATGATCAAAACGACACATACCGCTGTCAGAATTGTGAGTACCAGTTTGCTTTTTCCTGAATCATTCATCTTTTTTTTCATTGCATTTCCTCTTTTATATCAGATTGCCGACATAATCCTTCAAAGAAAATGTCAGCTTTTTCAGTTCTTTGTCATTCATAATCTCCACAAGACCATTCATCGTGTTATAGACAGGATCTGGAACATTATAAACCGGAAATGTTACCTTTTCCTGTATATAGCTGGCAATATTCGGTGTCAGTGACACACCTCCCGCCAGATAAATACCATTCTGCTGTATATTTTCAAGCAGCTGAGGCGGTGTCCTCTGCAGTGTCATCTTCACGGCATCGGCAATTGCATCGGCCGTATCGGTTATCGCCTTGCTGATATCTTCGGACGGTATCCTGGCAGAACTTGGGACTCCGCTGATCGTGTGGATACCGTAAACTTCGCTGCTCTTTGCTTCCCCGTTCATAAGATACCCCATAGCAACACGGAGCTTCTCTGCCGTCTTTTTGCCGATTGCAAGATTATGCTCGCGGCGTACCATCGTGATGACGGCCTGATCCATTGCATTTCCGCCATACGGATACTGTCTTCCGATGATCACTTTTCCATCTGAGATCACAGAAATCCCGGTTGTGGAAGCTCCGATGTTGACCACCATACTTCCCGTCTGGGCAAGAACCGGCATACCGATGCCGACCGCATCTGCAACTCCTTTTTCCACAAGAGCGATCCTTCTTACTTTCAGTCCGGTCAGTACTTTATAAAAAGCACGCATCTCAATCTCCGACAGCTCCATCGGAACCGTCACCAGAATATCCGGCCTTTTTGTAAAAACACTCGAAAAACGCTTTAATAACCGTGCCAGAATAAAGCCGAGATTCCCGCCGTCTGCGATCGCTCCGTCAACCATCGGACTGTCCGCTGTTACGCAGAGGGGCGTCTTTTCGTACATTTCGTATGCACGCTGGCCGACTGCGATCACATAGGTTTTATCCCGCACCGCGATCATATTTTTTTCACAGACCACTTTTTTGTTTTTTTTATCGGCGATCTTTATCGTGTCACTTCCAAGATCGATCCCGCATTTTTTTCGAAACAACATGTACTCAAACTCCTTATCTCAAAGGATTTTCATTTCCCTGAAACTGGCATAACACCGATCTCCCACAATAATATGATCCAGAAGACGTATCCCAACCAGCTCACCGCCAAGTGAAATCCTTTTTGTAAGGCTTTTGTCCTCTTCACTCGGAGTCGGATCTCCACTTGGATGATTGTGCAGAAGTATAATAAAAACCGCATGATGCTGCAGGGCCAGCAAAAAAATCTCACGCGGCGTAATGACAGAACAGTTTACACTGCCCTTGGATATGGATTGCCTCGCAAGAAGACGGCATTTTGTGTCAAGCATCAGAAGAATCATCTGCTCCTGCTCCAGATGACGCATCTCCTCCATAAAATAATCTGCAATGCTGGCAGCATCTTTGAAGTTCAGGGCACTCCAGGCGGATTGACCGGCAATCCTTCTGGAAAGCTCCGCAATACATTTGAGCTGTACTGCTTTTACTTCTCCGATACCGCGTATCTGGCATAACTGTGGAATTGTCATATGATACAGGCCAAGAAGTCCATTTCTTGGTGCTCCTGCATCCAATATTTTTCTGGAAAGTTCCAATGCATTGATCCCCTTTGATCCTGTACGCAAAATAACGGCGAGAAGCTCTGCATCACTTAGCACTTCCGCACCTTTGTTTATGCATTTTTCATATGGCAATTCATCTGCCGGCAGTTCTGTCATTTTACAGTTGTTTTCTTTCATAAAATACAACCGGCTCTCTTGTCCCCCTGATACCCGTATCGCAGTATCCATTTTCTTCCGATAGGCTATTGTATCATAAATAGTGCGAAGTGTACACACTATTTAATCTTAAATTTTTTTAAAATAGCTTCCGCAACCTTCAGTCCATCCATGGCTGCGGAAGTAATACCGCCGGCATATCCTGCTCCTTCCCCACATGGATAAATACCGGAAATACTGCTCTCCAGCGTCTCTTTTTCCCGCTCGATCCGCACAGGTGAAGACGTTCTGCTCTCTACTGCGGATAAAATCGCGTCTCCTCTGTCAAATCCTCTGATCTTTCTTCCAAAGACTTTGACTGCCTGCTCGATTGAATCTCCGATCTCTTTTGGAAAACAGTCTCTTACATTTCCGAATGTCCATGCTCCTTTCATGGAAGGCGTGGTTTCTCCAAGTGATTCACTGACCTGCTTTTTGCAGAAATCATGATACAGCTGCACAGGGATCTTCCCATCTCCGGCTTCATATGCCGCCGCTTCCAGTTTTCTCTGAAATTCTACGCCGGCAAGCACATCATCTCCCGGGAAATCTTTCGGTGTCACCGTAACAACAATGGCACTGTTCGCATTGTCACCGTTTCGACTGTGATAACTCATACCATTAACGGCAAGTTTTCCTTCCTCGGAAGAAGCATTTACGACATATCCGCCAGGACACATACAAAAAGAGTATACACCTCGTCCGTTCGGAAGCTGACAGGTCAGCTTGTAATCTGCTGCCGGAAGCGTTCCCCGCTCTTTTCCGTACTGGGACTGATCGATCAGATGCTGCGGATGTTCCATGCGGACACCGACCGCAAAAGCTTTCGGTGACATAGAAAACTGTCTTTTTTTCAGCAGTGCAAACGTGTCTCTCGCACTGTGACCGATTGCCAGGACGGCCGCCTCACATTCCAGCCGTTCCGCTCCATTGATGATCAGTGCCCGAAGTTGTCCTTTCTGGATTTCAAAATCGGTGACCTGTGCTTCAAAACGCACGTCTCCTCCAAGACGCAGGATCTCTTTTCTGATATTTTTAATGACTTCCCTGAGAAGATCGGTTCCGATGTGTGGTTTGTTCAGCCACAGGATTTCTTCCGGTGCACCGAATTCCACAAAGGTTTTCAATACAAACGTATTTCTTCCGGTGGCATCTTTTACGGCTGTATTCAGTTTTCCATCCGAAAAAGTGCCGGCTCCGCCTTCTCCGAACTGGATATTGCTTCGTTCATCCAGTTGCCCTGTTTGCCAGAATGTTTCAACCATCTCCTGCCTGCGGTCGACATCCATGCCTCTCTCTAAAAGAATCGGTGCAAAACCGGTTCTTGCAAGAGAAAGTGCACAGAAAAGCCCCGCAGGCCCCATGCCGATCACAACCGGACGATGTTTGAATGGAATTGTGCCGCTCTGCTCTGGGGCGTAGATGACTTCTTTTGCTCTGGTAACTTTGTTGCTTTTACATCTTCGCAGTATTTTTTCTTCGTCATTTACTTCCACATCTACCGTATAGACATAATACAGTTCCGGTTTCTTTCTCGCATCCAGAGAACGTTTGCAGATCCGAAGATTCTGAATTTCTTCCTCCCGGATGCGAAGTTCTTTTGCTGCGGCGTGTTTCAATCCCTGTTCTCCTTTTTCCGCATTTCTCTTTATCTGTGAAATTCTAAGCATTCTGTTCTACCTGTCCTTTCTGATCGTTTGCTGCATGATATCCTGCCAGGTAACCGCTGCTCCAGGCCCATTGCAGATTATAGCCGCCGCAGGCACCATCTACATCCAGAATCTCCCCGGCAAAATAAAGTCCCGGCACCTTTTTCGATTCCATGGTCTTTGCATTTACAAAAGCAGTGTCAATACCACCGGCACAGACCTGTGCATACTCAAACGAACGTGTACCGGTTACTGTAAGACGCAGATCAGATACCAGAGAAAGAATCTTAAGAAACGATTCTTCCTGCAAAATTTCACCTGCTTTATATCCAGTCTGTTTCAGCAGCAGAGCGGCCAGTTTCTGTGGAAAGATCCCGGACAGAAGATGCTCTGCCTTTTTATTTGTCTGTTTTTGGTATATTGCAAGAAGATGCTGTCTGTTCACCTGCGGAAGCAGATTGAGAGAAATCTGCACGTTTTTCTTTTCTAAAAGCCCAAGTGCTGCAAAACGGCTGACCTGAAAAACCACAATCCCGGAAATTCCATACGATGTCCACTGCAGTTCTCCTTCCGATTCAGCCGCCTTTTTTCCATCAAGAAAAAGCGTTACTTTCGCCGGGCTTCGAAGTCCGGCAAGTGCATGGAAAGCAGCTTCTTTTGTCTTTAACGGAACCAGTGCCGGAACGATCTCCGTAACCGGATGGCCAAGTTTTTCTGCCAAATGATAGCCGTCCTCACACCCGCCAAGTGTCTGTGCTGCCTTTGATCCGCAGGCAAGAATCACAACATCTGCCTCGTATTGCCATCCTTCTGTTTTCACAAAAAAACCTCCCTTTTTTTGTGGCAGAATATCAATAATGCGTTCCCGTGTTTTTATTTTCACACCACGCTCACGCAATACATCCAGAAAAAGCGTCTGCACCGTCTGTGCCTGATCCGTATAGGGATAAACTCCGCCGTTTTTTTCATGCATCAACATACCAAGTTCTTCAAAAAACTGCACGGTCTGTTCCTGATCAAACGTTTGCAAGGCAGCTTCTGTAAAATCCTGCCCTGTTCCCCGATAGGAAAGCAGCGGTTCTCTGGATGCATAAGTCAGGTTGCATTTTCCGTTTCCGGTTGCCAGAAGCTTTTTCCCCGGTTTTTCCTGTGCCTCCAGAACGGTCACTTCTGTATCCGGCCGTTTTGCATGAAAAGCACTCATAAATCCTGCTGCCCCTCCGCCTGCGACTATAATTCGTTTCATCTGTTTTCTCCCTGTCATCATATTCCTTTTAAAGAGGCAGTCTCACCAGATCGGCATCATAAAGTTTCTGAAGAGACATCAAAATGCCAAGTTTTGCATGCTGCCAGGTAAGTCCGCCCTGGAAATACACGGCATACGGCGGCTTCACCGGACCATCTGCCGAAAGTTCAATAGATGAGCCCTGTACAAAAGCACCCGCCGCCATAATAACCTGGCTGTCATATCCCGGCATATCCCATGGC
>OGWT01003250.1_pt1 | contig 10327 bp, 10 predicted proteins | sample 1576101 | NCBI WGS metagenome assembly OGWT01 (sample SAMEA3541481, study PRJEB24748) | human gut metagenome | biome: human gut; feature: human-associated habitat; material: faeces | place: China | collected 2012 | reverse complement strand
CACTCAAGATGATGCTCATATCTTTATGTTACCTAGCCAGATTGAAGATGAAATCCAAAGAGTTATTGACTTATTTGATAAAGTTTATAGCACATTTGGTTTAACTTATCATGCAGAACTCAGCACACGTCCTGAAGACTCCATGGGTTCTGATGAAGTTTGGGAAACTGCAACTAATGCACTTAGAAATGCACTTGAACATCGTGGTCTTAAATATGTTATTAACGAAGGCGATGGCGCTTTCTATGGTCCAAAAATCGACTTCCATTTAACTGATTCCATCGGTCGTACTTGGCAGTGTGGTACAATTCAGCTTGACATGTTAATGCCTGAAAAATTCGACCTCACTTATATCGGTGAAGATGGTCAGAAACATCGTCCAGTAATGATTCACCGTGTAGTATACGGAAGTATCGAACGCTTTATCGGTATTTTAATTGAAAACTATGCTGGTGCATTCCCAGTATGGCTCGCTCCTGTACAGGTTAAAATCTTACCTATCAGCGATAAATATGTTGATTATGCTTATGAAATCAAACGCAAAATGTTTGACCTCGGCATTCGTGTAGAAGTTGATGACCGCAATGAAAAAATCGGTTACAAAATCCGTGAAGCTCAAGTTAAAAAAGTTCCATACAGCATTATCGTAGGTGAATCCGAATTAGAAAATAAAAATATTTCTGTTCGTAAACGTCGTGAAAAAGATACTATTACTATGGATACTGATGAATTTATCAACAATCTTCTTGAAGAAATTAAAACAAAAGCTCAGTAATCAATAAAAATAAAAGCTCTTAATAGTTTTTGCTATTAAGAGCTTTTTTATTTAAAATTTAATTATTTTATCCATTTACCACAAGCTTTATCTTGGCAGATTTTATTATTATCCACAACTAATTGACCGCGTAAAAATGTTTTGATAGGGCAACCTTTGATTTTTCTACCAGCAAAAGCAGTTAGCGGTTGTTTGCTGTGAAGTTTTTCATTTTCAATAGTATCGACTTTATTCATATCAACAACTACAATATCGGCATCTTTACCAATCTCTAAATTACCTTTATTTGGTAAATTATAGATATCAGCTACATTTTTAGCCATGACTTTCACTAAGAAAGGTAAAGTGATATGACCATTATTTACTTCATTGAGCATTAATGGAAGCATAGTTTCTACACCGCACATGCCAGCAGGAATGGAGAATAAATCACCTTGTTTTTCACTGATGATATGTGGTGCATGGTCAGAAGCGATAAAATCTATAGTGCCATTTTTCAATCCTTGCCAAAGTGCAAGTCTATCTTCTTCATGTTTGATGACAGGATATACTTTCATCATTGGCCCTACACTATCATAATCTTTAGCAGATAAAAATAGATATTGTGGGCAAGTTTCAGCAGTTATATTTACACCATTAGCCTTTGCTTGAGCGACTGCTTCCATTCCCATTTTAGAAGTCAAATGAAGAATATGAAGTCTAGCACCAGTGGCTTTAGCAAGTAGACTAGCTGTTTGAATGGTCAAAGCTTCTGCTAGAGCTGGTCGAGATTGGATTAAAGCTTCATAATCTTTTTTACCAGATTGTTGAAGACGTTTAGTTAAAGTTTGAATTAATTCAATATTTTCAGCATGAATGGCGATTATTTTTCCTGTTTTTGCCATTTGTTCAAAAATTTCATAGACTTCACCGTCGCCAAGAGGTGGGATAATATCTTCATCTTTAGGATTGTAATTATAAATTAAAGCTTTTGTTTTGGCATTTATAGCATATCCCCAGAAGAATTTTACAGCACTAGCACCAGCTTCACAAAGTCTAGGTAAATCGCCAAGGTTGATTTCACCTAAAGAAAGACCCCAAATACCATAATCAGCAAAAGCTTTAGGAGCAAAATAATTTGCTTTTTGTAATAAATCTTGCTCATTTAAAACAGAAGGATTTGTATTGGGCATATCAAATACAGTAGTTACGCCACCGGCAATAGCAGCTTGTGTGCCAGTTGTAAAGTCTTCCTTAGCAGTAGCTCCAGGGTCACGAAAATGACAATGCGTATCAATACAGCCAGGTAAAAGATACTTACCAGAAACATCATAAACCTCAGTGGCAGGCTTATCCGCTAAAGAAATTTCAACAATCTTTTCATCTTGTATATAAATATTTCCTAGATAGATTTCATTTTCATTAACAATAAAACCATTTTTTAAAGCTAAATCATACATAAAAAAACTATCCCTCCTAAGAATTATAAAATACATTTTTCCTTTATATAAAAAATAAACTATAACAAATAGCATAACATATTTTTAAAATGCTAAAAATAATAAAAATTACGTTAAAAATTCCGCAGATAAGATTTATAATTTAAGCAATAAATAGTACATATTATTTTCTTATATATGATATAAGAGTAATACCAAACATATCCGCGTTAGCAGACTTTTACGGTATTGAATTTATTTAAATACTAAAATAACACGTAATATCTATTTTCCGCATTATAAAATTTTAATGGTAACTGTTAAGTTATTGAAAATAATTAGCACTGAATACGGTTTTAGTCTGAATGTTTGAGCGAAGCGAGTTTCTAAGCGTTGTATGAAGTGATAATTATTTTCAAAGTTAAAATTTTATCTGCGGTGGATTTCTTTTGTTACTTTTCTTTGTCCATAAAAGAAAAGTAATAATAACTTATTATAGCATAGTGGCAAGTATTAGAATATATTTTATGTTTAATCTCGTTATAGGGATATGTTATAATGATGACTTAGGTTTTAGTTAAATGGAGATGTTATTTTGAAAAATAAAGCTTATGTGTTGTTGTCTTTGGCTGGAATTTTATGGGGTTTTCAGCCTGTAGTGGTGAAATTCATTGTAGCGGAGATGAACCCACCTACTTTAGTATCTTTCCGATATTTACTACTTAGTGCTACTTTATTTTTATTGATGAAAATTACACATAAAAAAGATTTTATACCGCCTAAAAGTTGTTGGTTGCCACTTATAATTATGGGGATAACAGGCGTTAGTTTGAATAATGGTTCACAATTTACAGGGCTACAATATTCTACAGTAGCTAATGCCACTTTGATTGCTGCTATGACGCCAGCTGTTACATCTTTATTAGCTTTTGTATTTTTGCGTGAAAGATTGGCTTTATTGCAATGGATTGGAATTATAATTTCGATATCAGGAACATTGTATTTAATCAGCAATGGAAATCTAGATATTATTTTACATATTTCATTTAATTTGGGAGATATATTATTTTTTGTAGCTCAATTAAGTTGGGCAATTTATTGTTTAATCAGCATTCGCGTGATGAAGAAGATGTCTGTATTATCTGTTACAGCATGGGCAGGAGTATTTGGTGCGATTTTTATTGCAATCTATGGTCATTTTACTTGTGGTTTATTTATACCAGATTTATCTATGAAAGCTATGGCTTCATTTGCATATATTGTATGGCTCGGTGGTGTAGGAGCAATGATATTTTGGAATATTGGTGTAAAAAATGTAGGTGCAAGTACAGCTTCCATATTTTTAAATATCATGCCTATTGTGGGGATTGTTACAGCTTCAATAACATTAAATGAAATAATTACTATGGAAGAATGTTTAGGCGCAGTAGTTATTTTATTAGGTGTATATATAACAACACATACAAAGCAAATTTTAGAAAAATTAAATTGGAAAAAGTAAAATAAATTTAAAATAGATTAATGAAAATAAAATTATTTTTAGCTGAGAAATTTTGCGAAAAAATTAGTTATATAGTATTATGATTATAAAGTATAATGTGTAAAAAGTAGGAGGGTTTCTTTTGAAAAAGCTTGTAGTAACAGGAACAATTTTGCTCAACAAAGCAGTAAATGAAAATGTAAAACACATGGTTATCAAAGCTCCAGAAATTGCAAATCTTGCTGAACCTGGTCAGTTTGTTCATGTGAAGACTTTGCATAGTGAAAACTTTTTGCGTCGTCCATTCAGTATTGCAGATGTAGATAAAAACGAAGGTACAATCACTTTAATTTATCGTATTGTCGGTAAAGGTACAGATGAATATTCTAGATTAAAAGAAGGCGAAGAATTTAGTATTTTAGGCCCTATCGGTAATGGCTTCAAATTAAAAGAAGGTCGTCCATTGCTTGTAGGCGGTGGTGTAGGTATTGCTCCACTTATCTATTTATCTCGCTTACTCAAAGACCAAAAACCTATTTTACTTATCGGTGGTAAAAATAAAGATGAAGTATTCTGGGAAGAATATTTAAAAGAATATGCTGATAAAATTTATATCACAACAGATGATGGTTCTGTAGGATTTAAAGGTTTCACTATTCAATTAATGCCTGAAATCTTAAAAGAAAATAATATTGACGCTATTTATACTTGTGGTCCAAATATCATGATGGAAGGCGTAGCAAAACTCGCTTATGAACATGATATTGATTGCCAAGTATCATTAGAAAAACGTATGGCTTGCGGTATTGGTGTATGTCTTGGTTGTACTTTTGAAGGTAAACTCACTAAAAAACGTCGTAAAGTTTGCACAGAAGGCCCAGTTTTTGAAGCTAAGGAGGTATTTTAATGAATTTATCTGTAAAGATTGGTAATCTTGAATTAAAAAATCCTGTAATGGGAGCTTCAGGAACATTCGGATTTGGTAGAGAATATGAAGATTTTCTTGATGTAAATGAAATCGGTGCAATCGTTACTAAAGGCGTTACACCAAAACCTCGTGCTGGTAATCCTGGCGTTAGAATAGCAGAAACTCCTTCTGGTATGCTCAACTGTATTGGTCTTGAAAATCCAGGGGTAGATGCTTTTATTTATGATATCTTACCCAAAATTAAAAAATATAATACTGCTGTTATCGTAAATATTTCCGCAGGTTCTGTAGAAGAATATGCTGAAATGGCATGGCGTTTGGATATTGACGGCGTAGATGCTGTAGAAGTAAATATTTCTTGTCCAAATGTAAAAGAAGGAGGTATCGTTTTTGGTACAGACCCAAAAGCAGCAGCTGCTGTAACTCATGCAGTAAAAACTCATACTAAAAAAACTGTAATTGTAAAACTTTCTCCAAATGTAACAGATATTGTGCAGATGGCAAAAGCAGTAGAAGAAGCTGGTGCAGATGCTATTTCTATGATTAATACATTGACTGGCATGGCAATAGATATCAATACAAGAAAACCATTACTTGGCAATATCACAGGTGGTCTTTCTGGTCCTGCTGTAAAACCTGTAGCACTTCGTATGGTATGGCAAGTAGCAAAAGCTGTAAACATTCCAATCATTGGTATGGGCGGTATTGCAAGTGCTGAAGATGCTATTGAATTCTTGCTTGCAGGTGCAACAGCAGTAGCAGTGGGAGCACATAACTTCATTGACCCATCAGCATTAAAAGTAATTGCAGATGGTATCGCTGAATATATGCAAAAACACAATATTGAAGATGTAAATGAACTTGTAGGAGCATTACAAGCTTAAATAAAAAATTACCAAGTGAATTTTTACTAAATAGTCTATAAAGCTAAGCAATATAAGCTTTATAGGCTATTTTTTTACATAACTAATAAAAATCAAAATCGCCTGGTAAAAATTTTTAATATCCTTGAATAACAAGGCTTTAGAAGCTATAATAAAAAAAGAAATGATAATAAATATAGGGATTAATAGAAACAATAGTTGTATTTGAATCCATTTTTAACCGTTCTATCGATAGCCACAGTTTTTGATTAATAGAAACAATAGTTGTATTTGAATTTTACAGCACTATCAATTATCATTTCCCTCTGTTGGATTAATAGAAACAATAGTTGTATTTGAATCAATTTCTAGGCATAGACCAATTAGCGAAAATTTCGATTAATAGAAACAATAGTTGTATTTGAATTAGTCAAGTAGAATTTTTAATCCATTAGCATCAGCGGATTAATAGAAACAATAGTTGTATTTGAATGCACTAGTGCCATATTTCTAAGCCTCCTTGTTTTTATGATTAATAGAAACAATAGTTGTATTTGAATAAAATTGCGAACTGCTGTGTAGTTTTATTTATTTGGGATTAATAGAAACAATAGTTGTATTTGAATCCGCATTGGCCAGGAGCGGACGGTTAACATCTATGAGATTAATAGAAACAATAGTTGTATTTGAATATCAACTATAAAATCTTTTGAAAGAAATGTTGTTGGGATTAATAGAAACAATAGTTGTATTTGAATTGCAGGGAAATAATAATATTTACTTTGATGATATTAGATTAATAGAAACAATAGTTGTATTTGAATAGGGCTATGGGGACGTTAATGAATTTAATCAAGCAAGATTAATAGAAACAATAGTTGTATTTGAATATAATGGTTAATCGTGGTCGATCGTGGTTAATAATGGTGATTAATAGAAACAATAGTTGTATTTGAATTAGGTGAACATAAGCAAATAGTATTAGGTCGAAAGGGATTAATAGAAACAATAGTTGTATTTGAATTCTAATATTTTTATGGTAAATAAACAAGAACAAGGATTAATAGAAACAATAGTTGTATTTGAATATATTATTTACGAAAAAAATTTCATTTTTAGCAAGATTAATAGAAACAATAGTTGTATTTGAATTTTTGTAGTAAATGTGGCTACAGGTACAGTATCAACTGATTAATAGAAACAATAGTTGTATTTGAATTAAAAAGAAGTAAAGCAAGAATAAACTCTACCATTTGATTAATAGAAACAATAGTTGTATTTGAATGAATTAGGAGAGATAAATAGTTGTGGAAAATGTAAAAGATATAAAGAAAGTTATTATTGATATATGTTATCAGGAGGGAATTACAAGAAGGGATTTAATAGCGGTATACAATAAAAAATATAATAAAAATTTATTGGAACAAACTTTTACAAAAACATTATCAAATAATAATATAAAATTTAACATGTTGGTAGACTTGTTAGATTCTATAGGTTATACAATAGATATTAGAAAAAAATTATAAAGAGAGTTGTATTTATAAAAAAACTTATTGACAGTGGATATAGTTTGTGATATATTAAGTTACGTTGTATTTGAGATGCAACGTATTCCACAAGAAGAAGTCACCACTTCTCACCTTATGGCGTGCTAGTCACTAGGGTTACTAATTAAAACAAAAACGTTTAACGTATATTTTAATTTGTAATATCAGAGGGTGACGTGCGTCATCCTCTTTTTTGTGTATATAATAAAAATAATATATAAATAATGAGGTGTTTTCTATTAGTAAAGAAACTTTAAGAATTAATGGCGAAATCCGCGCTAGAGAAGTTCGTGTGACAGATGCTCAGGGAGAACAGCTTGGTATTATGTCTACAAGAGATGCTCTTCGTAAAGCAGAAGAAGCTCATTTAGACTTAGTAGAAGTTGCTCCAAAAGCAAAACCACCTGTTTGCCGAATCATGGATTTCGGAAAATATCGCTATGAACAACAAAAACGTGAAAAAGAAGCGAAGAAAAAACAGAAGGTTATCAGTGTAAAAGAAGTAAAACTTCGTCCTGGTATTGAAACACACGATTTTAACTTCAAAGTTAAAAATGCTATGCGTTTTATTGCTGAAGGCAATAAAGTAAAAGCTACAATCATGTTCCGTGGCCGTGAGCTTTCTCATCCAGAAATGGGTAAAGAGCTTTTATTAAAGGTCGCTGAAGCAATGCAAGAAGCTGTTACTGTTGAACGCGAACCTAAACTTGAAGGTAAAAATATGATTATGATTTTAGCACCTAAAGTGCAAACTAAAGGAGGAAACACTAATGCCAAAAATTAAAACTCGCAGAGCTGCAGCTAAACGTTTTACAGCTACTGGTTCTGGTGAATTCAAACGTAATAAAGCTTTCAAAAGCCACATTTTAGAAAAGAAATCACCAAAACGTAAACGTAATTTACGTAAAGCAGCTATCATCACTGCTGCTGATCATAAACGTGTAAGCAAAATGCTTCCATACGCTTAATTAATCATTTATTGTTGAAATTTAGGAGGGTAAATAATGCCAAGAGTAAAAAGTGGCGTAACCGCTCATGCACGTCATAAAAAAATCTTAAAATTAGCTAAAGGTTATAGAGGAGCTAGAAGCAAACAGTTCAAAAAAGCTAACGAACTCGTTATGAAAGCTCTTTACTATGCACGTAGAGACCGTCGTGCGAAAAAAGGTGAATTCCGTAAACTTTGGATCGCTCGTATCAATGCTGCTACTCGTGCAAACGGTATGTCCTACAGCCGTTTCATCTGCGGTTTAACAAAAGCAGGTGTTCAGGTTAACCGTAAAATGTTAGCTGACGTTGCTATCAACGATGCAGCTGCATTTGCTAAACTTGTTGAAGTTGCAAAAAGCAATCTCTAATATAAAAAATAAAAGCTGTTTCTAATTTCAGATTAGAGACAGCTTTTTTGTTTGTTTAAATTTGTATGAAACTGACTAAACAAGTATACATTGTTTAAATATGTCAAATACTGTATAATAAATAAGAATGAATTTTATTTAGAGATAAATAAAAGTATTTAGGAGGATTATAAATGGCATTAGTTAATGAAAATTATCTAAAATTACAAGGTAGTTACCTTTTTGCTGAAATTGCACATCGTGTGCAGAAATTCAAAGCTGAAAATCCAGAAGCTGAAGTTATTAGCTTAGGTATCGGTGATGTTACATTACCATTACCACAAGTTAGTATCGAAGCTATGCATAAAGCTGTTGATGAAATGGCTAATAAAGAAACTTTCCGCGGTTATGGCCCTGAACAAGGTTATGCATTTTTACGTGAAAAAATTCGTGATGTAATTTATAAATCTCGTGGTGTAGATATCGAAACTGATGAAATTTTTGTCAGCGATGGTGCAAAATCTGACTGCGGTAATATCCAAGAAATTTTTGGCGTAGATAATACTATTGCTATTACTGACCCTGTATATCCTGTATATCTCGATACAAATATCATGGCTGGTCGTACAGGTCTTGTAAAAGAAGATGGAACTTTTGAAGGTGTAGTATATATGCCATGTACTGCTGAAAATAACTTCACTCCAGAACTTCCAAAACAGCATGTAGACATGATTTATTTATGTAGCCCTAATAACCCAACTGGTACTACTTTATCCCGTGATGAATTAGCTAAATGGGTTAAATATGCTAAAGAAAATAAATCTATCATTTTATATGATGCAGCATATTCTTACTATATTACAGAAGAAGATGTACCTCATACAATTTATGAAATTGAAGGCGCAAAAGAAGTAGCTATTGAATTCCGTTCCTTCTCCAAAACAGCAGGTTTCACTGGTACTCGTTGTGGTTATATCGTATTACCAAAAGCTGTTAAAGGTTATACAAAAGATGGTAAAGAACAAGCTTTAAATCCTCTTTGGAATCGCCGTCATACAACTAAATTCAATGGTACACCTTATATTATTCAGCGTGGTGCAGAAGCTGTACTTACTGAAGAAGGACAAAAACAAGTAAAAGAAATGGTTGGCTATTACATGGAAAATGCAAAAATTATCCGTGAAGGTTTAGCAAGCCTTGGTCTTACTGTTTTCGGTGGTGTAAACTCCCCATATGTATGGCTCAAAGTTCCAGCAGGCATGACTTCTTGGGATTTCTTCGATAAACTTCTTCATGAAGCAAATATCGTAGGTACTCCAGGTTCTGGTTTTGGCCCATCTGGCGAAAATTATTTCCGTCTTACTGCATTTGGTAGCCGTGAAAATACATTAAAAGCTGTAGAACGTATTAAAACACAGTTAAAATTATAATGTAAATTTAAATATAAAAATGACCTTTAATAGTTATTTATGTCAACTGTTAAAGGTCATTTTGTCTTAATATAATAAAGTAAAAATTTATAGTATCGGAGTTCTTATGGAAATAAAAGAAGTTAAAGATAACAAAAAACAATTTCTTTCATTATTATTGTTGGCAGATGAACAAGAAAATATGATTGATAAATATATTGATAGAGGCATAATGTATGTATTAGATGATGAAGGAATAATAAAAGCAGAATGTATTATAACAGATGAACAAAATGGTGTATTGGAAATAAAAAATCTAGCTGTAAAACCTGAATATCAAAGAAAAGGTTATGGTAAAGTAATGATAGATTTTATTATCAAAAATTATAAAGAAAAATATTCTATATTACAAGTTGGAACAGGAGATAGTACATTAACTATTCCTTTTTATGAGCAATGTGGATTTATTCGTTCACATTACATAAAAAATTTTTTTATAGATAATTATGAACAACCAATATATGAAGATGGCATTCAATTAATAGATATGATATATTTACAAAGAAA
>OGWT01003246.1_pt1 | contig 10335 bp, 10 predicted proteins | sample 1576101 | NCBI WGS metagenome assembly OGWT01 (sample SAMEA3541481, study PRJEB24748) | human gut metagenome | biome: human gut; feature: human-associated habitat; material: faeces | place: China | collected 2012 | reverse complement strand
GGCAACGCGGAGGTTTGCCTGCTGGCGACACGGGGACACCCCAAACGGCAGGCGGCAAATGTCCATCAGTTTATCATTTCCCCTGTTCGGGAGCACAGCCGCAAGCCGGAGGAGGCCCGTGAAAAGATCGTGGCCCTTATGGGCGACTTACCCAGGGTGGAGCTGTTCGCAAGACAGTCCCCGCCCGGCTGGGACGTGTGGGGAAATGAGGTGGAGCCCACGATCCCGGACTTCTGGACAAAGTGTCCAGAGGAGGCAGATCAAAAGGAGGGCTTGTGAGCGGGCTCACTTTGGGGAGCCTGTTTGACGGGATCGGGGTTTTCCCCCTGGCGGCGTCGCGGTGCGACATCCGCCCCCTGTGGGCAAGCGAGATCGAGGCCGCCCCTATCTCTATCACCCGGCGGCACTTCCCGGATATGGCCCACCTGGGGGACATCACCAAACTGGACGGCGGGGCCATCCCTCCCGTCCATGTGCTGACCTTTGGCTCCCCCTGTCAAAATTATGCCGAAGAAATAGTTATTCCGAAGTTGCTGCATCAAGTCCCATAAATCCTGGACTATCCACAAAAACATCGGAATAACAAAAGCGTCCGCCAAACCTGTATAATGAGAGCGCAGGCAACACAGCCTGCCATCAAAGATACAGGAGGAGGACTATGGAAACGATTGATTTGGTTGCAACCGCTACGCAAATATTGGAACTTTTATCTGACCAAGGTATAAGCGGCAAAAGTCTGCACGCATATACCCACACCGGCATTGGCTGCGTCATCCGCCACTTTCAAGCAAAAGGTATTCTTTGCGCAGCCCCTGAAATGTTAGATGCATTTTTACTTGAACAGCGTGAATTTTTTGATCAAGGGGCATTTTCGGTCTGGAAGTGGAGACTGCTCCGCAGGGGATGCGAACTCTTAAAACATTGTGCAGAAAAAGGCTCAGTGGATCTGCCGCCGTTGTCCCCTTGGATGCCTGCATTGCGGCGACCACGACAAAGCATCTGGAAGGACACACCAACTCCAGAGCAGCTTGCGGATTTGGATAACATTTACGCGCTGGTCTGGAGAACCAACAGCGCGATTTTGGAACTTGGCCTTACTGACGCAACAGTTGGCCATTACAGGAACGAAGGTCTGGCGATCATCTTGAATCGACACTATGAATCTGGGACAGATCGATTTTCGGGAGAAATTTTGGATCAGATCGTTGCAGAGAAACGGATTCAATATGAGTACGGGCAAATTGGCAGAGGCTCATATCAAAACTTGCGCAAGGCTGCGTATTGGATACAGGAGATGCACCAGACAGGTCATATTACTTTGGCGAAGGTTCCAAACTGGGGGCAACGGGAACTTGTTGAGCCGTTCAACTCACTTTTAAGAGAATTTTGTACACACACCAAACAAAGCGAAAGCATGGCTGAGACTACACGCAATGTCGCCAGGAGCGCTATACGTCGGTTCTTGTTTGAAATGGAGGATCATGGGTTCCGCTCTTTGGCGGATTTCACTCTGATAAATGTAAATGGGTGTGTTACCAGTTTTGCAGCGCATTACGCCGGTGGACTTGGTTCAGCAATTTCTTCTGTGCGGCTGTTTCTGAGATTTTTATTTGAACGTAACTTGACAATCACTGACCTGAGTCAGTCTCTGCCGGAACTTATGGCAACCCGAAAAATGTTCCATGGGGGCTTTACTGAGGATGAACTGGAATATCTGCTGGAACATCCGGACAGGACTACGGCCATTGGGAAACGGGATTATGCCATGATGGTACTGGCTGCGCAGAGCGGTCTGAGGGCCTGTGACGTTGTTCGGCTGGAACTGGGTAGCATTGATTGGAGGGCGAGGGAAATTCGTCTGGTTCAACACAAAACTGGTGAACCGCTGTCCCTTCCACTGCAAGCAGAAAGCGGGAACGCGATTGCGGATTATATTCTCAATGGCCGCCCGGATTCCGCGCTTCCGAATATCTTCCTGTGCCATACGGGAGTGATCCGCCCGCTTGACGCGCGTTCTGCCAGCGGGGTTGTTTCCAAGCACATGAAGCTGGCAGGAATTCCGGCGAAACGTCGTGCCTTTCACGCGCTTCGCCGGACATTTGGGACAAGACTGCTCCAGAATGAGGTATCCTTTGAACTGATCCAGCAGCTTCTCGGCCACAGGGATATGGACTCTATGAAGCTGTATCTGTCTATTGACGAGCAAGGACTGAAGCAGTGTGCGTTGCCCCTGCTCTCCCACAGAAAGGCGGGGGGCTGAAATGACGTACACCTTTGAGAGCTGCTTTGCTGCCCGAATCGAGGACTTTATCGCGCAGAAAAACGCATTGGGGTTTGGTTATCTGGAATCCTCTCGCCTCCTGCGGGACTTTGACCGCTTTTGCATGACGCATTTTCCTGAAGAAAACTTTCTGACCGAGGAGCTTTGCCTGGCTTGGGCTACGAAAAAGAATACAGAGGGCAACAATACCTTCCGCAACCGCATGATGCCGGTGCGCGAGTTTGCCAGATACCTGAATCGCAACGGTGAGGCCGCCTACGTTCTGCCGCCGGATATTGCCAGGAAAGATGCTCCTTACGCTCCGTACATTTATACCGAGGACGACATCCTGACAATTTGGGATGTTTTCGACCATTTGAAACCGAGAGGCGGTTTCCCGGTACGGCAATATGTGATCCCGGCTATGGTAAAGCTGATGTATTGCTGCGGTCTGCGTCCGGCTGAGGCCAGAAAGCTTCGAGTAAGCGATGTAGATTTGGAAATTGGGCGGCTGAACATTATGGAGAGCAAGAAGCACAGGAGCCGCATTGTTATGATGGCAGAAGATGTGACGCAGATGCTCTCAGATTTCAGCGCCATCGTAGCCTCCGTTATGCCAGAACGTGAGCCGTTCTTCCCCAACTCTGAGGGCGGCTTTTACGGAAAGAGGGGGCTGGAGAAGACGTTCCGCCAGGTTTTGAAGAAAGCCGCCATTACAGGAACTGGCCACCGTTCCCCGCGTCTTTATGATTTTCGTCATACTTTCGCTACCCACAGGCTGTATCGCTGGATGCGTGAGGGCAAAGACCTGAACGCCATGCTGCCCTATCTGAGTGCATACATGGGCCACGCACAGCTCTCGGACACTTACTACTACATCCATCTGGTCCCCGGTTTGCTGGAGGAGATGTCCGGATTCGCGTTTTCTTCTGCTGAAGCGTTCTTGCCGGAGGTAAGGGCCGATGAATGATTTTTTTGATGTGGTTCGGCGTTTCCTTTTGGACTATCTGCCCAAGCAGCGCTGCCTCAGTGAGAATACGATTCTCTCCTACAGACAGACGCTCAATCTTTTTGTAGCTTATATGAGAGATGAGATGGGAATTGGAGCCACCGAATTGACTTTCTCCCGCATTGACCGGGACGCCATTCTCGGTTTCCTGGCCTGGTTGGAAAATGCGCGGAGATGCAGTGTCTCTACCCGCAACCAGCGCTTGATGGCACTGCGGTCTTTTCTGGATTTTGCTGGACAGATTGAGTGCACACAAACGGCACTGTACCTTTCCGCCTGCAACATCCCCTCCAAGGAGTCTCATGGGCGGATCGTTGAATTTCTGACCGAACCGTCATTGACTGCACTGCTTCAGCAGCCTGATCCATCCAAGCCCAAAGATTTGCGGAATCTGGTATTCATGATCCTCATGTACGATACCGCAGCCCGGTGCAGTGAACTTCTCGATATGAAAGTTTGTGATCTGCGCCTTGACGCAAAACACCCGATTGCGTATCTGCACGGAAAAGGGCGCAAAATCCGCACAGTCCCACTGCTCAGCAAGACGGTTCAGCATTGCAAGCAATATCTGCGCAAGTTTCATCCGACCGCAGATTACCACAGTGAAGCACCACTTTTCTTCACTGTGATTCATGGGACACAGCAAAAAATGTCTCCCGATACGGTATCTGCGTTCTTTATAAAATACGGAAGCATGGCGAAGCTTGTTTGCCCGGAAGTCCCGGAACACATCCACCCGCATATGATGCGGCACACACGGGCAATGCACTTATACCAGTCTGGAATGCCCATGGTGCTGCTTTCGCAGTATCTTGGCCATGCACAGGTTGAAACTACGATGATCTACGCCCATGCAGACACCGAGATGAAGCGGGCTGCGATTCAAAAGGCCGATGCTGTCCGCAAGGCCAAGCCCGCACCCGATGAAATCTGGGCTGATAACGAGGAGATGATCTTGAAACTGTCTGGGTTGACTTGATTTGAGCACGGATGCTGCTTGACCGTATAGTTTTGTTATTCCGAAGTTTTTGTGGAAAGTTCCGAATTCATGGGACTTGATGCAGCAACTTCGGAATAACTATTTCTTCGGCATAATTTTGATTATTCCGAATTCGGAATAACCAAGATCTCTCCGTTGCTGGCGCAAGGGCAGGTCTTGCCGGCGCGCGTTCTGGCCTCTTTATGGAGCAGATGCGCATTGTGCGCGAAATGCGGTTGGCAGAGAAAGCCCGTGGCCGGGAGAGCGTCAACCTACGACCGCGCTGGATGTGTTGGGAGAACGTGCCGGGGGCCTTTTCAAGCGGAAAACCGAAGTATGAGGACTTTCGGATCGTGCTGGAGGAGATCGTGCGGATCTGCTTTCCCAACGAGCTTATCCCAGGCCCCTATCCTTACGGATGGCCCGATGTCGGTGATCTCACGGCAGGCGATATGTTTTCTATTGCGTGGCGCTGTCTGGACGCGCAATTGTGTGGCGTCGCGCAGCGTCGCAAGCGCATCTTTCTCCTTGCTGACTTTGCCGGACCGCTTGCGCCCCAGCTTTTATTTGATGTATTTGACGAAACGGAAAACAGTGAGAAGGAGGTCACATAGATGTACCGATTCGATACGAACGGGCAGATGACGATGCTTGGGTTAGACACGGCTGAAAGGGGCGGAGCACCGCCCAAGCACAGACCGGGCAAGTCGGACTCCGAACTGGTTTCGATCCCGTATTTCCACTTGGATCTGCTGTCCTCTCCCGTGGATCTCTTTGGACAGCGCCATTGGGAGCTCCGATCTCCATGGCGGGAAGGCAAGCGCCCCCTCAATACCGGGGCCGCGCCCCGCCGCCCGATCCGCGTCTCACTGTCTGGCATACTGGAAGCGTACCCGTCTCTAAAGTATTATTTATCGAAAACCGCCTGTCTGGGCATTCTGCGCCGCGCCTTTGAGCGCGGCAAGAAGCTGCCGAAGATGCTGGCGCGTGCGCTTAAGATCCAAGCGGGGCTCATGCGGCCGGACGGTCAGCTCACCAATATGCAGATGCAGACCTTCGTGACACAGCCAAATGGAGCCGGGGAGGGCTTTGACGGCTATAGCGGCGTCATGGCCTTTGCCGCCAACCAGCGGGACGAGGTGCGTGACCTGCATGATGTAGCAGGCGCGCTGCAGGCTCAGCCGGGGATGAAACAGCAAACCTTTGTCGCTGGACTTGTAACGAAAGGAAACGGAGATTGTTTTCTTACACCGGAAAAACATGCTGCACTCTTAACCGGAGGAGGACAGGCAGGACAGGGTTATCCATGTATTTTCGTCGCTGGCTTCTCGGCCGGGGCAGGTGCAAGCGCCGGAACCATTGGATATCAGGAGGACGTAGCGCCCACGCTGAAAGGCAGCCCCAGCGGGAACTGTATGCCCAGCATCCTCTGCATCAATGATCAGGGTGGGCAGATCATGGAGTGCAGCGAAAATATCACCGGCACCCTGCGGGCACAGGAGCATGGACATCAGCCTTTAGTGCTGCGTCCGGGAAAGCCTTTACTGTATGAAAACTATGGAATAGACAGCCGCTATACAGGCCCCCATAAGATAGCACCAACGCTTTCAGCCAGAATGGGTACGGGCGGTTTGAACACCTCGATTGTTCAACAGGTGCCGGAGGAGGTCATCTGCATTGCGGGCAACGCCATTGACCGCCAGCCACAAAACGGCGGCAACGGCTTCGGCTGGCAGCGGGACATTTCCTATACCCTGACCACCTCGGATCGCCACAGCGTCTATGCTCGCCAGCGGGTAGATCAGTTCAGGGATGATGAGATCGCCTCCACGGAGAGCGCGCGGCAGCACAAGGACGCTACAGACCTCATCTGCCAGCCACCCTCTACTTGGGATGCGGACTGCCGGAATCTCATTCGCCGCCTCACGCCTTTGGAGTGCGAACGGCTCCAGGGCTATCCGGATGGCTGGACCGATGTTCCTGGCGCTTCGGACTCCGCACGCTACAAAGCCCTCGGCAACAGCGTTTATTGGGACAAAGCCATTATGTTAATGATGGGCACAAAAATGGCATGAATACAAGGCTTCTTGGGATTTTACTGCACATAATACTCCACATTTCAACCTTTAATCATAGCAGCTAAAACCTTTAAAGTAAGGGCTTACTTTTTCCGCTTGTTCAAATAGAATTGTCATTATAATAGGAGAAATTTCTACATGAAGGGCGGTGGGTATATTGCCAAACAAGCTAATCAAAGACCTCATTGACAAAGGTGCAGTAACTCTAAAAGAACAGGGATATTCCATACGCAGTAGAGAATACACCCTATTGACATGGAAGCAATTTCAAGAGTTCTGCAATAAAAAGGGATATGAAACATATTTGCCCTCGCATAAAGATGAATTCATCACAGAACTCGACAAGTGCACTCCACCTTTAAGGCAGTCCACAATTGACCGCAAAGCCGGAAGCATGAAAATGCTTGATCTGCTTGCCACCAAAGGTACATGGGGAAAGGGGATGCTCAATCCTCTGCAAGAGTTGTTGCCGGAATTCAACTCCTTTCTTGATGCGCAGGAAGAATATCTCATCAAAACCGGTTATTCAGAATGCACCAGAGAAACGATGCGAAATTATATCTCCGTAGTTATGCGGTACTTTCAGAATGCTGGTATAACAAAGCTGGAAGAACTTAACAGCTCACATGTCTCGGCATATCTGCTGACTCTGAGAGGCCATGCAAAAAGTACAGTGCGTTGTGAACTCAGCCGACTGCGGAAGTTCCTGTCGTATCTGTATCTGCTTGGATATACATCCGAAAATCTTGCACCTCATGTACCTGAATATCGTCTGGGACAAGCACAGAGCATAATTAAAATCTGGGAGTCAGAGGAAATCAATGCAGTATTGGAAACCGTGAACAGAGCCAGCCCAAAAGGAAAACGAGACTATGCTTTCATTACTATTGCCGCTGAACTTGGTGTGCGAAGCAAAGATATCTGCAATTTGAAGTTGTCCGATATTGACTGGGAGCTTTGTTCAATCTCCTTTGTGCAAAGCAAGACGGGCAAGCCGAACACACTTCCTCTCAGCGAAAAAGTGGGATCTGCTATTATTGACTACCTGCATATTCGTCCGCAAACAAAATGCGAATACCTGTTTGTCAGTTTGAACCCTCCATATGGCAAGATGAAATCAATCCATTCAGCGTTCCATAGGTATGTCGCGCGTTCAGGGGTAAAAGTGCCAATTCATGCGCATCACGGCCTGCATTCTCTTCGGGCAACCGTTGCGACAAAACTGCTATCTGCCGATGTGTCTCCAGATATCATTTTTTCATTTCTTGGCCATTCGGACCGAGAATCTCTGGGACATTACATCCGTCTGGATATTGAAAACCTGCGTGAATGCGCCCTGTCGTTTGAGGATGGTGATCTCCTATGAGCAGAACTTACGAGTACAGAAGCGGACTGGCAAGTCAAATAAGTGCTTTTATTGCAGAAAAGCGGGCCTGCGGATGTAAGTATGAAAAAGAAGCCAAAACCTTTCAAACATTGGACCGGTTTCTCGTAGAACAAGGAATCAATACTCCAGTGTTGCCGGAATTGGTCGTTGAGAAATGGATTGAAAAGCGGCCCAATGAAAAGCGTAAAAATCAAAAATGGCGGCTTAATTTCACAAAACGCTTTGCCAAATATCTTCAATTGAATGGCTATGCCGCGTACTACCCCGAACTTACCATTTCATCTCGAGATGATGCTGACTTTTCTCCCTGCATTTTTACGAGCGATGAGTTGGCACGTATTATGAAATATTTTGAAACGATGGTTCCAAGCAGGCAATGCCCTACTGCGCACCTTGTCTTTCCTTTGCTGTTTAAGACTCTGATCTGCTGTGGATTACGTGCCGGAGAGGCAACCCGGCTCCGTGTAAAAGATGTAGATCTTATAAACGGCGTTTTGCAGATTTGGGAAACAAAGCATGACAAACCAAGATATGTTCCTCTGTCTAAAAGTCTGTGGGCGGACTACGAACAATATTTTGAAGAAATCCATGCGGAAAGTTCTGGTAACAACTATTTCTTCCCCAATCCCCGAAAAAGCTGCTACCATACAACCACAGTCTACAACCGGTTTCGGGATGCGCTATGGCATTGTGGAATTGCGCATAAAGGACGTGGATACGGTCCGAGGGTTCATGACCTTCGTCATACCTTTGCCGTTCGTTCTATGCAAAAGCTGAAAAAATCCAAGAGCGACATCGTGACTACACTTCCATACCTTTCGGCGTATCTCGGCCATTGCAACATGAGTGCGACGCAAATCTATCTGCATTTAACAGCGGAATGTTACCCTGAATTTATTCAAAAGCAGTGCGATTATCTTGTCGATACGATTCCAACGTGGGAGGCGCCGAATGAAAACTGCTGATTTTGCCGCACATTTGACGGAGTTTCTTTCCCATTACCTGCCCGAACTTAAAAATATCAGTACGAACACGATTTCATCATACTGCGATGCATTTCGGCTATTCCTTGGCTATTGCCAGGATGTAGAGGGGATGAGGATTGAAAAGCTTTCCATAGATGATCTGACGCCGGAACTCGTTGACCATTTTTTGCAATGGCTGAGGATAGAGCGAAACAATGGAACCGCGACGCGTAGCCAACGTCTTGCAGCCATCCGCTCATTTGTTAAATACCTGCAGATAAAAGAGCCGCGCCTTTTGCTGAATTTCCAGCAAATACTGGCAATCCCAGTGAAAAGAGCTGAGCGCAAAGCGATTAATCCGTTGACAAAAGAGGCGATTGCGCTGATCCTGCGCCAGCCGGATACATCCACTCTCAGCGGCAGAAGAGATGCCACGATCCTGTGTTTTCTTTATGATACAGCAGCCCGTGTGCAGGAAATCTGTGACTTACGTATTGAAGATGTCCGTCTTGATTATCCTGCAAGTGTCAAGATCCTTGGTAAAGGCAGAAAAACCAGGGTAGTTCCCATTTTGCCGGCAACGGCGCAGAACTTGAAAAAATATCTTACTGAAATGCACATGCTTGCACCGGAAAAAAGTCATCTGCCGCTATTTATGAACCGCAACGGGCAAAAGCTAACTCGTGCAGGGGTTACGTACATCCTGAACAAATATGCCAAGGCCGCTTCAGTGATTGATCCTTCCGTACCGGAGAAAATTCCTCCGCATTTGATGCGCCATACTAAAGCAATGCACATTTACGACGCGGATAATGATCTCGTTCATGTGCGCGATTTCCTCGGACATTCCGACATTAAAACTACAGACATATATGCCCGTTCAAGTCTTACAATGAAGCAGAAAGCTCTGGAACGAGTTTCGGATTCTCCAGTTCCCTCAATGCCTTCCTGGCAGAAAAGCCGGAGTACAATGGAGTGGTTGAAAAGTTTTGGGTCTCAAAAAGCATAGCACATTATGTGAAGCAACTGCGCCAGGAATCCTCTCCTGGCGCAGTTTTCACATCTGTTCTTCTCATAACGACCATGATTAAATAAACACTGTTATGTTGAGCTTCACATAACAGTGTAGCCATCCCCTGCGTGGAATACCTCATGCAGCGGGTGGCTATGGTCATTACGCTTGGTTTGGAGTGGGAGTTTTAGTTGGCCTTGGTAATAGCTTTTGCACTTGCTTTCGGGTATCTTAGCTTTACCATCAAAGTGACTGGAGGAACTGCTATGGCAGAAAAAACGCGCAACCTCTGCGCGGAAATTCCTTTGGAGCTGCATACCAAAGTACGGCAGCGACAGGCGGAATCCGGCGAGACCCTAAGCCGGTACATGACCGCGCTCATCACAAAATTTTATGAAATGGAGGAACGGCAGACGATGGAGAAGGAAGTAACAAGACCTGTCTGTGTGCAGGTGCCGGTAGAATTGTTCGAGCAGTTCAAGACGTATCTGAAACAGCACGGGATGACGCAGAAGGACTTTGTCATCCGCTGCATCCAGCAGGCGCTGGCGGAGGACGCCGGCGCTGGTGAAGAATAAGAAATACATCGCGCGAACCGCTGCTGAGATTCTCGGCAGCGGTTTTGCTTTGGAGGAACAAAATGTT
>OGWT01003242.1_pt1 | contig 10340 bp, 5 predicted proteins | sample 1576101 | NCBI WGS metagenome assembly OGWT01 (sample SAMEA3541481, study PRJEB24748) | human gut metagenome | biome: human gut; feature: human-associated habitat; material: faeces | place: China | collected 2012 | reverse complement strand
AGGACTGGTAGAGCCGGTCGTGCATGATGGCCAGAAGGCCGTCCTTGATGGTCCGGTACTCGGTGACCTTTTTGATCAGGTAGCCCCAGCCGATGCCCAGCAGCCAGATGGCTCCCTCCATCCAGTGGGCAGAGATGTAGGCAAAAACTTGCTGCATTGGTCTCACCCCCTGACCTGCCCCAGCCCGGCCCGCTGGATGATGCCCGCGTAGTCCTTGTAGGCCACGCTGAGGTCTACTCCGGTGCTCACACCGGGCACGGTGCCCGCGCTGGTGTACTGCCACATACCAAAGGGCCAGCCCGGTTCAGGTTTTTCCTTGCGGTATGCAGCCAGCCACACATCATAGGGCTTGAGGGCCGCGCCGGTCATGTACAAATTGGTCTGCGCAAAATACAAGCCGGTGTACAGCATGGCGTACACGCCCCAGCTCTCCACCGCGCTTAGGCAGCGGGCCACGATGTCGCTCAGGGCTGCCTTGCTCAGGGCTGCCTGCAGCTTGTCCTCGATGTCCACGGCCACCGGCAGACCCAGCGTTTTGCCGGTCAGAGCGCTTTTCAGCAAGGCCAGTTCCTTATCCGCCTCCGCCTTGTTGACGGCCTTAAAGTAGCCATACACACCCACCGGGATGCCCAGCCGTGTGCACTCGGCGTAGTTGCGGGCAAACTGCGGGTCAATGTAAGGCTTGCTTGCCTTGCCGTCGGCGCTGTTGCCCATGGCGCGGATCATGACGCCGCCGATCTGGCCAGACGCCTTGACCTTTGCCCAGTCAATGCTGCCCTGCCAGCGGGAAACATCCATGATGGTTTTACTCATCGGCGGTTTCCTCCACGATCTCTTCAAAGCCGCTCTTGATAAGCAGCGCCTTGACCTTCGCCTTCAGCAGGCGGGGGCAGCGCTCATACAGCGCCTTTGCCTCCTCGGTGGTCTCGCAGCTCATGATCTCCTGTGCCCATAACATCGCCATCATAAATACCAACCTTTCTAATTTTTGTGTGATTTTATGCATAAACAGTCTCGCTCATTTCAAGCAGACACTGTTTCAGCATCTCGTTTTCTTTTTGCAGCGCCGCCACCGTCTCCGGCAGCTTCTCCCGCTCTTCGGCCTTTTTGCGCTCGGCTTCCTTCGCGGCCAGCTCTTCGGCGGTCGGCGGGGGAGGTACCGTGCCCGCCTCGTACACCATGTAGGTGCCGTCTGCCAGTGCAACGCCCCAGTAGCGCTGGCCGGGCTGTGCGGCATCGTTGTGCTCGCTCACGGCCTGCGCAATGGCGGTGTAATCGGCTTTTGCCGCCGGAGCGGTGTAACCGGGCTTGATTTTAGTGTCCATACAGTGCCTCCTTATCCAATCACATTGCCGCTCTCGTCCACAAGCACCTCTTGCGGCAGCACCAAAATTGGGCGGTAGCTGTAACTGGACTTTGCGCTGTTACCCTTTAACGCCCCGTCTGCGGTAACATACGCCGCCTTACTCGGAGTCCATCCACCGCTCGTAGGCGTCCGGGTCCAGTAAGGCCGGGACCATTTTCTTCTGGCTGTTGCCTCGGTACGAAAGTAGCTCAGCGCCGCACCCTCTTTATATGTGTTGGTCAGGGCTCCATTCAGTTCCGTGATACTGGGCAGAAAGACCTTTGTTGCCAGGCCATCCGCCCCCTCTCTCCGGTCCTCCTCCATAGGAAAACTTTCGGTGCCCATATAAGGGATTCGCACCTTCTTGATCAGCGGCTTGATATCCGCTTTGATCATCCTGAAAAACGTGTCTTCCAGGTATATTTGTGAATCGGAATTCGCGTACCCGGTACCGCTGGATTTATAAGATCCCGTGAACCTTGTGGAGTTGCACAGCAGCCACGTTCCAAAGCAGCTTGCGTCGTACATATCGCCCGGTAGACCCTGATGCACAATGATCCATTCTGTACGGATGTTATCTACGTCAAAAAACACCTTTTTGCCAACCGGTTTATTTCCCAAGGGCGTGCCGCTCTGGTAGACGAGCCGGGCTTGACCATTTATGCCGACGTACACCTTTTGCACCTGCCGGGCCTGACCGCCCACGCCCACATAAAGTTTGGACATTTTGTGTGCCGTGCTACCGGCACCGAGATAGATGCTCATGCGCCCACCTCCTTATGCGTACACCAGCAGGACAGTGCCTGTGTCGAGGGCGCTGCCCACGCCGGGGTCGGTGGTCTGCGCCTTGACCGTAAAGCCGTTGACGCTGGTCACGCTCAGGGTGCCGTCATTTGTCACGCCGAGGCCAGCGCCAACTTTTACGGAGCCTAGCTGGTCAGCCGTGGCAGGCGTGCCGAACTTTTGGTCGGCCTCTTTCTGGTTGTACACCTCCGTCTTTGCGTAGGTTTCCTCTTTGCCGTAGGCTCCCACATCCGCCGCCGTCAGGGCTGTGTCCTTTCCGGTGCCTCCGTGTTCCACGCCCAGCACGCCGGTCATCACATCCAGTGCCGTGGTGTCCTTGGTCTGCAGCGTCCGGGTGCTGCCGTCGCCCATGGTCAGGGTCATCACCTGTCCGTTCAGCTCGATGCGCTCCACATAGTCCGCGCTTCCCGCTTCCAGCGCACCCACGTCCGCCGCCGTCAGGGTCACCGCGCCGCCCTTGCCGTTCACGCTCTTCACCGGCCCGTCCGCCGGTGCCGTCTTCTCCGCCCGCTCGGCTGCCGCCTCGGCCCGGTCCGCGTCCTGTGCCACAGCCTCCTGCGCTGCCCCGGCCTGTCCGGCTGCCGTCACCGCTGCCGTCCGCGCCGCCTCTGCCCTCTGTGCATCCTTCGCGGCCGCGCCTGCGCTGTTCCGCGCTTCCTGCGCGCTGGTCGCCGCACTGTTCGAGTACGCCAGCACCCGCGCTACAAAGGTCTCGTACTGCGTCGGGCTGATCTCCGCGTCGCCGTCGGTGGCAAGCGTCTCGTAGCAGTCGTATTTTGCCGGCCGTGTCAGCGCCCGGAAGCCGTCCTCGCCCAGGGCCAGCAGCATCCAGCTGCCGCAGCTCGACGCGGTAAACTCCTTGCCCACCGCGCAGCCGTGCGCTTCGTCCAGCAAAATGGGGGCAGGCAGGGTGCCGTCCTGCCGCTGGATGTGCAGCGTCACGCTCTTGCCCTGCCAGCTCTCCGGCAGGGTAAATTCCAGCCGCTCTACGTTCGCGCTGCTCTGCCCGCCCAGATGCAACACCTTCATCTCCGGGGCAAACTCCACCCCGCCGAATCGCTTTTCCACGATCCTTACCTGCATGGTCTTTTCCTCCTTCCGTTTTTCTCCCAGTCTACCGTCCCGCTGCCCCGCAAAAAACCGTGTACTTTTACAAAAGCACCCCGGCAGGTCTTGCCCGCCGGGGTGCTGTCTATGGGTGACAAAGCGTCACCGGATGGTCGCCACTTGGTTGGCACTTGATTGGCATCTGGTCGTCACCGCAGCCGTGCATACGGGTCCTCTTCCGGTTCCGCCTGTGCCGCCTTCTCCGCCGCTTTTTCCCACTGTGCAAAGGTCTTTTCCGTGTACAGAGCGTTTCCGTCCGTGTCGGTCAGGGCCAGCAGCACGTCGGCCAGCTGCTGCTTGTCCGCATCGCTGCCCGCCAGATACTCCGGCTTTGCCAGCTCGGTCAGCTTGCTCTTCACGCTGCTCGGCGTCCGTCCGGCCTTCATCAGCCGGTCGTACTCGGCCTGCACGTCCTGCGCCTTCCGGCTGTCCACCGCCTCGCTCAGGTCCGCGTACATGTCGCCCGCGTCGCCCTTCAGCAGCTCGGTCTCCAGTGCATTCACCGCGCCCGTCACGCAGTCGATCACGGCCTCCCGCTTCGGCGCGTCCTCCTTCACATTCTTCCGGATGCCCAGCACGTCGTATAGGGCTTCGATGGTCTCCGTCTCCAGCCGGTACCGCTCGGCTTCGTTCCCTTCCATCTGTGCCTTTGCCGCCGCCCGGGTGTCGGCGTCGTACTTCTTCAGCCGGGTCTTCAGCTGCTTGTAGATCTCGCCCTCCTTGCCCATGGCCACCAGCTTTTCCACCGCCGCCTGTGCCTCGTCCGCGTCGCCGCTGGCATAGGCGTTGTACAGCCGGTCGTACTGCCCGGTGGCGCTCTCCGGCAGGCTGTTAAAACTGAACTTCCCGCCCTGCGCCACGTTCTGCGCATCGTCCCAGTACCCGCGCACTGCGTCCACCATCTTCCGGCCGTTTCCGTAGGGCACCCCCACGATCTCAAAGCCGTTTTCGATCAGGGCCATGCCCTTCTCCATCAGCTTCTTGTGGTGCTTTTCCAGCTCCGCCTCGTCCATCTCGCTGGTGTCCTTCTTCAGCTCCGCCGTAAACTTCACAAAGTCCGACGCCATGTCGTTTACTGCGCTGATGTTCGTGGCGCTGATCACGTCGTAATCCTTGCCCTCGATGGCATTGTCGATCAGGCTGTACAGCTCGCCGCCAAACAGGAAGTTGCCCATCGTGCTCTCGGTGGACAGCGAGAAAAAGCGGTCCACCATGCTCTTCAGGGTCACGTCGCCGTTCTCGTCCTGCTCCCGGTCCCACCGGTGCAGCAGGAAGTCCGCGCCGATCTTCATCATGGCAAACACCGCCACCTGCGCCGCCTGGCTCAGAATGGCCCGGTCCCGCTGCTTTGTCGCCCGCTGCAGCTCTGCCTTGTTCGCGTCGCTGGCGTCCGCCTTGTACCGCGCCGCCTGCGCTTTCCAGTCGCCCACCGCGTCGATCAGGATGCCCGCATTCTGGAAGCGCTGGGTCGTGAACATCGTAAAGGTCTTTACCATCTCGTCCGGGTTGCGCTGGATGCCTGCCCGCTGCATCACGGTGTAGTTCGGCTGGGTCTGCTCGATCACCTTCTGGTAGGTGCGGTTCACCGCCTCCCAGTATGCCGGGCTGCCGGTCTCGCCCGCGCCCTCGAATTCCGCCGCGTGGTTCTTCACATAGGCTTTGCTGCCCTCCCACAGGGCCGCCACCGTGATCTCGTCCATGCCGTTGATCCACCCGGTCAGCCATCCGGGCACCTTGTCCATGCCCTTCTGCACCAGCGTCTCCCGCTTTCCGATGCTCTGCAGCTCGCCTTTTCCGGTCCCACGCTGCCGCCACTGCAAAAGCACGTCCCCGTGCTCTGCAATTTCCGCTTCCAGCGCCGCCTTCTGCTTCGGCGACAGGTTTTTCACAAATGGCATCACCGACGCCATGGTGTCCCCGCCCAGCACGGCCGCCGCCGTCGGCAGGCTCGCCGCCTGTGCAATGGCCACGCCCGGGTTCAGGGTCAGCACCGCCCCCGCGTAGTTGCCCCGCAGCGTGCTCAGCATCCGGCTCACGCCGTTGGAGCGGTGCCGCTGGGTGGTCTGCAGGTCGGTCAGCAGATCGTCCAGGTAGCTCACGGCCTTCGTGCCCCACTGCTCCTTGATCACGCCGTTCTTCAGGGTCTTCACGCCGTCCCGGGTCTCCACCCCTGCGTTCAGGATCTTCTGCACGTCCCGGATGGGCGCGGCCAGTCCCGCATAGGCTGCCGTGTCCCGCAGGCTGCGCTGCACCACGCTTGAGCACTCTTCCAAAAGGATGGGCTTGCTGCTCTTCACGCGGTTCTTCAAAAAGCCCCGGCCCTCAATGGTCGCGTCCAGCTTTACTCCGTCGATCTCGGTCGCCAGTGCAGCCTTGTCCACCGCAATGGGGTAGTAGTTCTGCACGGTGGCCCGCTTGTAGCCCACCAGCTGTAGGCTCGTCTCGTTGATCAGCTTCGTGGTGTAGTTTCCAAAAAACTCCTTCATGTCCGCGCACCATGCCCGGTCGTAGTCGGTCATGGCCGCTTCCAGCGTGTTCAGGATGGTGTCCGCCATGGCTTCCCCGTGTCCGTCGCTCAGCATGCCCAGCTGCACCAGCTGTCCCTTCTGGTAGGCCTGCTCCACGTCGCCCTTGCTGTACAGCTGCGCATCCGGCACCACCATGCCGCCGGTCATCAGGTGCTCCCGGCTGTCCTTGTTCTGCAGGTGCATGTACAAACTGCACAGCTGCGCATGGGTCAGCGGCACCGCGTTGTGGTCCGTGTCTCTCAGGCCCACGTCCACAAGGTCCGCACCCGGCCCGGCAAAGGCCTGCGCTTCCTTGGCGTGCTTTGCGCCCGTCACGTCCGCAAACAGCTTCTCTCCCTCGATGGTGATCTTCGTCTGCCGGTACTGGCCGTCGTTCAGCATCTGCCCGATCTTCTCCATCTGGCCGCCGTTCTTGTAGCCGCCCAGCATCCGCAGCACCCGCTCGGCCCCCAGCATGTCCAGGTTGTACTTGGTCAGCAGGTTCTGCAGCCCGTCCAGCGCCCCGCCGGGGTGGTTGCCCTTGCTCAGCGTCACCTCATAGGCTGCCTCGTCCGCGATCTTGCTCACCTCTTCGGCCTTCGCAAGGCTCACGGTCTTGTTTTCGTTCCGGATCACATGCAGCGTCGCGCTGGTGATGGCCTTCAGCATCCGCATCTGGTCCACCGTCATGGGCAGGTAGGTGCGGCTCTCGGTCTCCCGGATCCGCTTGCGCAGCCGCTCCTGCAAGGCCAGTGCCTTCTCGCTGTAGGGCAGCTCCTCAGCCTCGGCCAGCTTTGCCTGTAAGTCGGCCAGCTTTGCATCCTTCCACGCCGTCAGGTCGGTCTGCAGCGCCGTGATCAGCTTCGGCACCCCGGTCTGCTCCCACTCGGTGGTCATGGCCGTGGGGCTGCCCTCGCTGCCCATGCTCGCCTGGATGCTGTTCTGCAGCCGCGTCAGCTGGTTCACAGCCCGGTCGTTCAGCACGGTCATGTCGGCGATCTTTGCCACCTCCGCCGCCTGCACGATCAGCCGCTGGCTCACATACTTGCCCTTGTTCGGCCGCAGCACCATCTGGTTCAGCGCCGCCGCATCCTGCCGGATGCCCCGCTTCAGCTCGTCCATCTTCCGGCCGTCCCGCGCTTTCTGCACCCGCTTCTCGGCCACCCGCTTCGCAATGGCAATCTCCTCATCCCGCTGCTGGCGTGCCACCTCGGCGGCCAGTGCGTTCCGCTGCGCCTGCTTCTGCTGCCAGGCCTCGGCCTTCCGCTGGTTCTCTTCCTCCCATTCCATGATCTCGTTTTCCTGCACGATCAGGCTGTACTCGGCCTTGTCCGCACGCCGCTGCTCGTCCCGCACCTGCCGGGCAAGGTCGGCGTTCTCGCCCCGCAGCTGCCGCACCTCCAGCCTTGCCTCGTCCCGCATCTGCTGCAGTTCGGTCCGCATCCGCTTGCGTTCGGCTTTCCATTCCCGCTCGTAGGTCTCCCGCAGCACGGTCAGCTTCTCGTTCAGATCGCCCACGTTGCTCACGTCCACGCCCAGCAGTTCCAGGTTCGCGTCCAGCTGCTTTTCCGCTTTCGCGTTCCGCTTCTGCAGCTCGCTCACCTGCTGCACCTCGGCGTTCCGGTCCGCTGTGCGCTGGTTCTCGGCCAGCCGTCGGTTGAATTCCCGGCTCTGCACCTTCTGCACGCCCCGTAGGCCCTTTTCCACCTCGGCCGCCCGCGCCGCGTCTCCGGCAGCCGCCTTCGCCGCTTCCAGGTTGTGCCGCTGGATGCCCTCAAAAATGGCCTCGGCATCGGTCAGCTGGGGCAGCTGCATGATATCCCCGATGATCCTGCCCGCCAGCTCCACGCGGGCATCCTCATACTCGGCCTTGTCCGCAAAGCGGCTCATGGTCTTCGGCTTGATGGCATCGTGCAGGTTCATCAGCACGTCCAGCCACTCGGTGCTCTCGAAGCTCTGACTGCCCGCCACACCGGCCTGCTCTGCGGCCTGCTTCCATAGCGCCTTGGCTCCATCGGTCACGCCGCCCACGGCGCGGTCATCATTCACAAGGCTCTCATACTGCTCCGCCGGGTTGCCGTCCCGCACGCCTTCGGCCTGCCGCAGGGCCACGCCGTGGCGCCGTGCCTCGGCCACCGCCTCGCTCCAGCTGCCGTACCGCTTCACAAGCTCGGCCTTTGCCTGCCCGTTCCTGTTCACGGTGTACTCCAGCTTGTGCAGTTCCGGGTACTCGTCCCACAGCTCGCTGTTGCGGTACATTGCCCCGTCCTGGATCTCTCCTGCCAGCGTCTCCGCCAGCGCCTCGGCCTTCTCCATGTCCGCGCCGTCCGCCTTCAGGTAATTCACCAGCACTTCGGTCTCTTCTGCCAGCTTCGCCCGGTCGGTCTTGCTGCCGTTTGCCTTCAGCCAGCGCCCGGCCAGTTCCTCCACCGCGCTCCGGCTTACCGTCACGCCCCGCGTCAGCCCAAAGAACTGGCTTAGTGTGTCCAGCGCCGCCGCCTTCTCGGCGATCACCCGGCTGGCCTGCTGCTGCTCGTTCCGCTTCGCGTCCCGGCTCGCCTGTTCTGCCAGCTGGTAGCGGAATCTTGCCAACTCGCTTTCCTGTGCCAGCTCCCCGGTCCTGTAATAGTCCCGGATTTCCCGCACCACCTTGTCCGCATCCACACGCCCGCTGTATTCCTTGCTGGCGGCAACCCTGCCGTCTGCTGTGGAGATGTCCAGCGTGAACTGCCCGCGCTCGCCGCTCAGCTGCTCGGCCATTTTCCGGATCTGTTCCAGCTGCTGCGCCGTGGGGGCCGTGTCCGCCGAAATGTCCACGCCCGGTGCCTCGGCCATCACACGCACATTGCCGTCCAGCAAAAACTCATTCAGAGCTTCCGTGCCGTTCTTCACTTCCGCCGGGCCGAACACCTCCAGAATTTCCCGGTGGTCGGTGTCCCGGCTACGGTCATTCTGGGCAAAGTCCAGCATCTGGCCGTCCGGCAGAATGTACCCTGCCCGCCGGAATTCTTCCGTCACGCCGAACTGCTCCTTCGCCAACATCCGCCGGTACTCCGCATTGCCGCCGTACGCTTTGGCTCTGGCATTGTAGGCGTTCTGTGCATCCTTGGCCTGGGCGTCCTTCCGCTGCTGCAGACGCTCATTGGCTGCTTTCATCTGCTCCGTCAGGGCGCTGTCCCGCTCTTCCAGCGCGGCCAGGCGGCTGTTGTACTCCTTGCGCTTTGCAAGGTAGTCCTGGTATTCTGCGCTGTCCCGGTAGGCCTTGCCCTCTGCGGAAAAAACGCCCAGCGCCTTTTTCTTTGCCTCGATCCGCTGCACTTCGGCACTGTTCAGCCATGCACTGCGTTCTTCCTTCAGGGCACTGCGCTGCTTGGTCAGCTGCTGCTGTTCGGTGCGCAGCTTTGCCAGCTCATCCTGCTCCGCCAGCTGATAGCGCACATTTTTCTGCACAGCTGCATTGTTTTCCTTGCTTTTGGCAGAGGTTTGTGCTATAGTAGTGTCAGAAGATACTTCCTGAGCATCCGCAAGGGTGCTCCGCACAGCTTTCGGGAGCTGTGTGGGAGTATCTTCTTTTTTTGTCATATTTCCCTCAGTGTCAAACGTCACATAGCTTCCATCTGTCCAGCATACCTCATGAACATAGAAATTCTTCATGCCATTCTGCCGGGTGTATTCTCTTACAATCACGCCTTCATACAGCTTTGTTCCGTCAATTTCGACGGGCGCTGCAAAGACATAAGTATCATACCCTCGTCCCTGCCAGTTTTGCTCATACCCGATTTGCTTTCCTTTTTGAATTACTTCGGGGACTGCAGCAACCGCAACCTGTTTTGCTTTGCTGTTCCCATGCTGCACCGTTGCACGTGCACCGCTCTTTGTCAACTCCACCGTTCCGAAGTTTTCACGAATCACTTTGTTTCCTATAGAATCAAAGAATTCTTCAACATTGGAAATGTTTTCGTTTCGCGTTTTTCCGAAAGACACCTCTGTTCCTTCGATTGTCGCCACCGGTTTCATTTCTTCCAATTCGTCCAGATGGCCGTTCATCTGCTCCACCAGAGAATCTTTTCCCTCGTGCAGCTGGAACCGCACCCCCTGCGCCGCACCCTTGTTCTCAAGGGCAGCGGCGTTTTCTTTTGCTGCCCGCAGGTTCTCCATGGCCTTTTCCGCGTGGGCAAAGTATTCGTCCTGCAGCGCCCGCTTCTCGGCTTCCGCCAGTCGCTGGGCTTTCAGGGCTGCACGGTTCTCCGGGTCCTTCGCCAGCACTTCCTTAGCCCGGCTCACGATGTCGCTCAAAAGGTCCTTCACCGCGTTCATCACCTTGCGGATGGTTCCCGCCCGGCCTGCGTTCTTCTCCGCCTGCCCGCGCTGGAACTCCACCCACCGCTTGAAGCTCTCCTCGCTGTCAAAGATTCCGCGCCAGGCGTCCGCCACCAGCTCTTCCGCCGCTTCGCCGTAGGTCAGTCCCTGCTGTGCGTAGTCGGAAAGTTTATTCCGGATCAGCTCGTCAATGTTCTCAAAGCCCTCGCTCTTGGCCAGATACTCCATCACATGCTGCTGCCCCGCCTTTGCGCCCT
>OGWT01003234.1_pt1 | contig 10358 bp, 9 predicted proteins | sample 1576101 | NCBI WGS metagenome assembly OGWT01 (sample SAMEA3541481, study PRJEB24748) | human gut metagenome | biome: human gut; feature: human-associated habitat; material: faeces | place: China | collected 2012 | reverse complement strand
ACCTTTGTTTTTCTTCCTAAAAAAAAATCAGAGCTTACTGTTATTTATGAGTTGCTGCAGGTCAGGTTTTCAAGGGATTCTTCCTCCGCTTCATGGCCAAACAGCTGGGTATCATAAGCGGTTTCTTCCTCCGCACGGGCGGCGCGGCGGGCTTTGAACTCCTGAATATAATAGCTGATGAACTGCACCACATCCACCGGGGTAACGGCAAAAAACACCATCAGCCCCATCAGGATGACAATAATCATGACGATATTGGCACCGGGACGGCCACAGACGGCCAGCAGCGATGCACCGATGGGCACACCAAGCACACCGCCGGTCCAGAACTTGCGCTGCCCCCAGGCAAACAGCATCTTGACGGTCTGCCAGGGGGTATCCCCTACCTTAAAGTCCGAGAAGATGACCGCCGTACCGGCCAGCAGTACCGCCAGCAGCAGCACCTTGCCAATGAAAGTGCCCACATGGTAACCGGATGCCAGCAGATAGGCCAGATACAGCAAAAACGGGCCGACAAAATATGTAACCACGCCAAAGGTGCCAAACAGCCAGCTGCGTAGAACATTCCAGAAGCTCTGCCCCGGCACCAGCACCAGCGCAATAGCCAGAATGCCAAACCCGGCCAGCACCACGCTGCGGATCAGGTTTTGCTGCTGGGCGCGGCGCTGTTCCAGCCTGGACATCCGCTTTTTGCTGCCGGAGGCCGAACTGTTGTGCCTGGCCCCGGAGCTGCTGCTTTTACTGCTTTTGCTGCCGGAGGCGCGGTATGTGTTTTTACTGTTTTTTCCGTTTTTGGCGGAACTTGAACGTGCCATGCTCTCCCTACCTCTTTACTATAATATGCGTATGTTCAGGCTACCCTGTTCAGCGGGCAGCCATTGTTGATTTGCTTTGGCGCGGCGGACCCTGCCCCCGTTTTGAACGAAAGTTCGTTCGCCTTTTATCTGGCAGCGGGCGGCCATTAAACAGCATCCGGCGGCCCCGCATAAAGAGACTTTCCGCGCAGTGATTTTATCTGCCATCCGCCACGGCGGCTGTGCCGTGCTGTTTTGGGCAGGGGCATACTGCCCCTTATAGCATAAGGTATATTGTAGCATGAAAACGCCCGCTTGTAAAACCCCTTTCTCTTTCTATTTTCATCAAAGCCTTTCCGCTCACTGGCGGGCAGCGCCCCCTCAATATCCGGTTTTTCCGGCGTCGATTTCGGCATACAGGTAGCGCAGCGCATCGCCCAGGTTGCCGATGGCGTCGATCAGCCCCTCTTCCACAGCCTGTTCCCCGCCCAGCACGGTACCCATATCCATCACCAGCTCCCCGGTATTGTGCATCAGCTGGGTAAAGCGCCTGGCGCTGATGCCGGAATGCCCCGCCACAAAGCTGACGATGCGCTCCTGCATCTGCTCAAAATAGCGCAGGGTCTGGGGCACCCCCAGCACCATGCCGGAGTGGCGCACCGGATGCACCGTCATGGTGGCGGTGGGCACAATAAAGCTTTTGCGGGCCGAAACCGCCAGCGGGATGCCGATGGAATGCCCGCCGCCCAGCACCAGCGTTGCGCTGGGCTTGCTGACGCCGGAGATCAGCTCCGCCAAAGCGAGCCCGGCTTCCACATCGCCGCCCACGGTATTCAGGATGACCAACAGCCCCTCAATGGCGGGGTCCTCCTCAATATCCACCAGCTGGGGGATCACATGCTCATACTTGGTGCTTTTCTGGTTATCAGGAGCCAGGCTGTGGCCCTCAATGGTGCCGATCACCGTCAGGCAATAAATGGCATGGCGGCCCTTGGTGGCGGGCACAATGCCGCTGTCCGTGATCAGGTCATGTTCCAGCCGCATGCGCTCCACATCCTTGGCGTCCTTGGCAGCATGAGGGGCGGGCTGTTGTTTTGGGGTACGGTTTGGCATGGCGGGGGTCCTTTCCTTCCGACAAAATCGGTGCGCCAGGCAGTGCAAAACCCGGCTATACCCTGACAGTATGCCCCGCTGGTACGCTTTTTTATGCACAGAGGGGCGCGACTGAGCAAAAAAAGCGCGGAAAAACTTAGATAAAAAATTGACAATCGGCACAAGATTGATTATACTTTTACTAGAATTTACATCGGAATTACACAAGAGGCAGGGTGTTCCCTTTACCCCTGCCCGGAGAACGGGAGATTAGTCTTTATGTCATCAACAATGCAAAACAAAGCATCGTTGCCCGTGATCAAGCGGCTGCCCAAATATTACCGCTACTTGAGCAACCTGCAGGCAGATGGGCGTGATAAAATTTCTTCCAGCGAGCTGGCCCGCATGATGGGCACCACCGCCAGCCAGGTGCGGCAGGATTTCAACTGTTTTGGCGGTTTTGGCCAGCAGGGCATCGGCTACAAGGTGGATGTGCTGCTTGCCGAGATTGGCAAACTGCTGTTTGGCAACGGCGAGCTGCTGCCTACCGTGCTGATCGGCGCCGGCCGCCTGGGCACGGCGGTCTCCAGCTTTATCAGCCGCAATACTAACGGCTACAAGCTGATTGCCGCGTTTGATATCAACCCCGCCCTGGAGGGCAAGGAGATCAGCGGCGTAACCATCCGCCCACTGTCCGAGCTGGAAAGCTTCTGTGCGGCGCACAAGCCGGTGGTCGCCGTGCTGTGCGTGCCGCGCCAGAGCGCCATGGACCTTTCGGACGAGCTGGTTCGGCTGGGTATTCAGGGCTTCTGGAACTTCAGCCACTATGATCTTTCGGTCGTTTATCCGCAGGTCACAGTGGAAAACGTCCATTTGGGCGACAGCCTGATGAGCCTTGGCTACCGGCTGCGCAACCATGATGAATAAAAGCCGGGCACACAGCGCATGACTGTTTCCGGCGGGGTGTACCCCAGCGCCTGCCCCGGCATGGGTGCAGGATCCTGTGGTACACCCCGATTTTCATGCTGTTTTTCACTTTATTTTAATAAGGAGCCAAACATGGCAAAGCTATATTACCGTTACGGCGCAATGAACAGCGGCAAAACCACGGCGCTTTTGCAGGTTGCTTTCAATTATAACGAACGCGGCATGCGGGTGCTGATTCTGAAAGCCAGCGTGGACACCAAAGGTGGCGATCATATTGTTTCCCGCCTGGGGGTCAGCCACAAGGTGGATGTGCTGGTCAGCCCGGACATGGACATCCTGGATATCGTCCGGGCCGATACCGCCGCCCATGGCAGCGCCCCTGCCTGTGTGCTGTGTGACGAAAGCCAGTTCTTTACCCCGGCGCAGGCCGAGCAGCTGTTTTTGGTCACGGTGGACCTGAACATTCCGGTCATCTGCTATGGGCTGCGGGCAGACTTTATGAACCGCGGTTTCCCCGGTTCCACCCGCCTTCTGGAGCTGGCCCATACCATCGAGGAGATGAAAACCATCTGTGCCTGCGGCCGCAAAGCCACCTGCAACGGCCGCAAGGTAAACGGCGAGTTCGTGTTTGAGGGTGCCCAGGTTGCGATTGACACAGTGGATGCTGTAGAGTATCAGAGCCTTTGCCCCCAGTGCTGGTACCGCGAGTACCGCGCATTTCTGGCACGGCATCCCAAAAAGTAAATATTTTGCGCTGATTTTCCCGCCGGGTGCTGCCCTGCGGGATTTTTTTGTGTGATTCGCATCATTTTTCTGCAAATAGCGCACTTATCTTGCACCGTACAGATTCAGATGCAATAATATTTGCAAAAACGCATGTTTTTTGCAACGATACTGCATATTTTGCGGTTTCCGGCGCATTCCAGCGTATTTTGCAAGGTAAAGATAGTTGCGCTTGCTGCGGTGTCCGCGCGGCGGCGCAGGGGTGTACCCAGCAATATGCACAAACACCATTTACAATATTCGTAAGTTTTGACGGTGATGTCAAATTGGTTACAGCCAACATGGCAAGAATTGTACGTTTCCCTGCCGTAACGAACCAAAAAAGCTGTTTATTTTCTGTGAACGATTTGTTATCATATAGACAAGCGAACAGCAGATGGTGTGGTACGGTATCCCGCACACAACGGTCTGCAAGAATAAATCGCACAGCAATTTTAGGAGGACAAAAACATGAAAAAGGCAATCTCTCTCGGTGTTGCCGCCGCCATGGCCGCCACTCTGCTGGCTGGCTGCGGCACGGCAGCCAGCAGCGCCGCTGCTTCCAGCGAGACCGCAAGCACTGCGGACAGCACCACTGCCGAGTCTACTGCTGCTTCCGAAGCCGCTCCCAGCGAGGCCCACGAGATCAACACCACCGATCCCATTGAGCTGACCATCAGCTGGTGGGGCGGTGACTCCCGCCATGAGGCTTACCAGAAGGCTCTGGAAGCTTTCCATGAGAAGTACCCCAACATCACCGTTTCCCCCACCTACGGCGCATGGTCCGGCTGGGAGGAGAAGCAGTCCACCGCACTGGCTGCCGATCAGGGTTCTGACGTCATGCAGGTCAACTGGAACTGGCTGTACCAGTACAGCCCCACGGGCGAGAAGTTCGTCGATCTGCGCGAGTACAGCGATGTCATCGACCTGAGCCAGTGGAGCGATACCGCCAAGAACGCCTGCATCGTTGCCGACAGCCTGCAGGCAGTGCCCATCTCGATGACCGGCCGTATCTTCTACTGGAACATGAACACCTTCAAGCAGGCCGGCATCGAGGCGGTTCCCACCTCTTATGATGATCTGATCGCCGCCGGCAAGGCCTTCCAGGAGAAGCTGGGCGATGATTACTATCCTCTGGCCATCGGTCAGTATGACCGCATGATCCTGATGACCTTCTACCTTGAGTCCAAGTACGGCAAGGCCTGGGTCGAGAACAACGAGTGCCAGTACAGCGAGGAAGAGATCGTTGACGGCCTGAACTTCATCGACTCCCTCGAGGACAACCACGTTATCCCCACCCGTCCGACCATGATTGCTGCAGGCTTCGACTCCATCGATAAGTCTCAGGAATGGATCGACGGCAAGTACGCCGGCATCTTCGAGTGGGATTCTGCCCCCTCCAAGTACCAGTCCGCTCTGGCTGACAACTCCGGCTTCACCGTCGGTGAGGAGATCAAGTTCGGCGACAAGGCCAACGGCGGCTTCTCCAAGGTCTCCATGGGCATGGCCATCACCAAGACCTGCAAGAACCCCGCTGAGGCTGCTACCCTGATCGAGTACCTGTGGAACGGCGACGGCGCTGCCATCATGGGCTCCGAGTGCGGTGTCCCCGCTTCCAAGGCTGGTCTGGCTACCGCTCAGGCTGCCGGCAAGATCAACGAGCTGGTCGCCGAGGCAAACGGCAAGGTTATGAGCTTTGTTTCCTGCCAGCTGGATCCCCTGTTCGAGTCTTCCGATCTGAAGGCTACCGGCACCGGCATCTATCAGGAAGTGTTCGATACCGTTGACTACGACAACAAGAGCGGCGCAGATGTTGTTGACACCCTGCTGGATGGCATGTCTGCAGTTGGCTACACTGTCTGATCTTCTTTGCTGACCTGAGTTAAGCTACATATCAGGGGCATCGTCCACCCGTAGGCCCGATGCCCCTTTTTTCTCAGGTACAGGTTACAATTCTCTGACAAATCTGTTGCCAAAGTGTGACACAAGGTTTGCTGCACTGATTTTCACCAAAGGAGGATCCCCGGATGAAAGAAAGCAAAGCGCCCTCTCTCGGGCGTACCCCCGCACAGAAGTTCCTGGATAAGTGGCAGGGTCTGATCTACCTGATCCCCTGGATCATCGGCTTTATCGTGTTCAAGGCCATCCCCTTCGGTCAGTCGCTGTATTACAGCTTCACCGACATGAACTTCTTCAACGGCATCCACCAGTACGGCGTGATGAATTACGTCACTGCCTTCTCTGATGCCAAGGTCACCAAGGCTCTGGTCACCACCTTCAAGTACGCGTTCGTCACCGTACCCCTGAAGCTGATCTTTGCTCTGTTCATCGCATACATCCTGAACTTCAAGATCGCCTGCGTGAACCTGTTCCGTACCGTTTACTACATCCCGTCCATTCTGGGCGGCTCCGTTGCCATCGCCGTGCTGTGGAAGGCGGTTTTCCGTGATGATGGTCTGGTCAACACCATCATCCGCGCCATCACCTTCGGCCACGCACAGGGCCCCTCCTGGCTGAGCGACCCCAACTATGCGCTGTGGATCATCTGCTTCCTGCGCATCTGGCAGTTCGGCTCCGCCATGGTGCTGTTCCTGGCCGCCCTGAAGGGCGTGCCTGCAGACCTGTACGAGGCTGCCACCATTGATGGTGCCGGTAAGTGGAAGCAGTTCTTCTCCATCACTGTTCCCATGATCACCCCCATCATCTTCTACAACCTGGTCACTCAGATCTGCCAGGCTTTCCAGGAGTTCAACGGCCCCTTCATCATCACCAACGGCGGCCCGCGCAACTCCACCACCCTGATCTCCATTCTGGTTTACAACTACGCCTTCAAGTCCAACCAGATGGGCATGGCTTCCGCTCTGGCCTGGATCATGTTCGTGATCGTCTGCATCCTCACGGTCATCGCCTTCACCAGCCAGAAGAAGTGGGTCTACTACTCGGATGAAAGGTAAGGTGTGACAGTATGGGAATGAAAGCATCCAACGCCATTGCGACGTTTTTTAAGTACTTTGTCCTGATCCTGGTTGGCCTGATCATGATCTATCCCCTGCTGTGGATGGTCAGCGCTACCTTTAAGGACAACAGCGAGATCTTTGCAGGCATCGGCCTGTGGATCAAGAACCCCACCCTGGAGGGCTACAGGAACGCGCTGAACAACTTCGGCGGTTCCATCAACATCCTGCAGGCCATGCTGAACACTTATTCTTATGTTCTGCCCAAGGTCATCTGCACGGTGGTCTCCTCCTGCATTGCAGCCTACGGCTTTGGCCGTTTCGACTTCCCGGGCCGGAAGATCCTGTTCAGCATCATGCTGGCCACCCTGTTCCTGCCTCAGGTCGTTCTGAACGTTCCTCAGTTCCTGCTGTACACCAAGTTCGGCTGGGTCAACAGCCCGTTCTATCTGGCCATCTGGGTCCACACTGCATTTGCAACTGAGACCTACTTTGTTTACCAGCTGGTGCAGTTCATGCGCAATGTCCCGCGCGATCTGGACGAGGCTGCCGCCATTGATGGCTGCAACTCCTTCCAGACCCTGTACAAGGTCATTGTCCCCATGCTGATGCCCGCTCTGGTGTCCTGCGCACTGTTCCAGTTCATGTGGAGCTGCAACGACTTCATGGGCCCCCTGCTTTACGTGCAGACCCCTGCAAAGTACCCCATGTCCCTGTTCGTCAAGCTGTCCATGGACGGTGATACCGGCTTTGCCTGGAACCGTATCCTGGCCCTGTCCCTGATCTCCATCCTGCCGCAGCTGATCGTTTTCTTCTGTGCACAGGATCAGTTCGTCGAAGGTATCTCCGCCGGTGCTGTCAAGGGCTAAGCACCCCCTCTGCGGACAGAACCATTGACTTTCGATGAATAAGCAACGCCCCCTGTGCTGCGCACAGGGGGCGTTGTTCTTATCCGCGGTGGCTCTTGCGGTATTGCAGCGGCCCCGTTCCCATCGTCTCGCGGAACACGCGGCGGAAATGGGCAGCGGAGGCAAAGCCGGTCTGCTCGGCCACAGCGCTGATGTTCAGGTCAGTGTTCTCCAGCAGGCGCTGGGCAGCCTCAATGCGGCGGCCATTGATGTAATCCACAATGGACTGGCCCGTGACCCGCCGGAACAGCCGGCTCAGGTAATAGGGCGACAGGTAGAACCGCGCAGCCACATCTGTCAGGGAGAACTTCTGCTGGTAGTTGGCTGCAAGGTAAGCGCAGATCTGCTCCACCGTCTCGTTGCGGGGGCGGATGTCCTGCCTTTCACTGCGGCACTCCTGCTCCACATAGTGCAGGATGAGGGCCAGATAGATCATGCCGGGGCTTTCCGGCTCGCTTTCGGCGCTTTGCATCATGCCCAGCAGCGTGCGCAGGCGGCCTGACCACTGCACCGGGCCGTACAGGGCCGTTTGTTCTCCCGGCTCAAACAGCGCCATGAAATCCCGCTGCATCAGGTTCTTGAGCACCGGGAGAACGCCCGCCGGGAACCGGCAGCCGATGAGCTCAGGGGCAATGTGGCCCGCCTGCTGCAGCAGGCCCCCGCCGGGGCCCAGCAGCAACACACAGCCCGGGTTCACCAGCAGGCTCTCGCCGCCCCGCACCAGCGTAAAGCTGCCACCGGACACCAGAATGATCCGGCAGATTTCCTCCTCCTCAGCCAGCTCATACTGGCCGGTCTGGAACCGCAGCGCCTTTGCCGTTACCCGGCCGCTCCATTTTTCCCGTTCCGCTTTCATCCGCACACCCCATTCAACAGTTTCTTTTCCTCAGTGTACCATGCCCGCCACCTATGGGCAACCCATAAATCTTTCAACATCCAAGGAGGCATCCTGTTTATGAAGCTTTCCCTGATTCGTTCCATGACCCGCAGTGCCGTGTTCGAGCTGGAAAATGGTCTGTGCTACCGTCCTGCACATCCCTTCACCGTTCAGCTGAACGGTAAGACGGTGTACGAGGCGTGCAACACCAACGTGTTCTCCCTGTTCAGCCTGCTGCCCGGCACCCCCTACACGGTTGCCGTGCAGGCCGAGGGTGAGACTCTGACCCTCGATTTCACCACTGAGGCTGAGACCTTCTTTGTGGACGCATCCCGTTACGGCCTGGTGGCCGACGGCACCACCGACAACACCGGCAAGCTGCAGGCTGCCCTTTCCACCTGCCCCAAGGGCGGCACGGTTTATGTGCCCGCCGGGCGCTACCGCACCTCCAGCCTGTTTATGAAGAGCTGCACCACCCTTTACCTGGAAAAGGGCGCTGTGCTGCTGGGCGACAACGACCGCACCCACTACCCCATCCTGCCCGGTGTCATTCCCAGTGAGAATGAGGTGGATGAATACTACCTGACCGGCTGGGAGGGCAACCCGCTGGACAGCTTTGCCGGCCTGTTGAACATCACGCAGGTGCACGACGTGGTGGTGACCGGCGAAGGCACGCTGGACTGCGATGCCCAGAATGGCGACTGGTGGATCAATCAGAAGGTCAAGCGGATCGCATGGCGGCCCCGCGCGGTGGCTGCGGTGGACAGCGAGAATGTCTGCCTCCACGGCATCACAGTGCAGAACAGCTACTCCTGGACCATCCACCCCATCTTCGTCAAGCACCTGGACCTGCTGAACTTCAACATCAACAACCCCTACAACGCCCCCAACACCGACGGCATCGACCCCGAGAGCTGCGAGTACACCCGCATCATCGGCGCGAACATCCACGTGGGTGACGACTGCATTGCCATGAAGGCCAGCAAGGTATTCCTGGGCATGAAGCTGAAAAAGAGCTGCGAGCACACTGTGATTCGGAACTGCCTGCTGGACAAGGGCCATGGCGGCATCGTCATCGGCAGCGAAATGAGCGGCGGCGTGAAGGATATGGTGGTGACCCAGTGCCTGATGGACCACACCGACCGCGGCCTGCGGGTCAAGACCCGGCGCGGCCGCGGCAACACCGCCGTCATCGACGGGCTGGTGTTCCGCAACGTGGAGATGCGCGGTGTCAAGGCTCCCTTTGTCATCAACATGTTCTATTTCTGTGACCCGGACGGCCACAGCCCCTATGTCCAGTGCCGCGATGCTATGCCGGTGGATGAGTACACCCCCAAGCTGGGCAGCCTGACCATGGAGGATATCGTGGCCACCGATGCACAGTTCGCGGGCTGCTACTTCGACGGCCTGCCTGAGCAGCCCATCGAGCGCATCTCCATGAAGAATGTCACCATCACCTTTGACCCCAATGCCGAAGCCGGTCAGGCCGCCATGGCGGACAACCGCCCCAACGTGAAAAAGCTGGCCATCTACGCGGAGAACGTCAAGGAGATCGACCTGCACAACGTCAAGATCACCGGCTACGAGGGCGAGCGCCTGCGCTTTGCCAATGTCGGCCATTTCGAGGAGGACTGACCCATGACCCATGAAGAAATTCTCACCCTGCTGGGCGACTATGTGGACTACCTGATCGCCAATTCCAGCGCCGAAGCCCCCATGTGGAACATTGAAAAAGTGCGCAGCGGCAAGCCCAACAAGTGGAACTACATCGACGGCTGCATGATCACGGCCTGCCTGAGCCTGTACAAGACCACCGGGGACGAGAAGTACCTGAGCTTCTCCAAGGACTTCATCGACTTCTTTGTGCAGGAGGATGGCTCCATCAAGACCTATGACCCCAAGGAGTACAACCTGGACAATGTGAATCAGGGCAAGAACCTGTTCACCCTGTACGACATCTTCGGGGATGAGAAGTACCGCCGGGCCATTGACACCATCCGCAGCCAGCTGCTCACCCAGCCCCGCACCAAGGAGGGCAACTTCT
>OGWT01003230.1_pt1 | contig 10370 bp, 9 predicted proteins | sample 1576101 | NCBI WGS metagenome assembly OGWT01 (sample SAMEA3541481, study PRJEB24748) | human gut metagenome | biome: human gut; feature: human-associated habitat; material: faeces | place: China | collected 2012 | reverse complement strand
AGTGACCGTCCGATTAACAGTCGGATGCTCTGCCAACTGAGCTACGCAGGAATGTGCTTCCTGTACGGAATTGCTTCCGTGCACAAGTCACATATATTACACAAATCCTTTGTCTTCGCAAATCGAGTGTCGCACAGCGTGTCGCGACATCACCATTCGAGTTCCGCGATGTCCATCGGATGCTCGTTGACGTCGACGGCGGTGACCTTGCCATCATGCATGCGGATCACACGGTCCGCGATCGGCGCGATCGCGGAATTATGGGTCACGATCACCACGGTGGCGCCTTTCTTACGGCTCATGTCCTGCAGAATCTGCAGGACCTGCTTGCCGGTGTTGTAGTCCAACGCGCCGGTCGGCTCGTCGCACAGCAGGATCTTCGGATTCTTCGCCACAGCTCGGGCGATGGCCACACGCTGCTGTTCACCGCCGGAAAGCTGCGCGGGAAAATTGTCGACACGATCGCCGAGACCGACGTCTTCCAACACTTTGACGGCATCCTGAGCATCGGAAACGATCTGCGAGGCGAGCTCGACGTTTTCCTTCGCGGTCAAATTCGCCACAAGATTGTAGAACTGGAACACGAAACCGATGTCCGTCCTGCGATAAGCCGTCAGCTGTTTCGGGGAATAGTTGGAAATGTCGCGTCCGTCGATGACCACGCTGCACTCCTATGACAAGTTATCACGAATATAATAAAGTGGAAAAAGCATATACGCTGATTGCAAAGCTACAGGAGGGACAGAATATTGCGCTGATTACGGATGCGGGGACGCCGGCGATCTCCGATCCGGGCGAGGTGCTCGTGCGGATGTGCCTGGAAGCAGGAATCCGGGTGACGAGCCTGCCGGGTGCGGCTGCATGCATCACGGCGCTCACGATGTCGGGGCTTTCGACCAGACGGTTTTGCTTTGAAGGTTTTTTGCCGCCGGATAAAAAAGAGCGCACCGAAATCCTGGAGGATTGCCGGGAAGAGAGCCGGACGATGATTTTTTATGAAGCGCCCCATCATCTGAAAAAAACGCTGCAGGAGCTTGCGGCGGTGCTGGGCGACCGGAAAATTACGTTATGCCGTGAACTGACAAAGCGGTTTGAAACGGTGATGCCGACGACGATTTTTGCCGCGACGGACTATTTCGAAACGAATGATCCGCGGGGAGAATATGTCCTTGTGATCGAGGGAAAAAGCTACGAGGAAAAGAAGCAGGAAGCACAGAAAAACTGGCTGGAAATGCCGGTGGAGGAACATGTTGCACTGTATGAAAGCCAGGGCTTTGACCGGAAGGAAGCCATGAAAAAAGCGGCAAAAGACAGGGGCGTGAGCAAGCGCGACATCTATCAGAGCCTACTTTAAAAAATACTGGAAAATAGTTGACAACTGATAGGATGGATAATATACTTTGAATGTCAATTCACTGAAATATGATTTGAAATTAAAGGAGATAGTATTATGTTAGAGAGAATCGCAGGCATTATCCGCGAGCAGCTGAATCTGGACAATGTTGAAATTACAGAGGAAACCTCTTTTAAAGATGATCTGGATGCAGATTCACTGGATCTGTTTGAACTGGTTATGGCATTTGAAGAAGCTTACAATGTTGAGATCCCTTCCGAAGACCTTGAGAAGCTGGAAACCGTCGGCGATGTTATGGATTACATCAGAGATAAAGAAATCGACGCTTAATTTACGATAGAGATTATGATCAGGGAACACGGGCTGTTTTGTCGAAAGACAGGCAGCCCGTTTTAGCGTGGCAGAAAAATGTGTGGCATGGAAAACGTCAGCACAGACGTGGAGTACAGTAGAGCTTTTCCTGCGTTTTGTGCTCGCTTGACACGGCACTGCAAAAGGAATATGCTTAAACCACTGGGAAAGGCAAACAGGGGAAGTGCGATTTTTTGCAGATAAAAAGGAGGAGCCGATTATGGAATGCAAGGGATGCAAAAAGTCGACGCAGCCTGAGACAGGCAGAGGCCGGACAGAATTTTACAATTCATTCAGGGGAGAAAAAGAAACATGAAGTACGATTTTACATCAGTGATCGACAGAACGGGAAAGGATTCCAGCGCATGGGAAAACATTCCGGTGCCGAATGCAGAGATTGCAGAGGGGTTTGACCGGATTCCGATGTGGGTGGCGGACATGAATTTCCAGACAGCGCCGTCTGTCTGCGAAGCGATTACGAAGCGTCTGGAGCATCAGGTGTTCGGATATTTCAATCCGTCCGAGGAATATTACAACAGCATCATCAATTGGCAGAAGGTCCGCAACGGCGTTGAAGGGCTGACAAAAGAAGCGATTGGTTATGAAAATGGCGTGCTGGGCGGTGTCGTTGCCGCGCTGCAGGCATTTTCCGCACCGGGCGAGGCAATCCTGGTTCATTCTCCGACGTATACTGGATTTACCAGCGTCCTGAACAATAATGGACGCCGGGCAGTACATACCGAGCTGAAACGGGATGCAGAGGGCATCTGGCGGATGGATTATGAGGATATGGATAAAAAGCTCAAAGAAAACCATATTCATCTGGCAATTTTCTGTTCTCCCCACAATCCGAGCGGACGTGTCTGGGAACGGGAAGAAATTGAAGCTGCGATGGAGGTTTATCGTAAAAACGACTGTATCGTTATTTCGGATGAAATCTGGTCAGACCTGACACTGGGCAATCGTCAGCATATTCCGACACAGACGGTTTCCGAGGATGCAAAAAACAGAACGATTGCAATGTATGCGCCGACCAAGACGTTCAATCTTGCCGGACTGATCGGTTCCTATCATATTGTATACAACCAGTATCTTCGAGATCGGATGGACAAGCAGACATCGCTGTCTCATTATAACAATATGAATATTTTTTCCATGCACGGACTGATAGGTGCCTACAGTAAGGATGGTCAGGAATGGGCGGATGAGCTGAAAGCTGTGCTGACAGAAAATATGGAATGGGCATATGATTTTATCACGAAAAACTGGGATGGTGTAGAGCTTGCAAAGCCGGAGGGCACTTATATGCTGTATCTGGATTGTCATAAATGGTGTGAAGCACATCATAAGACAATGGATGAGCTGCTGCAGGCAGGTGTTAAAGTCGGTGTTATCTGGCAGGACGGCAGAGCATTTTTCTACCCGGACAGCATCCGGATGAATCTGGCGCTGCCATTTTCGAGAGTTCAGGAGGCCTTTCATCGTCTGGATAAATATGTTTTTAGGGCAGAATCATAAAGGAGCAAAGTAAGGCATAACGAAAGGAGAACCGTAAGATGAACAGAGAAGTGACAATGGAACTTCTGGAAAAGTACGGAAAAGAATTTGTACAGGATCGTGCAAACCGCGTTGCTCAGAATGCAGTTGTGGGCAAGGGCGTAAATGCAGCTGCAACAGACAGCGGCGTAGAAAGAGAGATTGCGAATACATTTTCTATCAGCCTGGAGCAGGGCAAGATTACCAACCAGAAAAAGAGCGGCCGCTGTTGGATGTTCGCAGCTTTAAACTGCATGCGTTTTCAGGTAATGAAGCACTGCAATCTGGAAACTTTTGAGCTGTCCCAGAACTATACCCTGTTTTATGACAAGCTGGAGAAATCCAACTATTTCCTGAATACAATTCTGGATACTCTGGAAGAGGATACAGACAGCCGGTTGATCGCACATTTGCTTTCCGCACCGTTAAATGACGGCGGACAGTGGGATATGCTCTGTGCAATCGTAGACAAATACGGACTGGTTCCGAAGGAAGCGATGCCGGAAAGCGAAATTTCCTCCAACACAAACGAAATGGTATCTTACATGACAGAAAAGCTGCGGGAGTTCGCATGCACTCTGCGGGAAGCATACCGTGTCGGCAGCACCAAAGAAGAGCTGCTTGCAAAGAAGGAGGAAATGATGCAGGTTGTTTACAACATGCTTTGCATCTGTCTCGGCAATCCGCCCAAGACCTTTGATTTCGAATACCGTGACAAGGACAAGCAGTTCCATCGGGAATGTGGCCTGACCCCGAAGGAATTCTATGCAAAATATATCGGTCTGAACTTAAATGATTACATTAGTCTGATCAATGCGCCGACTGCGGACAAGCCGTACTACAGAAGCTACACTGTACAGTACCTGGGCAACGTTGCAGAAGGCCGTCAGGTAAGATATGTCAATCTGCCGATCGAAGAGCTGAAAAAGGCTGCAATTGCACAGATGAAGGATGGCGAGCCGGTATGGTTCGGCTGTGACGTCGGCAAGCGCTCCACCAGAGAGAGCGGCGTTATGGATACCAAGATTTTTGCACTGGAAGATCTGTTCCAGACTGACTTTCCTATGACCAAGGCACAGCGTCTGGATTACGGACAGAGCCTGATGACCCACGCAATGGTATTCCAGGGCGTGAACATCGACGAAAACGGACAGCCTAATCGCTGGAGAGTTGAGAACAGTTGGGGACCCGATGCCGGAAGAGATGGCTACTACACTATGACAGACAGATGGTTCGACGAGTATACCTATCAGATCGTTGTAAACCGTAAGTACCTGCCGAAAGAGGTTCTGGAAGCTTACGAGCAGGAGCCGATCGTATTAAAGCCCTGGGACCCGATGGGATCTCTGGCATAAGGGGAAAACGCAAGTCGCGTTTCTTCCAGGAAAAGATATTGCCGGCGCAAAAGCGTCGGTGCGAGAGAAAAGCGCCTTCGGAGAGAAATCTCCGGGGCGCTTTTTAACTGGTGGACTAGTGGTTATAACAATAAAAAAATAACCAGTTTTTACCAAAATCGAACCAGTTTTTACCTTTTGGAAATGTTTTGCAAATTTTGTGATATAATCGGCGGAATAGCGAGGGGAGCGTTTATGGAGCAAAATATTACAAAGGGGAAAGGAACAGCGGCGGTGAAGCTGGTCTTTCAGCTGACGCCAGCTTATGAGCAGTTGCGCCTGTTCTCGACAATGATTTCGCATTCATTGTAAATATCAATTATGTAGCAGAATTTCAGTCAGATTCCATAATATTGTTAAACGGCATTTCTCTTCCTGTCAGCCGTTCTTATCAAAAAGAAATTCAGCAGAAATTTCTCAAAATGAATATGCAAAGGAGATGGTACAAATGAGTATCTACGAAATTATATTCAATGCCGTTTTCAATTTATTAGGCGTATATGTTGGTATCCGCATTATCAAACTTTTCCTTCCGGAACGAATTACGAGTCCTGCCATTACACTTCCGGTTTATGCTGCAGTATGGCTTGTTAACTGGCTGCTATACTTCTTTTTTGATATCGAAAATCTTACGACTTTCTCGATGTTTATTGGTCTTTTTGTTGCTGCCTGTTTTATTTTTCAGGGTAAAATCACGCAAAAGCTGCTCGCCGTAATTATTTCTCTTTCTTCCGGAATTGTTGCGGAAAATCTCGTCTGGATAATTTATGAACGCCATTTATTGCCATTTCGTTCCGAAACTACCTATGGATTTTTATCTGTTATTTTAGAGTTTCTTGCCATACTCCTGATTGAACGGTTAGTTCACCTCGACCGATATGCCAGGCTGCCCCTTGCAAGCTATTTACATCTGATTTTCCTGTCCATTGGAAGCGTCGTTTTATCGGAACTCGTTATGCTGTCGAATTGTTCCGAAAATCTTATTATGTTTGGCTTAACGCTATTGTGCCTGATTGTCGCAAGTACCTATTATATTTATGAAAAGACTGCAGAATCCTATCGAAAAGAAATCGAACAGACCACCATGCAGCAACAGGTGGAAATGTATGCAAAACAGTTTGAAATCATCAACACTTCACAGGAAAATTTAAAATCCCTGCGTCATGATATGAAAAATCATCTGTCCCTGATTTCTGCTTATTTAAGCAACAATGACTACGAAAAAGCTGCCAATTACACACAGCAGTTTTTGGAACAGCTGAACACTTCTTCGGAATATTCCAGAACAGGGAATATTGAAATTGATAGTATTTTAAATTATAAACTTGAACATATTCAAAAGGATCTAAACTGCGAACCGCAGCTTTCTATCAGTGTTCCACGTCAGTCCTTTATGCCAGATTTTGATCTGAATATTCTTCTGGGAAATTTATTGGATAATGCCGCTGACGCATTAAAGCAGACAAAAGAAAAGCGACTGAACGTAGAATTAAAATATACAAAATCAATCTTTTATATCAGCGTCCACAACTCCTTTAGTGGACAGCTGAAGCAGAAAAACCAACGCCTTTTGAGCAGTAAAAAAGATTCCCAGGCACACGGAATCGGTTTAAGCAACGTCGAACGGATTGTTCAAAAATATCACGGAACGATCCATTAGGACAATATCTTTGGAGTGGACATTATTCTTTATCCTTCGCTTGAGAAAGCAGACTGAATATATTTATTGTACGAAGTCTGAATTCTGCTGCGAATGACAGCAAAATATATGTTTCGTCAGCGCCGTGAAAAACAGTCTCCCCGCCGGATCATATACCGTGGCGGGGAGACTGTTAAAAATATCTTATAAGATTATTCCGCTTTCCCGGGAACAATTTTTCCCAGAATTTCTTCCACTTCTTCTACGCTCATCAAAAGATCCTTTGCAATCTTTTCCACACTGTCTCCGAGCTGATATTTTTTGGTCACTAACTGTATGATACTTTCTTTTCGTCCAAACGCACAACCCTCCAGATAAATCTCCTTCGACCGATAATTCAATACCTTTCCGCCCATAACTTCCGTAACCTCCTTTTCCACATTGTCATATTTCGATGCCAGTTTTTCCACCACATTGCTCGCCAATTCACACAATGCACCGCAGGTAATCGGCTTCATACGTCCGCTCTGACACTCCTGATCCAGCATTTTTGCAACTCTTTCATACTCCTGTCTCAGCCTGTATAACTGTTTCTGATTCCCGTCAATTTGCGGAAACTCCTTTTCATATCGAAAAATATAAAACGGAATCAGCATCCACAGCTGTTTTTCAAAAATTTCTTCCAGCGTATAGTTCTTTACTTTTAAAATCGGAATCCCGTACTGCAATTTCTTCTGTCTTACATGGATACAGATTTTCAGTTTATCCGGTGTTGTCTTGCTGCTTCTTAAATAGATCACTGCCGAATCCGGGAATTTCACATGTAGCACGCCGTCCCTGTATTCTTTTTCCATCAAGGCGACCTGTGCATCATATTCCCACATCCGAATTTCCATCGTTCCATCCGGCGTACTCTGGCATTCCAGATGATATCGTTTGGAAATTCCTTTTAAAGAAATTAGCGACAGGTTGGAATCCGTAATCCTTTTCTCCTTTTTCCCTTCCGGATTCCTCAAAAAATTTTCATTCGAGTTCGTTATCACTACTTCCTGCCCTGTATAATTCGTGCCAAACAGCTCGTTAATCAACGGAATTACAAGCTCCGGACAATCCTGCAGCAGCGTGCGGAAAGCGTCATCATAAGGTGTATTGATCGTTTCCATCTTTCGCCTTTCTGATACCTTCATTTTATACCAGTCTGCCTGCTTTTTGCAAGGTCACCTGGTACTGCCATGTGTTTTCTGCATGTTCCAGTTCAATGGCACCAGTAGATGTTTGTGCAAACACAAAATCTGCTTGCAAAAGGTACGCGTGAACTGAAACTTTCCAATATTCAGTTTTCGTCTGATAGAAATCCCTGGTCGAACCGACCTTGAAAAAATAGAAAAGATTTCAGATCATATAACGGCATTGAAACATCTCCCTCTGCAAGATGTTCTGCTTTAATAGAATAGATTCAGTTTAAACGATATTTCGAGAAAAATCAAGACGTATAATGTAAAGAGCTACATATTTTTACCAGTTTTTACCGCCATGGCGCTAATTTTTACAACTAAGAAAAAAGAAGGTTTTTTTATGATAGAATGATAGGACATCGTAACGGGTTACAGAAAAGGGGGAAATCAAATGATAGAAGTATCGCACATCAGCAAGAACTTCAAAATCCAGAAAAGACGGAGTGGGGCAGGGGGATTTGTAAAGGACATTTTTTCCAGGGAGTACATGACAAAAGAGGCGGTAAAGGACGTCAGTTTTTCTATTGAAGACGGGGAGTGTATTGGCTACATTGGACCGAACGGCGCTGGAAAATCGACAACGATCAAGATGCTGTCCGGGATTCTGGTTCCGTCTGCGGGGAAGGTCGTTGTAAATGGCATTGAGCCTTATAAAAACCGCAAGGCGAACGCGCTGCAGGTAGGTCTTGTTTTTGGTCAGCGGACGCAGCTGTGGTGGGATATTCCGGTGCGGGATACGCTCGAGCTGTATCGGAAGTTGTATAACATCCCGGAGCAGACTTATAAGAGAAATCTGGAAATTTTCAATGATATTCTGGAATTGGATAAGTTCGATAATGTCGCGGTGCGACAGCTGTCGCTTGGACAGAGGATGCGCGCGGATCTGGCGTGTGCGCTTGTATACAATCCTGCTGTCCTGTATCTGGACGAGCCTACAATTGGTCTGGATGTCGTTGTAAAAGAAAAAATCCGGGAGTTTATTAAAGAAGTAAACCGGGAGCACCAGACGACGATTATGTTGACAACGCATGATATGTCCGACGTGGAAAAGCTGTGCAAACGGGTGATCGTCATCGACCACGGACAAGTGATGTTCGACGGCGAGCTGGATCAGCTTAAGCATAAATATGGGGAAGAACGGATTGTGAATATTGAGTTTTCCAAACCGATTTCTGAGGTGGAAATTCCTGCAGAATTTGCGCCGTTCGTTGTGGAAAAAGAGCGTAACCGTCTGACGTTAAATGCGGATACAAGCAAAGTAAAACCGATCAACATTGTGAACTATTTCCGGCGTGAAGTGGAAATTGTCGATTTTGAAGTGCGGGAACCGGAAATCGAAGCCGTTATCCGGCGGATGTATCAAAATATGGAGGCATGAGCATGAAATTTTATCTGAGATTGTCTCTGAATATTTTTAAACAGAATATGGCGTACCGGTTCGAATATATTACAAAGGTGGTCGCGCTGTTTCTGACTGTTTTTGCACAGTATTACATCTGGCGTGTGCTGCTGGTCTATCAGAATAATACCAGCGACGTCAACATTACGGAAATGACGACCTATATCATCGTCAGCACAGTGATCGGAATTGTTTTAAACAACCGGATTATCAGTGAAATCAACGACCAGATCTATACCGGAAAAATCGGGACGGAGCTGGTAAAACCGTACAGCTATTTTTCATTGATGCTGGCGCGGACGATTGGGGAAATGCTGTTTCAGCTCACTTTTTTCGCAGTGCCGCTGCTTATTGTGATGTATGCCATTTTTCATTTTTCCATTCTGGATTTGAAAAGCTTTTTATTGTTTTTCTGTTCCTTTGCGGCAGGAGGATTCCTGCGGATTCTGATCTGCTTTTTCCTTGGAATCCTGGGCTTTTGGTTCAGTCAGGTCTGGGCACTGGAACGGTTGTTAAATGACCTGATTAAGCTGTTTTCCGGTGCATGGATTCCGCTGTGGTTTTTCCCGGACTATTTAAAGAGAACGGCGGAAGTTTTGCCATTTCAGTATATTTATTTTGCGCCGATTTCGATCTATATCGGAAAATACGGAACGGCAGAGGTACTTGGAATTTTAGGAAAGCAGCTGTTCTGGATTGTTCTTTTCGGGACAGTTTGTTATTTGGTCTGGAAAAAGGCAATCTATAAAATCGTCATTCAGGGGGGCTGACATGAATCTGAAAATTATAGGACATTTTTATTATCTGCTGTTAAAGAGCAAGGCGGAATACCGGCTGAACTTTTTTCTGGAAATCTTCGTTAATATGTTTACCTATATTATCAGTTACTGCGGGATCTGGATTATCCTGAGGCAGTTTGGCTCGATCAATGGATGGAATTATTATGAGGTCAGCTTTTTGTATACATTGAACCTGCTGACATATGGAATTGCGTGCCTGTTTTTCTATATTCCAATCCGGTCGATTGAAAAGATGGTTCAGTCGGGCGAATTTGATATCTTTTTTGTAAAACCGCTTGACCCGTTCTGGCATCTGATTATGCGGCAGAGCTATCTGGGATTTCTGAGCCATGTAGTGTTGGGCTTTATTATGCTGGTATTTTGCCTGGACAAGATGGCGATCGGAGTAAGTCTGCATCTGATTCTGGTGCTGGCATTGATTGTCCTTGGGGGCAGTCTGATCCAGTCGGCGATCATTATTTTTTTCGGCTCTCTGAGCATTAAATACGTGCGGGCAAATAACCTGATGGACATTTTTATTTATCAGATTCGGGGATTTATTGAATATCCTGTTTCGATTTACCCGATTCCGATTCAGCTGTTCATTACGTTTATTGTGCCATATGCGCTCCCGTATGGGCAGAGCACCATCACCTTTGACGCAATGGTTTCCGAAGGTACAG
>OGWT01003225.1_pt1 | contig 10382 bp, 10 predicted proteins | sample 1576101 | NCBI WGS metagenome assembly OGWT01 (sample SAMEA3541481, study PRJEB24748) | human gut metagenome | biome: human gut; feature: human-associated habitat; material: faeces | place: China | collected 2012 | reverse complement strand
AGAATCTCAAGACAGTCTTGTTCTACATTGTAGCTGACTTGTAATGGGAAAGGCCAGACCGGGGGCGGCCAGCCAGTCAAAGTGCAGACGCTCCAGCGCCTGATAGGTTTTCTCCGCGTCCTCGCCCACACGCAGCACCCAGACCTTGGTGGGAGCGGCTAAAAAGGCCAGCTTCAGCAGACGGTAGTTCTCAGGGGAGAACTTGTCCTCCGGCACCTCCGCCAGACTTTTGTACGCGGCCTCTGCCGCGCCGCCCGCGGTGGCGTCCTTCACCGCCACCGCCAGCACGCCCCGGGCGGAACGGGTGATGGCGGACACAGCCGCCGTCTGAAAGCTGATAAAAATTTCAGGAAGACCCATAAATACCTCCAAATTTCAAAGATTTCCTTGTCAAATGTCCAAATTAAGAGTCGCCATGCGTCCCGGCGGCTCCATGGCGGGCTTCTCCGGCTGGGCCAGCGGTACGCACAGTTCCACCGTGAACGTCAGCGTCTCGCCCTCGGTTTTCACCTCCAAGGGGTGCAGCGTCCGCTCCCCCATGGGAACGCCCCGGAGCAAAACCGGCGTCAGGGAGGAGAGCAGGGCAGTGTTTCCGTCCCGCTCCCGGTCGGATGCGGCGGAGACCGTCACCCGGTAGGTGTGCTCCGCCTGCCGTCCGCCGTCCACCAATACCGTCCCGTCCTCCCGGACGGACACCGCCAGCAGAGGGTATTCCCCCCGCGCTCTTGTCCGGTCCGCCACGGTGCGGACGCCCGTGCACGCCTGCAAATACGCCGCCACGCTGTCCTGAATGGCCTTCACGCCTGCCCCTCCTTTCCTGTCTCACGTGAGACTTGTCCGCCGCAGACGCCTTCTGCGTCTCCCGCAGACGGCTCCACGCCGCTGATCTCCACCACTGTCACGCAATGGCTGTCATACCGAAAGCTGTCGGAGGTGCGCCCCATCCAGACGCTTCCCCCCTCGTCCGTCACCTCCACCCGGTCGCCCAGCCGAAAGGCCAGTTCCGGGCGGGTGTACAGGGTCAGCCGGTACAGCGCCTCCGGCCAAGCGGCGGAAAGTGACGGCGGCGTGGGGGCGCTGGTGTGCTCTGAGCGGCTCAGGGCGCAGGGAGCGGCCTCGCAGAGCCGCTCCTCCCCCTCCGCCAGCGGACGGAACGCCGTGACACGGTGGGCGTATGTCCGGGCGAGAATGTCCGCCAATGCTTTGTCCGTCACGGTTCACCCCTCCTTCAGCCGCCCCAGCCTGCGCCATGGGGCCAGCCCCGCCAGCGCGGCGGACTGTCCGTCGGAGACGGCGTAGGTCACGGAGGTGTCGCCCCGGGTGACGCTCTTCACGGCGGCCTCCCGGCCCTCCATGTCGAGGAGCAGCGCCGCCACGGCCTGCTCCATGGCCTCCGGGATGTCCTCCCGTCCGCACCACGCGCAGGCCCGCTCCATGGCCATTTCCGTCAACGCGTCCCCGTTTTCACCGAGACTGCGGCCCGCCAGACGCTCCGCCTTCTCCCGAATGGCGGCCGCCTTGTCCGCGCCGCTCATCAGGGAGCCACCACAGCGCCGATGGAGGCCAGACGCTTACCGGGCACGAACAGATCGTAGAGATAGCGGGCCTGAATGGAAGTGCCGTCAAACAGCTGGTTCTCCTGGGGGCCGAACTGCTTGATGGCGTCCAGCTTGCTCACGGCCAGCGGCGTCTCGCAGTGGGTGATGAGACAGGCGATGTCCTTGGCGTTCTCCCCCGCCACGATGCCGCCCTGATCGCTGTCGCCGCTCTGGACGGTGATAACGGTTTTCATGCGGCTCTGGGGCACGAACACGCAGGGCAGATCGTCCAGCATCATCACGTTCTCATAGGTCACGCCGTTGATGGACACGGCGTTGCCGAAGGAAATGTCGTGATAGGTGCCGTTGGCGGCCTCCAAAAAGGCGGTCTTGTGCTTGTGGCTGATGAGGGCCACATAGCCGTCCATCTCCTCCGCATCGTCACGGACGGTCTGCAGCAGGCCGCTGACGGTGGCGATGGCGTTGGTCTTGGTCAGGGCGGCGGAGATGATATGGGTGGTATTGTGGGCCGCGTCGCCGTTGGCCAGCTCGTACAGGCGGTGGATGCGGTAGGTGTCCTGCTCCTTCACCAGGGCGTTGCGGGCGAACTCACGGATGACGTTCTCGGCGGTGACCAGAAAACCGGTGTCGTTGGGGTCGGTGCGGTCCAGAGAGAACTTCACGCCGCGGTCCATGGACAGGGTGTAGCTTTTCCAGCTGTTGGTCACGGTGCCCTGAGGGTAAGCGGAGCCGTCGGCCTTGCCCGCGTCATAGTTGCCGAGACCCGTGGTGGACAGGGTGGAGATCTCAATGTCCCGGCCGCCCGTGAAGCGGACTTTCCCCGCCTCGGGGATCATCCACGCGGTTGCGGAGGCCGCCGCAAACTCCTCGTCGATGAACTGCTGGTATGCCTTTGCGTAATCAAATGCCATAATTATACCTCCGGTATTCAAATTCTGGGGCTTTCAGACCCTATAACCCTACAATAGCGCAAAAAAAACGCCCCGCCTTGGGAACCGTTTCCCAAAAGCGCGACGCCCCATCCGTCTCCATATCCCTCACGATCTCCCCGTCCATCCCCTCGTAGCCCTCCCATCCGCTCCCCCCAGACACACTCCCTCTACCCTCACGCCCCCGCCAAACACCCATCCATCATCACGCCCCCAAACATCCTTCGTCTCCGCTCCCGCACTCGCAGAACACCCTCCGTCCTCTTTCCCAAACAGCCCCCGTTTACCTCTTGCGCCCCCGTCCGTCCCCGCTCAGACCACTCGCTCACATCCCCATCCGCAAAAAAAGAATCTCCCCCCGTCCCCGGAAGAAGATCCCTCTTTATCATGATCCATTTTTAATAGTAATAAGTCCTGATAATTTGCTCTTTGTGCCGCCCCTCACATCAGTCCCGCCACGCCGCAGGTCACCGCCGTGGTGATGCATCCGGCGATGATGACCCCGGCGGCGATGGCCGGCAGAGCGATCCGCATGCGAATATCCAGCACGTCCGCCACCAGCGCCCCGGTCCACGCCCCGGTCCCCGGCAGGGGGATGGCCACCAGCAGCACCAGTCCCAGCGTCCGGTACTTCCGCACCTTCCGCCCTTTCAAATGCGCCCGCCGTTCCAGACGGTCTACCTTCGGCCCCAGCCACGGGCTTTTCCGCATCAGAGCGAACACCCGCCGCAGCAGCAGCAAAATACAGGGCACCGGCATCAGATTTCCCGCCATCGCCGTGACGGCTGCCACAGCGGGCGGCAGTCCGGCGGCCACCCCCAGCGGAATGGCCCCCCGCAGCTCCACCACCGGAACCATGGCCATCACAAAGGTCATGGCCAGCTTACCCAATACGCTCTCGCCAAAAATCATGTATGTCCCATCCCGCGCCATTCGGCGCGTCAGCGTGTCGAAAAGTTCTTTTCGCCCCGCTGACCCCATTTTCAGAACTTACAAAAGTTCTGAAAATGCTTGATTCCAATGGTGCGGGACACCCTTCTTGGGTTTCCCGCACACACCCTTCCTTACCGTCACGGAAACTTTATCACTTTATCGACAAACCGTCGCGCCATTCGGCGCGTCTTTTTTTATTTTGCGACCCTTCCTCACGGCCCCGGCCATGCCGCCCCCAAAAAAGCCCACGGCACCGCCGGAGCGCCGCCCCCATCGGCCCGCGCCCCGCTCCGCTCGGAAAGTCTTATCTATTAGGTTAACATAATTTCATCTGCTTCGCAACTACAATCTGCCCGCCCCAACGCGCCGCCGCTATTCTGAACCGCCCCTCTTTGCGCCATCGAACCCTGTATCCATTGCAATAACAGGGTTTCCGCCCATCCGCCCCCACGTCCCGTCCTCCGCTGAAAATAATTTTTTCCTGTCTGATGCATACCCCCGTGCAACAAACCGCCCCCAGCCGCCATGGACAGAACGGCTTTTCCAGGGAACTCCTTCACAAGCGCCCATCCCCCTCCGGTGATACGGTGCTCCTGAGCCTGTCGACAAGGTGGCAACTTCTCCGCAACGGAAAGGAAGGGTGTGCGCGGGAAACCCAAGAGGGGTGTCCTGCGCCATTAAAATCCTAAGTTTTCAGAACTTCATAAAAGTTCTGAAAACTTGTTAGCAGGGCGAAAAGGCTTTTTCGACACGCTCCTATCTTTATGTAATAGGAGGCATGTTCTCTTGTTGACCACGGAAACATTTCGGAAAGCGGCCCGGGACCCGGCGGAGTTCGGCAGCTACTACCTCTCGCACTACTTCACCCGCCGCTCGCCCCCCTTTCACCGGCAACTGTCCGCCCTGTGGCGCCGCCGGGTGATGAAAAACCGGGACCCGGTCTCGGACTGCGCCGCCATGCTGACGGAAAAGGGCACCCGCAGCGCCATCGCCGCCCCCCGGGGCCACGCCAAAAGCACCGTCATGAGCCTGCAAAACGTCCTCCACGCCGCCCTGTTCGGCTACAAGCGCTACATCCTGCTGGTCTCGGACACCGAGGCCCAGGCGGTCAGCTTTCTGGACGCCATCAAAAACGAGCTGGAGACCAACGAGCGCATCTTAGCGGACTTCGGCGAGCAGCCGGGCAAAACCTGGAAGACCGGCTCCATCCTGCTCTCCAACGGCTGCCGGATCGACGCCGTTGGCAGCGGCCAGAAGCTGCGGGGACGGCGCAACTATGAGCGCCGCCCGGATCTCATCCTCTGCGATGACATCGAAAACGACGAGGGCGTCCGCACGGCGGAGCAGCGGCAGAAGACCGCCGACTGGTTCTGGAAGGCCGTCTGCAAGTCCGGCGACAGCTACACGGACATCCTCGTCATCGGCACCATCCTGCACCACGATTCCCTTCTGGCGGGCCTGCTGGAAAACCCCGGCTTCCAGAGCCGGAAATACCGGGCCGTTCTGTCCGACGCGCCATCCCCCCTGTGGACGGACTGGGAGCGCCTTGCCTCGGACCTCACCGACCCCGACCGGGAAAAAACCGCCCACGCCTTCTATTTCAAGCACCGCAAGGAAATGCTGGCAGGCGCAAAAGTCCTCTGGCCGGAAAAACTCAGCTACTACGACCTGCGGCTCATGCGGCTGACGGAGGGAGACGCGGCCTTCAACTCGGAAATGCAGAACCAGCCCATCGACCCCGCCGCCTGTCTGTTCTCCGCCCAGTGGTTCCGGTACTACAACCCCGCCGAGGTGGACTTCCGCGCCGCCGACTTCCGGTTTTACGGCTACTGCGACCCATCTCTGGGCCGCACCGCCTCCAGCGACTATTCCGCCATCGTCACCCTGGCGGTGGATCGGAACACGGGTCTTTCCTACGTCTGGGACGCGGACATCCAGCGCCGCCACCCGGACAAAATCATTGCCGACATTCTGGAAAAGGAGCGCCTGCTCCGCCGGGAGACCGGCCGGGGCTACGCCCTTTTCGGCGCGGAGACCAACCAGTTCCAGTGGTTCTTAAAGGAGCAGCTTGCCCGGGAATCCGCCCGTCAGGGCCTGTATCTGCCCATTCAGGGCGTCCGCTCCACGGAGGATAAGACCATGCGGGTGGAGACCTTACAGCCGGACGTGAAAAACGGCTACATCCTCTTTCGCCGGGATCAGACTCTGCTTTTGCAGCAGCTTTCCCAGTTTCCCCTGGGCGCTCACGATGACGGCCCAGACGCGCTGGAGGGCGCCCGCACGCTGGCCCGCAAGCAGTCCCGGACGGCGAACCTGTCCGGCCTGCACCTGTAAAAAACTCACGTGAGACTTGTCCGGCCTGTCCGCAAAAAGGGAAGCGCCCCAAGCCGTGCAACCGGCAAAAACTCACGTGAGACTTGTCCGATTTACTTGTTACGAACGAAAGGAGACCATCTATGACCATTCCTTACTTAAACACCGCCCGTCCCGTCCCCATGAGCGACATTCCCGAGGAATACCGGGACATTGCCGAGGCCATCGGCCTTGAAGCCTTCACCCGGCTGACGCTGCTGTGCGGCGGACAGAGCCTGTACATCCCCAAACGGGAATCCTTGGAGCGCAACGCCCGGGACCGGGACATCCGGGCCCGGTTCAACGGCTGCAACTACCGGGCTTTGGCGGCTCAGTTCCGGCTCAGCGAGCGCCAGATCCGCAAGATCATCAACGGCACCCGCACTTAAAATTAAAGAAAACTCACGTGAGACTTGTCCGAAAACCGCCCTTTCTTTTGCCCCCGCGGAGCAGGGGAGCAGCCACCGCCCTTCCTTTTCTTTACATTTTTGTAACAAACGAACTTTTTCTTTGCTTTTTCCCCCTTTTATGCTAAACTATTCTCGAAAAAACACTCTTTTTCAAAGGAGGGCCTTGCCATGCCTCAGGATCCCGCGCCCATGGATCAGCTCCGGGACGAGCCGCTGCGTTTTCTGGAAACGGAGCAGTTTCAGGAAATGCTGTCCGTCTACCGCAAGCTCAAGCCGCTTGAGCAGGAAAACCCCCGCAAATTCCGCAACCAGCTGAACACCTACGACTTCTCCGACATCTACCCCATTATGGACACCTACCTGCAAACCCGCGCCCTCTCCGATCCGGAAGCCGTGTCCGCCGTCATCGCGGAAGCCGCGCCGGAGAGCGTGGCCTTCGCCTCCACGCTGCTGGACATTTTCGAGACCACGGTGGCGGAGCGGGTGCAGGAATATGACGTGCTGGGCAACAGCCCCGCCACCTACTTCATCTGCGGCGTGTGGGCCAACATGAAGCGAGGGAGGGAGTTCCACCCGGCGTCCAACGGCATCACCGTCACCTACGATCAGCCGGACGCCTACGGCAACCAGAACATCCGCTACCGCAACAAGGACTATGAGATGACTCTCATCTTCGAAGCGGTGGAAGCCTACACGAAAAACCTCAGCTGGACGGCCCACCGCCTGCTGATCTACACCCTGATGCGGGGCAACGCCGACAACTGGCGGAACAACACCGCCACCTTCTCCATCGAGGAATACATGGCGTGGGCGGGCCTGAAAAGCCGGGACGCCGCCTACCGCCAGCTGAAAAAAGACATGCAGGCCATCACCGGCATGAAGATCACCGCCGAATCCTTCAAAAAGTACTTTGAATCCTTCTACATCACCCATCTCGCCACGGAAGCCTACATCAAAAAGTACACCGGCGAGGTCCATATCTCCTTCGCGGAGAACGTGCGCCACTTCCTGACCCAGTATTACCAGCTGATCCCGGACTGGATGGGCCACCTATCGGAAAACAGCTACCGTCTGGCCTTCTACCTGTTCTACCGGGCCAGAAAAGCCCCCATCGACGAAAACGGCTCCTTCCGCATCAAGATCGACGACATCATTCACTACATCGGCCTGCCCACCAAGGAAGAAGTCAAAAACCGCAACTATGACGAGGCCATCATCCGCCCCTTCAACAAGGCGGTAGAGGAGATCGAGAGCATTTCCAACGGCTCCATCCATATGGACTTCGACTATGACGACATCAACACCTTTCTGGCGGGCCGCATGAACGTAGGCATCGACCAGACCCTCTGGGACTACATCCGTAAGCTGGACAAGACCCGGACGGCCAAGCAGCTGAAAGGGAAGACCCCCCACAAAAAAGCGCCGAAGGCCGAAGACTGACGGTGACGTCCTGCACGAAACCACGTCTGAACTCCCTTCCGAAAAACCGCCTGTTCCGGGCCATTGTGCAGAAACCGCCGCCCACTTCTCCACAACGCACCTCTTTTCGGGCCGATTTCCCTGAAAAACGGCCTCAAAATGCCCTCTCTGTTTAGAAAACTCTCCACAATCGCCCCAAATCCTCTGTCCGCTTCCGACCTTCATCCGTGCAGCGCCGACTTCGACCCGTGCAATTCCCAACCTGCTCCCGTGCAAACTCGCTCCCTCTGCCCCTCCCATTTTTCCCATTTTCGTTCACTTCTATACCCACATTTTGGGGATCGATTAACTTTTTGTTCCAAATTCTTCTAACTTTTTCTAAAAACATCTTTTTCTCCCGTTTTCCCCTTATAGATATACTATGATATACTACTGCCCCGGACCGCTTCGCCGGTCTCCGGGGCGGTATGCTACAATACTCCTGACCAGACCCAGAAAGGAGACGTTTCCATGCCCGACACCTTCGACTCTCTCCGTCCCCGGATCATCGACTACCTCTACGACCAGGGCATCGATCCCCGCAAGCGGTTCCGCTGTCTGAACCCGTCCCACCTTGACCGAGATCCCTCCATGGGCTTCGATCCCAAGCGCAACAAGGTTCACTGCTTCGCCTGCGGCGCGGACTACGACCTCTTTGACCTCCTCGCCATCGACAACAACCTTTCCTCTCCGGCAGACGCCCTTGCACTCGCCAGCGAACGGTACGGGGACGGCTCCACAAGGCGCTCCGTCTCCTTCAGCACTGCCGAACCTTCCCGCATAACGAACCGTCCCGCGGAGCGGGCCGCTCCTGACGGGGGGGAGGGGGGAGTTGGGGGCTGCGCCCCGTCTTTTTTCAGCGAAGAACCTCTTTCTTCCTCCTATCTCTCGGACTGCTTCGCCCACCGGGACGAGACGCCCTACTTCACCCAACGGGGCCTGTCGGCGGACACCATCGCCCGCTTTCGCTTAGGCTACGATCCAAAGCATGACTGCGTGGTGCTTCCCTGTGAGGACGGCCGCTGCGTTCGCCGGGCCGTCTCCGAAAAGCGCTACCTCAACGAAAAGGGCCGTCCCTCGCCGCTGTTCCAGCCGGAGCTGCTGACCGGGGCAGGGGAAGGGCACCCCATCTTCCTCCTTGAAGGCACCTTCGACGCCCTTTCCGCCGAGGAATTGGGCTATCATGCCGCCGCCCTCAACGGCTCCGGCAACCGGGAGAAGGCCGCCGCCCTCCTGCGCAGCCTGCCCAAGCCCGCCCCCATCCTCTTGCTGACGGACAGCGATCCGGCAGGGGAGACGTGGGCCGCTGCGCTGACGGCGGAATTTCTGTGGCTCTACCGCTGTCCTCCGGTGCCCTACGGCAAGGATCTCAACGAGTCCCTCTGCCATGACCGAGACGAGACCGCCCGATTCCTCGCCCAATGCGCCGCCGACTGGGCGGCACAGCAGCCGCCCCCCTACAAGGAGACCTCGGCGGCAGGCCGAATGGAGGATTTCCTCGCCTACATCCGGAAACAGGCCGCCCGCCCACCGCTGAAAACCGGCTTCCCAAAGATCGACGAGGCCTTGGACGGCGGCTTGTACGACGGCCTTTACGTCATCGGCGCGGTCAGTTCTCTGGGCAAGACCGCCTTCTGTATGCAGATGGCGGACCAGCTGGCCCAGCAGGGGAGGGACGTGCTGGTGTTCTCCCTTGAAATGATGGCGTGGGAGCTGATGTTTGCTATCATGGGTTATATTATTTATGATTTGTCAATTGAATTGATCAGTCGCTTCATTGTTTGCATTTTTGCTTCCGTTTCAAGCCATTCGCTTTCTATCTCCGAAGAAGCAAGAATGCCTCCGCCTGCATATAAAACAAATGATCCGGGCAAGATGTTCATGCAGCGCAAGTTTACATACAGATCGCTCTTCCCTTCGGGGGCCAACCAACCGATAAAGCCTGAATAATAGCTCCGGTCGTAGCCTTCGTTCTCCCGGATAAAGCGATACGTCTCTTCTTTGGGCAGTCCGCAAACGGCAGGCGTGGGATGGAGCCGTTTCAACAGTTCGCCGAGTTTTTTATTATCGGGCAGTGGAAAGCTGAAGTCGCTTCTCAAATGCGACAGTTCGCCGGCGCGTACCGGGATCGGAGGAGTTTCTGTCGGTTTGATACCTAATGCTTGCAGTTGTTTGCGTATGTAAAAGGCTACATATTCCTGTTCTTCCCTGTTTTTGTCGTCCCATTCTATCGGTAGTTCCCCGTTTTGGAGCGGTTGGGTGCCGGCAAGGGCGACCGTATGCCATTTTCCTTTCTCGCCGGAGAGGATGATTTCGGGCGTGCAGCCCAGCCATGTGCCTGTCGCGGGAGTATGGCAGAGATAAACATATGAATATTTGTACCGTCCGGTTGCCTTGAGGAAAGCGGCGGCAGGGGAGAAGTTGGCTCTGTCTGCCGGAATCGTCTGGCAGCGCGACAGCACGAGTTTCTCGAACTGCTTTCGGCGTAGCGGTTCGATGAAGGCATTGAAACGACGGCTGTAGTCTTCCTTCGGGTTTTCGGGGAAGGAGACAAGCGTTTCACTATGATGGAATTCCTGTTCCGCAGGCATCGAGTATGAAACTTTTGTTTCCTCATCGGGCGGAAGTTTCTGGATGTCCGGTCGGATCAGTACGATTGGGTGCTGTTTGCTTACATGGAAGGGAGAGAACAACTATGCATAGAATGATATTAAACGAAACCTCTTACTTCGGAGCAGGTT
>OGWT01003217.1_pt1 | contig 10399 bp, 10 predicted proteins | sample 1576101 | NCBI WGS metagenome assembly OGWT01 (sample SAMEA3541481, study PRJEB24748) | human gut metagenome | biome: human gut; feature: human-associated habitat; material: faeces | place: China | collected 2012 | reverse complement strand
GTCTCAAAATTCCATCCCAATGAAGCGATAGAAGAGGCTTATCAGGCGGGACAGCGTATTTTCGGAGAAAGCAAAGTGCAGGAAATGACAGCTAAATACGAAACGTTGCCGAAAGACATCGAATGGCATTTTATCGGGCACTTGCAGACAAACAAGATCAAATACATGATCCCCTACGTAGCGATGATACATGGAATCGATACGTACAAACTGCTGACGGAAGTCAACAAGCAAGCTGCCAAAGCGGGACGTATCGTGAACTGTCTGTTACAAATTCACGTTGCACAGGAAGAGACCAAGTTCGGTTTCAGCCCCGAAGAATGCAAGGATATGCTGCATGCCGGCGAATGGAAAGAACTGTCTCACGTACGCATCTGCGGATTGATGGGAATGGCAAGCAACACCGATGATGTTGAACAAATTAACCGGGAATTTTGTTTACTGAATAGGCTCTTTCAGGAAATAAAAGCAAACTGGTTTGCCGAAACCTTTACTTTCCGTGAATTGTCGATGGGTATGTCACATGACTATCACGAAGCAATCGCCGCAGGAAGCACTCTGGTACGGGTAGGAAGCAAGATATTCGGAGAAAGAAACTATTAATCAGTAGCCAACTACTTTAAAAAGATATAATTATGACCGATTTAAAAACTACTTTCGCAGGGCTTTCTCTCAGAAACCCAATCATTATCAGTAGTTCGGGACTGACCAACAGTGCCGGCAAAAATAAGAGACTGGCAGAAGCAGGTGCAGGTGCCATCGTACTGAAATCTCTGTTTGAGGAGCAAATCATGCTGGAAGCGGATCAACTGAAAGATCCCGCTTTTTATCCGGAAGCAAGCGATTATCTGGAAGAATATATCCGTGAACACAAATTAGCTGAATATCTCACCTTAATCAAGGAAAGCAAAAAAGAGTGTAACATCCCCATCATAGCCAGCATCAACTGCTATTCGGATGCGGAATGGATAGACTTTGCCAAACAGATACAGGAAGCCGGTGCCGATGCACTGGAAATCAATATTCTGGCATTGCAATCGGATGTACAATATACGTACGGTTCATTTGAGCAGCGTCATATCGACATCCTGCGTCATATCAAACGGACAGTAAGCATTCCGGTGATTATGAAACTGGGGGACAACCTGACAAATCCTGTAGCTCTGATCGATCAGCTGTACGCTAACGGAGCAGCTGCAGTGGTTCTCTTCAACCGTTTCTACCAGCCGGATATCAATATCGAGAATATGGAACAAATATCCGGTGCAGTATTCAGCACTTCCGCCGATCTTGCCACTCCTCTCCGTTGGATTGGAATCGCATCCTCAGTGGTAGACAAAATCGATTATGCAGCCTCCGGTGGTGTTTCCAGTCCGGAAGCAGTAGTAAAAGCAATCCTTGCCGGAGCTACTGCCGTAGAAGTTTGCAGCGCTGTCTATCAGAACACGAACGCATTCATCGGAGAATCCACCCGCTTCTTATCTGCATGGATGGAACGGAAAGGTTTCGAAAGCATCGCTCAGTTCAAAGGAAAACTGAATATTAAAGACGTTCAAGGCATCAATACGTTCGAACGTACGCAATTCCTAAAATATTTCGGTAAGAAAGAAAATTAAGAATGAAGGACTAGAAACAAAGAATAAAAAAGAAGAATGAAGAATCCGCCGGCGCATTTATACTACCGGTAATTCTTCATTCTTCTTTTTTTTAGTTCTTTATTATTTATAACAGATTACTGGCCAACTCACTCAACTGACTGCGTTCACCTTTCACCAGATTGACATGTGCAAAGATATTCTGGTCTTTCATACGGTCGATCATATATACAAGACCATTAGACTGACTATCCAGATACGGCTGGTCAATCTGCTGGATATCTCCTGTAAACACCATCTTCGTACCTTCGCCTGCACGGGTAATGATCGTTTTTATTTCATTCGGGGTCAGGTTCTGCGCTTCGTCAATGATACAGTACATTTCACTCAAACTACGTCCGCGGATAAATGCCAGCGCTTCAATCACCAGTTGCTCGCTCTTCTGCATATCTTCGATACGTTTCACTTCGGTCGAGTTAGCGGCAAACTGACGTTTGATCACATTCAGGTTGTCAAACAGCGGTTGCATATATGGAGCAACTTTTTCCTGTGCGTCTCCCGGAAGGAAACCGATATCCTTGTTGGACAACGCCACCACCGGACGTGCCAACAATACTTGCTTATAATCAGTCAACTTGCCTAAAGCTGCCGCTAAAGCCAGCAATGTCTTACCCGTTCCTGCTTTTCCTGTCAATGCCACCAGTTTGACGTTCGGATCGTTCAGTATCTCGAAAGCAAAACTCTGTTCGGCATTACGAGGTTCAATACCATAGTTGCGTCCCTTCGTGACGCGGCAAATGGAATGGGTAAAAGGATTGTATCGTGCCAGTACACTGTTCCGGTCACTTTTCAGAACGAAGCATTCGTTAGGATGAATGACGTCTTTAAAGTCAAATTCACTCAGGTCGATGCCTTCTTTGGAGGAATAGATACGGTCGATTAATGCCGGATCCACGTTTTCAAAGATCTCATTGGATTTCTCGAATATATCGACATTGGATACTTTATCTGTGATATAGTCTTCGCTGGTAATGCCGATGGAACGTGCCTTCATACGCAGGTTCACATCCTTGGTCACTAAGATAGCCGGAGTCTTCGGATATTTACCCGCCAGATATTCAACGGCTGCCAATATCAGATGATCGGGTTTCTTCACCGGAAAAGATTCATGAACTTTGGGAGCATCCACATTGCCGGGGACAATGAACAGGCGTCCCAATCCTTCTCCCAGACTCACTCCTTTAGAGAAAAGTTCGTCACTTGTCAGCAAATCCAGTTCCCGGACAAACTCACGGGCATTGAAATTAATCTGCTCGTTTCCTTTCTTGAACTTGTCCAGTTCTTCCAGTACGACAAGGGGGAGATAAATATCATTTTCCTGAAAATTCTTCAAACAATTATAGTCGTGAAGAATAACATTTGTGTCAATTACAAAATTTTTCTTAGTTCCCATGATTTCTTAGATTTTAATGTTGATATTTGCAGTCTCATTCATCAATCCTCCGTTTACAGTTGGAATGATGGTTCTAAAGATAAACAATTTTGCGAGCAATAAAGATTGCCCGGAGTTAAATATTATAAAACATGGATTATCAGAACACTTTAAAGTACTTATATGAAAGTGCACCGATGTTTCAGCAAATAGGTGGTAAAGCATATAAGCCAGGTTTAGAGACAACACACAAATTGGACGAACATTTAGGTCATCCGCATCAAGAATTCAGAACGATACATATCGCTGGGACAAATGGAAAAGGTTCCTGTTCGCATACGATCGCTGCCGTGCTACAAGCCGCGGGCTATAAAGTCGGGTTATTCACTTCCCCGCATCTGATTGATTTCCGCGAGCGTATCCGTATCAACGGTGAAATGATTCCCGAAGAGTATGTGGTCAACTTTGTAGAAGACCACCGTTCCTTTTTCGAACCTCTGCACCCTTCTTTCTTCGAACTTACCACGGCAATGGCATTCCGCTATTTTGCCGATCAGAAGGTAGATGTGGCAGTGATCGAGGTAGGCATGGGCGGACGTCTGGACTGTACCAATATCATCACCCCCGATCTGTGTGTTATTACCAATATCGGTTTCGACCATATGCAATATCTGGGCCACACACTGAATAAAATAGCCAAAGAAAAGGCCGGAATTATCAAAGAAGATGTTCCGGTAGTAGTGGGAAAAGTATCCGGAGCGGTGAAAAGAGTATTTACGATGAAAGCCAAGGCAATGAATACCTTCATCACCTTCTCGGAAGAATTAAAGAGTTTCACCCATGTGCAATATTTGTCATATGATAACTTGAAGGAGTCCAGAGCCGATTTGCAGGAATTATTGGAGGAGGAAATAAAGCTTCAGCAGATACAGACGCTTCCAATGAAAATGATGCAATTTGTCTCTCTTATCAACCCGGCTGACGCCATACGTGCGATAGACAGAATCATGGATAAAAGAAAAGACGCAATATCCATTCATAATTCCAGTTTTATGACGGGATTATACTACGAACTGAGCGGTCTCTATCAAACAGAAAATTGTCTCACAATCCTGGCAGCACTGGATATTTTAAAGAACCTGGGATATGAAATCTGTAATAAAGATTACCATACCGGATTCTCTAATGTATGCGAGATGACCGGTCTGATGGGACGCTGGCAGAAACTCCAAAGCTATCCTGACCTCATCTGCGACACAGGTCACAACGCTGATGGCTTTAAAAGTATTCGCAAGCAATTGAAGTATATACACGAAAAGTTGCATCAGGAATTGCATATTGTATTCGGCATGGTCAGCGACAAGGATATCAGCAGTGTTCTGGAACTGTTGCCGAAAGACGCCACCTACTATTTCACCAAAGCGAGCGTGAAACGTGCAATGCCGGAAGATGAGCTGATGAAAATGGCTTTGGAAGCGGGACTGAAAGGCACCTCCTACCCTACCGTAGTGGATGCCGTACGGGCAGCAAAAGAAAACTGCCCCCCTAAAGACTTCATCTTCGTGGGAGGCAGCAGTTTTATTGTCGCCGATTTGTTAGCGAACCGCGATACACTCAATCTCCACTAACGCATCCTTCGGCAAAGCCTTTACGGCCACAGCCGAACGTGCCGGAAAAGCTCCGTCAAAATACGTAGCATATACGCCGTTCATTCCGGCAAAGAAAGACATATCCTGAAGGAATACAGTCGTTTTTACAATGTTTCCCATTGTCAACCCTGTTTCTTCCAGGATGTGTTTTATATTCTCCAACGACTGGCGTGCCTGTTCTTCAATTCCTTCCGCCATCTTTCCGGTAGCCGCATCGATAGGCAACTGACCCGATACGAATACCATTCCATTGGCTTCTATCGCCTGACTATAAGGACCGATAGCTCCCGGTGCTTTTTCACTGCAAATTACTTTTTTCATATTTATCTTCTTTTTTCTGTTTACCAATCCTCAAAGGTAGTAAAAAAATGCCTCTCGCAAAACGAATTTTGCAAGAGGCAACCATATTTCTGCTTATTAAAGACTATTCGGCTTTTTCTGTTTTTTCTTCTTCAGCAGGTGCTTCAGCAGGAGTTTCTCTCGACACATTCACTGTTACATTTACAGAAGTTGGCTGCGGCTGATATGGCATACGGTTCTTCGGATCTTCACCATACTGATTAGGACCTACCGTACCATCGGCAAACAACATATAGAGACTGAACACCCATCCGATGATAGGAACACAGCAAATGAGTATCAACCAACCGGACTTGTTCAAGTCATGCAACCGCTTCACGCCCTGCGCCAAAGAGAACCATATAGAGGCTATTCCCGCTACGATACCAATCAAGATACCAAACAGGGAACCACCCGCGGAACCGGCAGCCGCACCAAGAAACAAAGTAGCTAAACCGAGAGAATAGGCAACACCAAAAACGATACCACCGATAATACCAGACAGGAAATATTCGATTCTACGAATACGACCGTCAAAAGAAAAAGGAGCTTTGAACATAATTTTATTAAGTTTATGTGAATAAATAGTTGATTGTAATCTTGATATGCTAGCAAAGATATAAAATAAATTAAATAAAGAAAGCTTTTATGTCAAAAAATTACCTCTCCTATCAAGAATAGAAAACAAAAAAGAAACCAGCTAGTTTTTTTGTAGCACATTTTCTTAAACCAATAAACTGTTGATCAATGAAATCTCCTCGTTTGCGAAGCCTGCCACAAAAATATTCCCCCAAAAGCATATTACGCGATATTACAACCTATTTTGAGGATTCCGTTTTCCCTATCCGAGAAATAAATAACATGTTATAATCTGGTTTACAAAAAGTTACATACACTCATCCGCATTCTACACTTCGCTTTATCCTTCTCTCTCAAAAAGACAAAAGGACAAAAAGGCACATGATAGTTTTGAAGATGGCAATGAGGAAAAAGAAGCGGATCAGCAAGGTAAAAAACAGAAAGCAAAGAGCATGTTTTCCTAAAATCGTGTACAAATATCTGCCTGATTTCCTGTTGTTATGAGCATAACCAGTTATTATTGTCCTTAATGCTATCTCCCACACTTCATCCTTTAAATAATCCGTACAATATCCAACACTTTATTGGTAAACTACCGAAAGCGTTCATCAACAAAGCAACAATCTAGCTCGCGTAAAATACGATTTCGGCAATCACATAAAAACAGTCCATAAAAGGCAATCAATAAATTAAAAATCAGCAAAGTAGTTTAAAGAACGCATCATAAGAATTTATAAAAGAGGCCATATGTCCTTTTTGTCATTATGTCACTTTGAAAGCTTACAAAAATCATTGGGAAGTTTGAAAAAATCTTCTTAATGATTGGATTCAAACATTGAGAAGATTCAATACAATCTTCTCAATGTTTTTTTCTTTTTATCGGTGCATTCGTTCAAGAATATGCTCCCAATCGTCGTTTATTTCAATTCTAAGAACTGAATTGCAGGTAATTGGAGTAATATCCTAAAACACATTCTGCCAATCTTTTAACCTTGGATGCTTACTGTCTTTCTCTGAGAGAACCACTTTTTCAGCAGGAATACGCCAATCAATATTCAAATCCGGATCATTCCATGCTATTGCTCCTTCACTTTGAGGAGAATAGAAGTTATCACATTTATATTGGAAAATCACTTCTTCACTTAAAACACTAAATCCATGAGCAAATCCACGAGGTATAAAAAACTGACGATGATTTTCACCTGTTAATTCTACAGATACATATTGCCCAAATGTAGGAGAGCCTTTTCTTATATCAACAGCAACATCTAACACAACTCCTTTTATAACTCGCACTAATTTACTTTGAGCAAAAGGAGGTTTCTGGAAATGTAAGCCTCTCAATACTCCATAGCTAGACTTACTTTCATTATCTTGAACAAAGGTCGTTTTACAAACCTTTTCCTCAAATTCTCTTTGAGAAAAAGATTCAAAGAAATAACCACGATCGTCTTTAAAAATACGGGGTTCGATAATAACGACTCCTTCTATATTAGTCTTTATAATTTCCATTACTTTATTTCTCTACATAAACTCCTTCATTCATTGATACAACTCAGAATTTCTTTCCAAAACAAATACTCAAAAATGTTTTTACTAATATTTTAAAATCAAACCACCACGATCGATGTTGCAAATAGAATAAATCGTACCGTAAACGGCGCAACATTTTCTCCATAGTATCTGTATAACCATTATACAATGTAGCATAAGAAGTTACTCCAGGACGAATCTGATATAAAAAACAATAACGCGAATCATGTTCCATTATTTGATCAATATAAAATTTTCGTTCAGGTCGTGGTCCAATAAAAGCCATATCACCACAAAATACATTCCAAAGTTGAGGCAACTCATCCAAATGATGTTCACGAAGGAATTTACCAATTTTAGTTAATCGGCTGTCCTTCCCTCCAATATAAAGCATTCCAGGAGCGACACCGAAACTTACCATATCAAGACGTGGTCCAGCAGATTCTGCATCTAATCGCATACTGCGAAACTTATAGATATAAAATGGACGCCCAAATCTTCCGATACGCTCCTGCTTAAATATTGCAGGTCCACCATCCTCACGCTTTACAGCTATATAACATATCAAAAATAATGGAGAAAAAATAATCATTAATACTACTGCAATTACACAATCCCCAATCCGCTTAACATTGCGTTCAAAGGCATTCATCCCATCAGGAATGAAATCTTCATTATACCCCATAATTATTATACTAATAAAATAAATACATCAGATAAAAAACAAAGTCGTTTTATAGATCAACACTCATTTTTTGTAATTCACCAAGTACACGCTTATTTATGTTTCTTCGTTTTAAGTCAAATAGCCATCCCCATTTATTAAAGTATTTAATCATATTTAAAATATGTATTTTTAACATTTTTTTATTTGTTTTTGAAGCAGCAGCATGTGCATGAACAATAGATACTTCAGGAAAAAAAATAGTCATATACTTTTCATGCATACGGCGAGTAATATCTATATCTTCTGGATACATAAAAAAACGTTCATCAAATAACCCAATATCTTGTAAAGCAGATATGCGAAAAAACATAAAACACCCAGACAAATAAGGCACATTCATTATTTTATTGTATTTTGTAAAGCGTAACTGAAATTTAATCATACGTCTTTCCACAATTGAAGAAGGTAAGAAACGTTTAAACATCAAATCAAAGGGAGTAGGTATTAGCTTACACAGATATTGCAATTCACCATTCGGATAATAGACTTTGGGCATAATTTGTCCCACATTTTTATGCAAGTTCATAAATGACACTAACTTTTCTAACACTCCAGTTTCAAAGTAAATATCAGGATTTACAACCACATGATAAGTTGCTCCCAAATCCATTGCTTCCTGAATGGCAATATTATGTCCTGCACCGTACCCACGATTCACACTATGTATATAATGAACCCGATCCGAGACACATTCCAACTCCCGTAAACGATCATCTAATGAATTGTCTATCACATATAGTTTTTCTACTGGTCCAGCCAAGACACAATCCATAACTTGTTTTATCTCACTTATACGATGATGGTAAGATACAATTGAAGCTGTAAGCATATTATATATTAAATTTTTTATTAAAAAGAAATTCTTGAACTTTACAATAAAGCCGCAGTATACTATAGGCATGCCAATCAACCATATATACAAAAAACTTTTTGCGAAAAGGCAAAGTGTGAAAGTATTGATTACATCTCCATTTTGGGTAAGATTTAAAAAATTCAGCTATCATTTTTTCTGCTTTTTTCGGATTTCCTCCTAATCTAATGACATGATAAAATACACCATATAGTAACATTTTTATGCCACGAAAGCAAATTTCATCTTTATACTCATTAGGTATACTATTAGCAAGAAAACTAAAAGCCTGATAAAAAGATTTTGCAATCTGATCACTTTTAGCCGTAGATAAAGATCCTGGACGATATAAATAATGATATAATGGTTGAGAAATATATGATACTTTAGAAGATTTATAAACCAAAATTGGCATCATTGCTGTATCCTCTGCATTATATATAGCAGGAATTGAAACTTTATCAAATAATGTACGTTTTACAACTGAGGTACACAAACTATCAAAACATAATGCTATAAATGCTTTTTTCTCTTCTAACTTATGATATACCGCTGTACTCTTTATGCATTTTTTATTGCCATTTCCAAAATCACGGTAAAAATCACAAAATACAATATCAGCACCTGTTTTTTGAAGTTGTCCATACATTTTCTCTAAAAAATCAACTTCATACCAATCGTCACTATCCAAAAAGGCTATGTAGTCGCCTTTAGCCATTTTAATACCATAATTACGTGACTCCCCAGGACCGCTATTCTTTATATTTCGAATAATCCGTATACTAAGTATACTTTGTTGCTGATATTTTTCTAACTGACAATACGTATCATCAGTCGAGCAATCATCAACAAAAATTACCTCAAAATCTATAAACGTCTGTTTTTCTAAAAAATGAAGTCCACGCTCCATATATCGCCACGAATTATAACAAGGGATAACAATCGAAAAAATAGGAGATTTCATATATTTATTTTCTATCTAATGATGAGGATAAATTAAAATAACTAAAAGATAAAAGCAAAGAAGTAGCAAAAGCAAATTTATTTGTGCCAATTGTACAGCCTTTAAAATCCATAACAAGTAGATAAATAAAAATCAAAACATAATAAAAACGAGTATCCTTATCCATCTTCCAAAAGGGTAATAAAATCAATTGATAGAACAATAGACACAAATATCCTCCAATACCCATAAAAAGTGTATGTCGTAGAATTCCTGGATCAACATGCATATAGTATGCTCCATTTTCATAAGAATATCTGCCAGAACCAATTAGAAACTCTACATAATTAAAATCACGATTCCACATTTCCATTAGATGATTAGTTGACGCAGTTTCTATTTGTCCTGATTTACTTTTAGAATAAAGAAATTCAAAAGCATAAGGAAATACTTGTTCTTCTAGAAAAGCATAAAAGTCCGGCAATATAAAACTCAGCATAAATATTGTAGCAAACAATACAATAAGTAACTGAAAAGCAAATTTGATTTTCCGAGAAGTTTTCACTTTATTAGAAACTATAAAAGCAAATAACCCGATTGCTACTCCAACAAAGCCTGTTCTTCCCGCAAAAAAAATACCCACAAATATCAACAATCCTATAAATACATTTGTTAATGATATTTTTTGACTCAAAAACTCTTTTACATAAATAATAAATCCAATCCCATATACAAGAGATAAATGATATGTC
>OGWT01003210.1_pt1 | contig 10417 bp, 9 predicted proteins | sample 1576101 | NCBI WGS metagenome assembly OGWT01 (sample SAMEA3541481, study PRJEB24748) | human gut metagenome | biome: human gut; feature: human-associated habitat; material: faeces | place: China | collected 2012 | reverse complement strand
GGTCAGAATCTCTCCCGCTTCCTTCATCTGCTCCGACAAAAGGGAATATTCCGCAATCGTCACAAACGGCCAATGATGGGGAAAATAGTGGTCAAATAGCTTCTTTGACAAAGATTAAAGGTGTCGTTGCAAAGAATCAAAAGAAGTGCAAAATAAAAGTTACCTGGAAAAAGGTGTCAAACAGTTTGGGATATCAGATTCAGTATGCAACAAATAAAAAGTTTAAAAAGGCCAAGAAAAAAACGGTTAAATCAACCTTTGTTACATTAAAGAAGTTGAAAAAGAAAAAGACATATTTTATTCGGATTCGAGCTTATAAAATTGCAGATGGAAAGAAAGCGTATGGAAAGTGGAGTTCAGTAAAAAAAGTTAAGATAAAGAAGAGATAAGGAACAAAGGTGTTGTAGGTTTATCACAACAGTTACAGAAAGTAAATTAAATACGACAAAGGAACAAAACTATCGAAAAACATTCAAAATCACAGAAGAAGAGCTTCGCTTCCTGACAGAAAATGAGCGTGTAGAAAGTGAAAACGGTGCTTTCGAAGTCTTCATCGGAAGCGACAGCACGACAGAGAACAAAGCAGAGTTTGTACTGAAAAAATAGGAATATATAGGAAAATGTGAAAAGCCAGCCCAAAAGAGCGAAAAGGATTCGCCCTTCGGGCTGGCTTTTTTATTGGCAGAGCTGTCGGATCCTTTTGCCCTGCCCCGATAGGGACATAAAAGCGGCAGTATAAAAAACCTACGTTTTGATACCCTTGTTTTTAACCACTATTTCGATTATAGTATAAGGAAGAAAGCACGAAAGGTGGACAATTATGAAATGTATTGTACTGGCAGGCGGAAGAGGTGGAAGACTCTGGCCGCTTTCCCGGAAAAATTATCCGAAGCAGTTTATTTCGTTGGATGGCAGTCATTCGATTTTTCAGGATACGATTGCCAGAAATATGGCATACTGTGATGAGTTTGTAGTGGTGACAAACCGGGAGTACCAGTTTATTGTAGAAAATCAGCTCAAAGCATTTCAGGGGCTGACCTGGAGATTGGTTCTGGAGGAAGAAGCGCGTAAGACGACAGCAGCAATTTTGCTGGCATGTCTGGAATTTCCACTTTCAGAGCTTATTTTTATTGTACCATCCGATCATCTGATCCAGGGTGAGCGCCGAAACTGTTTGACCTCACCGCCTTGCAGCGGGAAGCAAACCGTTTGTATGGGTTTACGGCGAAACAGACCCTTGACTATGCGCAAGCCCTTTATGAAAAACGGCTTTTGACCTATCCCCGCACCGACAGCAAATATATCACTTCCGATATGGAGGGCAGCACAAAGGAACTTATCACCGGCCTTTGCGCTGCTCTCCCCTTTATGCAGGGCGTGAAGCTGCAAGCCGACCTTGCGAGGATTTGCGACAACAGCAAAGTAACCGACCATCACGCCATTTTGCCGACAGCGGAGTTTGTGAAAACGGGCTTTTCTTCCCTTGCCGAAAGTGAGAAAAAGCTAATGACCCTTGTGTGCGCAAAACTGCTTTGCGCCGTTGCCGCGCCCTATGAGTATGAAGCGGTTACGGCGGTTTTCACTTGCGGCGGCTATACCTTTACCGCAAAGGGCAGGACGACGCTTTGCGAGGGTTGGCGCGAGATTGAAAGACTATCCCGCGCCGCGTCCGGGGAACAGGACGAGGACGCAGAGCCGGAAGCGGTTTTACCCCCGCTTGCCGAGGGGCAGACCTTTGACAATCCGGCAGCGGAGATCTCCGAACGTTACACGCAGCCCCCAAAGGCATTTACCGAAGATACGTTACTTTCGGCTATGGAGAGTGCGGGAAAGGAGGACACGCCGGAGGACGCGGAGCGCAAAGGGTTAGGCACCACCGCGACGCGGGCGGGTATCATTGAAAAACTCATTAGCGCGGGCTTTGCCGAGCGCAAGGGCAAAAAGCTAATCCCCACAAAGGACGGGTATAACCTTGTCGCTATTCTGCCCGACAGCCTTACGTCCCCGCAGCTTACGGCAGAATGGGAAACGCGCCTTACCGGGATTGCAAAGGGCAGCGACAGCCCCGCCGACTTCATGCGCGGGATTGAGGAAATGACAGCGGGGCTTGTCAAGACCTATTCCGCGATTTCCGAGGATAAAGCGAAGCTGTTTACCCCGCAGCGGGAAGCAATCGGCACTTGCCCCCGTTGCGGCGCGGCGGTTTACGAGGGCAAGAAAAACTTTTACTGCTCCGACAGGGCTTGCAGCTTTGTGATGTGGAAGAATGACCGCTTTTTTGAGCAGCGCAAAAAGGCTTTCACAAAGGCGATTGCCGCCGCCCTTTTGAAAGACGGAAAGGTAAAAATCAAAGGTATGTACTCGACCAAGACGGGAAAGACCTTTGACGGAGTTGTGCTGCTTGCCGACACAGGCGGCAAGTATGTAAACTTCCGCGTCGAGCAGAACCGAAAATGATAAGGCTTGATGAAAAGCAATACCGCGCCGTAAAGAAAATGACCCGCGCCGCTTGTGCAAACAACGATTGCGGGAATTGTCTGCTGCTGGACGACGGGGAAACTTGCGTTTGTGTGCAGAGTATCAGCTATTCGCTGCTATGCCGCTATTTCCGCGAAGCGGTATTACCCGCCGACAGGCAGCTTTGCGAACAGATCACCCGCAGCGGGGAAACCGATTTGAAGCGTTGCGCGGTATGCGGCAGCACGTTTGCGGCGGGCAGCAACCGGGCGAAATACTGCCCCGATTGCGCGGCAAAGATACGCCGCAGACAGAAAGCCCAAAGCGAGAGAAACAGGCGTTTACGGATAAAAACAACTACATAGCAAGCACAGCAAACGAGTACCCGTTTGCGAGAAATGCCCGCGCTTCCCATAGAGAGCGCGGGCATTTTGCTTGTTGGGATAGTCCCAAACCCTTATATGACCGAGAAAGGACGTGATGAAAGAATATGCCGTATTCCTCATACGACCATGACAAATTAGAAGCCGCCGAAACCATGCGGATAGAACGCCGGATATATTTTGAAGCAAAGGACAGGGAGATTGCCCCTTATGCTTCCTTGCCGATTGCGCAGCTACTTTCCATGCGCAGCGAAAGCGCGGCGGCAGAACAGGCGATTTTTGACGACCTTAAAGAACGCGCCGCCGCATGGGAAGAACAGGCGGGAAGAACGCTTTTGCTGGATAAAACACTTGAATATGTGAGAACGCCGCACGTCCAGCACACCGCTAACGAGTGGCAGACCACCGAGCATAACCGCCATATTCGCAGCAACCGGGTATATCAGATGAATTACTACATTTACGAGAATACCCGCTACGACAAAGAAGCGCAGAAATCTATCCCGTATTCATGGACGCTTACATGGAGCGTGCGCACCAACAGCCCAAGCAGAACCCAAGCGAAGATTGCCGGACAAGATAGAAAGGTTTTCACCGACAAGGCAGCTATGGAAAAGTATCTGAATGGGCGTATCAAAGCGTATGACCGCTTGTTTACGGAAATCTCCCCGCCTATCCCGCAGGAGTACGCCGACTATTTCAAAGTAAACGGTATGCTCATGCCGGACTACACCATAGAGGGCGAAGAACCCCCGCAGCAGCAACAGGCGGCAGCTATCCCCGAAAATACCGGGCAGGAAAAGGAGCGTGAACACATGAGCGAACAGTTTTCTATTATGATAGGCAACCGCAGCCGCTTTGACGCGGGCGACCCCGGCGGCTATTGGTTGGATATGCCCGCCACAAAGGAGCAGTTGCACGAAGCTATGCGGAACGTCGGCATTACCGCCGACAACCCGCAGGATTTTTCCATTCGCGGCTATTCCGACGACCCGGAGAAACATATTGCCTTGCCTTATGAAATGGTATGCGCCGCCGACGTGGACGAACTCAATTTTCTTGCGGCGCGGCTCGAACAGCTTGACCCCGCCGAGGTTGGCAAGCTGAACGCAGCTTTGCAGCAGAAAAACGGGCTTGCAAATATTGGACAGGTAATTGACTTCACCTACAACGTGGATTTTTACGTCCATATCCCCGAAGTACATAACTACCACGATTTGGGCGACTATTACTTAAATCAATCCGGCATGGTACAAATGCCCGAAGAATGGAAAGGCGGCATTGACCTTTCTACTTTTGGCAGGAACGCTGCCGCGCAGGAAAAAGGCGCGTTTACCGAGTACGGCTATATCGTGGAAAGCGGCGACGAGTGGGAACGGCAGTTTGAGGGGCGCGAAGTGCCGGAAGAATACCGCATTATGAGTTACCCGCAGCCGGAGCGCGGCGAACAGGACAAAGCCTATATGGACGCAGCCGAAACGCAGCAAGCAGACGCACAGGCCGCAGAGCCGCAGCAGCCCCGCCCCGTCGTCCCCATTATCCTTACTTCCGAAAAGCCCGCCGAAAAGGTAAAGGAGATCACCGCGCGTTTGGAACAGGGCGTACAGGCGATTTTTGACAGCGACCGCTACAAAGAGTTTCTAACCGCTATGTCAAAGTTCCATGATTATAGTTTGAATAACACTATCCTAATTGCTATGCAGGGCGGCAATTTGGTAATGGGCTTCCGTCAATGGGAAAAGGAGTTTGACCGCCATGTAAAGAAAGGCGAGAAAGGCATTAAAATCTTTGCCCCCGCGCCCTACAAGGTGAAAAAGCTGGTTGATAAAATCGACCCCGAAACGAGAAAGCCCATGCTTGACCGCGAGGGAAAAGTGGTAAAGGAAGAAAAGGAAATCACCGTCCCCGCCTTTAAGGTTATAACCGTCTTTGATATTTCGCAGACCGAGGGCAAGGAGTTTCCCGACCTTTCCGTTAAACCGCTGCTTGCCGATGTGGAGCAGTACGAGGATTTTTTCGCCGCCCTTGAAAAAGCGTCCCCCGTCCCGATTGCATTTGAGCAGATCACAAACGGCGCAAATGGGTATTTCAGTTTGACCGACAAGCGTATTGCAATCAAAGAGGGCGTGAGTGAATTACAGGCGGTAAAGACCGCCATTCACGAAATCGCCCATGCGAAGCTGCACGACGTAGACTTAAACGCCCCGCCGGAGCAGCAAAACCGCGTTGACCGCCATACCTGCGAGGTAGAAGCGGAAAGCGTCGCTTATACGGTTTGCCAGCATTTCGGCCTTGATACTTCCGATTACTCTTTCGGCTATGTGGCTGGTTGGAGCAGCGGCAAGGAAATGACCGAGTTAAAAGCGTCCCTTGAAACAATACAGACCACCGCAAAGGAACTCATTACCGAGATTGAGGGGCATTTTACCGAGTTGCAGCAGCAGCGGCAAGCCGAGCAGGAGCAGGGCGATACCTTTTCCATTTATCAGTTAAAGCGCGGGGACGAAACAAGGGACTTGCGCTTTGAGCCTTATGACCGTCTGCAAGCGGCTGGACTTACCATTGACCGGGTAAATTATGAACTCGTCTATACTGCACCGCTTACAAAGGATATGACGCTGGGCGACATTTGGGAAAGGTTTAATATCGACCACCCCGCCGACTTTAAGGGGCATAGCCTTTCCGTTTCCGACATTGTTGTGCTTCATCAGAACGACGAGGACACCGCCCACTATGTAGACAGTATCGGTTTTCAGCAAGTGCCGGAGTTTTTGCAGGAGCAGCAGACCCCCGTATTTGACAAGCTGCCGCCCGAACAGCAGCAAGCCTTGTCCGACACCGTACAAGACACTTTGCAAATGCTGGTTGACGCAGACAAGCGGATTTATGGCGACGTTACGGGCAAGACCCTTGAAGCAATCGCGGCGCAAGGATATTCCTACAAGGACGGGCAGCTTGAAAAGCAGCAGCCGGAAGCGACCCCCGACAGCCTTTTGACGGGTGAAACCGTTAGAACGCCGAGGGGCAATTTTCATATTACCGATATGAGCCGTGAACAGATCGAAGCGGCGGGATTTGGTTTTCACCATGCGTCGGAGGACGGGAAGTATCTCATTATGGGGAATGGCACACAGGCTTATGCCATAGCCGCCGAGCAGCCGCAGCGGGATAATCCCTTAAAGCACGTCGAGGACACCATAGAGCAGAACGACAACAATTTTGACGGGCTTATCAATAACACGCCGCAAACGCCTACCGTCGCAGATTTTGAGCAGCGGGCAAAGGCGGGGGAAGCGATTTCCGTTACCGACCTTGCAAAAGCGGTAAAAGCCGAGAAACGGGAACAGCCGCAGAAAAAACCGTCCATTTTGAAGAAGCTGGACGAATACAAGAAACAGGCGGCGCAGCAGCCGAAAGATAAACAGAAAGAGCATAAAAAGGATTTGGAGGTTTGATAGCATGAATACCCGCTTTACCATTGAGGAAGAAAACATTGTTGCGATCTACGCCGAGGACAGCCGGGAAACAACGCTTGAAAATATCCTTGCCGCCATGCCCTACATGGACGAGGATATGCGCCAGCTTGCCGCCGCAGCGGTGAACAAGCTGCAAGCCATGACGGACAGCGAGTTTTCCGAAAGGGAGTTTATCTTGACCGACGAGGAATAGCCCATAGAAAACAGGGGCGCGGTTGCCGACTTCCGGCACCGCGCCCCTGTTTTTTTGCCCTTGCGTGGACAATTAGAAAGCCGTTTTTGCGGGTTTGAATATAAAGTATCGTCTACGCCGTTTCCCCGCGCTGGAAGCCGCAGAAATACAGGCGTTTTCAGCCCTTAACATTCCACTTGTTACCCTTGCTTTTCTAAATTAACCGAGCAACAATTTTGAATTTGCATGGGTGATAGTAAAACCCATTTTCTTTAATCCATGTCTTTTCATATTTCTTGGTAGAATGAAACAGTTGGATATGGTATAATAAAAAAGCACATTGTGCTTTTTAGAACTCTAAATTCAATAAATGAGGTGCAAAGGAATGAGGAAACTTCTATGTGCCATTTCGATGGCAGCTTTATTGGTAAGTATGACGGCCTGCAATTCATCGCAGGATAATTTTACGCCTGATTATGAATCGGCGATAGGGGCAATTTTTATAAACAATGAGCAAGAGTTGCCGGAAAATACAAAGGTCTATGCGGATTTTGCAGATAATAGCTACTCATTTGATTTGGACGCTGCTTGCGTATATTATTTCTCTGCCAGTGCAGATGTTGCTTATGCTGGAGATCAGAACTTTACCAGTATGACGTTTGGGGCAAACTTGGACAATGATTCCGTGGGTGCTGAAGGCGCGATAGCATATCTTCCGCAAGAGGAATCCGAAAACTCTGTTACAGCTTACTATCTGTATCATGATGAAGAAGGGGTATATTTTGATACAGAAACTTATTTTGACCGCATGGAAATCACTGATCAATGTGCCATGACAGGAATTGATTATTCCTGCCAAGTTACATTTGAAATTCAACAACCGACAACATCTTTTTCCATGATATATTATGATGAAAACCATTCGGAAATCTCCAAAACAGATTACACCCCAGAGGAAGTTACTGACTATCAAACCTTTGAATTAGGGAGTGAAGTTGGTTCGGTGGAAATCATTTGTTATGACGCTAATGGTTCAGAATTAGAAACAATGACAATTACTCCGGATAATCCCAGTACGGTGATTTGTTTTGATGATGGAGGGCAGATTCTTGCCAGCCGGTATCTCCGCTTTACTTGGGAAAAGTAATCTTGAGTTATCAAGCAGTACCAGTAAGGACAGCCGAGTAAATCGACTGTCCTTTTTATTTATGTTTGGTTTATCGCTCCTGCTCCCGCGCCTTGCTTTGGGACGGGTAAAGAATACTATCGACGTTCTTTTTGACAATACCGTATTCCTGCATTTGTTTTTTCGCTTGGCGGTAATCCTCATACAATTTGCTTTTCCTGTCGTTTAAGCTGCTATACTCCTTACGCAGCGCGGCGAGATCGGGCAGCTTCTTTATCTGCATTTCCTTTAATGCCCTTGCCGCAGCTTCAAACAGGATAATTTCGCTTTCATGCCCCCACAGATACTTTTCCTTGTCCCGCGACTTTTTGTATTCCTCGTAAATCGGTTTTAATTGTCGGTATGTGGTTGTGTGCTTGATAAGCAGCGACAAATCCGACATACGCTGCTCTACGTCCTTAACCGCCCTTGCCGCCGTGTCATGGGCAGTCATAATATCCGCAATTTTGCTTTCAAGGTCGCTGTAATATTCAATCTTGTTTTCGGTCAAAAAGTTCATGCTTTTTGCAGCCTGTTTCAGATTATGGATTTTCGCCCACCGTTCATAGCCCGCCGATTGTTGGGCTTTAATGCTGTTTTCAATATCGACGACAAGCCGGATTTTCCTATCTTCCCGCAGCGGTTTTGACTTGGCGATATATACGCCCTTGATACGCTCTTTTATCGCTTCTTCCGTATAGGCCGCGCCGAGCGTCTTTGCGCGGGTAAACCGTTCCTGTCCGGCAGCGCGGAAAGAAATATATTTGCCCTGTTTGATTTCATACCCCATTTCCTGCAAACGGCGCAGCAGTTCGTCAAAATCTTTCACTTGGGGAATGAGGGTATCTATCGCCGTTTTCAGCTTGGCTTTGTAGCTTGTTCCTTGCTTTTCGGCGGTGTATTCCGCATAGCTTTTCCCTTTGTCCTGTCCCGGCACGACGACGGATAGCCCATGCTCTTTACATATCCTGTCGCTGGTGCGCCGGATAAAGTGATAGCTTTGCTTGTTGGAATGGTACTTTTTGTAGTCAACGAAGCTAACCGCGTTGAAAATCAAGTGATTATGCAGATGGTCTTTATCGACGTGAGTTGTCAAAACAAACTCATACTTGCCGCCTAATACCGCCCCGGCAAGTTCCATGCCGATTTTGTGCGCTTCTTCCGGTGTGGTTTCTCCCACCGCAAAGGATTGTATCAAGTGCCGCCCTAAATGTGTGCCGCGATCTCCGGCAGCTTCCCGCGTCCATGCAAACTCAATATCGGCGGTTTCCAGCCCGCAGCCGAAAGAGGACGCAAGCAGCTTCCCGTCTGTCTTTTCGGGATTTAAGATATAGTCTATCGCAGCCTTTAAGGTTGATTTAATAGGGTGCGTCTTTGTAACCGCCATATCTCGTCCACCGCCTTTTTAATGTCCTCTATATCCTGCCTGTAAACCGTCCCCGTCGCATTGGCGCGTTTTGCAATTTGGTTGATGTTCCGGCTCACCGCTTGCAGTTCCCGGATATATGCTTTTGTGTCGCTTCGGTCAACGACAAGAATATACCCGTCTATCGCCATTTTACGGAAGTATGCCCCATACTGCTTTATGGGAAGCTGCTTCATCTTCTCGTCGATCAGCCGCTTTTCTTCTTCCGTAACGTAAAACTTCATCTGTATATTTCTCTTTCGGTTTTCCATTTCCGCACCGCCTTTCGGTATAAGGGTTTGGGATTATCCCAACAAGCATTTTCCGCAAACGGGTACTCGTTTGCTGTGCTTGCTATCTACTCCATACCCCCACCGAAAGGCGGTATTTGTTGCGCGTTCCTTTGATTTTGGACGCAAAAAAAGATTGCAGCCGCCATGCGCTGCAATCTCCCGATTTCTCATATTGTGAGGTTAATCCTCTGCTTTTTCGACTTCCGTTATCTCCCTTGCTGTTGCGGTTACAATCCGTATGCCTTTATCGCTCATACCGTCCAGCAGCGCGTCAAGCTGCCGCCGCCCGGTGGATTTCTCCGCATTGCTGTTCGGGAAGAAAAATTGATCTACCGAAATATGATACCGGGTTACAAGGTCATAGAATACCTGTAAACTCGGCTGTTGTCCCTTGTTCTCGATATTCGCAAGGTAGCGCGGGGAAATATATAACTCGTCGCTTACCTTTTTGCGGCTCTCGCCGTATTCATTTCTCGCGGCTTTTATAGCTGCCCCGAAAGCCTTAAAGTCGTACAATGGTACGGGTCTTTTTGCCATTTTCATTCACCCTGTTACATTTTACAGTTCACCTTTCTTTTTGGATATGTCCACACAATTCATATCATTAGGTTAAATACTTCCTGTTGTGTATTGACAGTAGACTGATTTTCTGATAAAATAAAATTTATGTAAAAGGAGGCGGCGTTTATGTTGCATAGCATGCGTATTAGATAAGCATTGAAAAAAAGGATTTTCCCATTTTCAACATGGGCTTTTTTGTCATGCTTATTTTGCGGATGCTATACAAAAAACTAACGACGTATAGATATAGTATAGACATAGTGCAAGCTATGCCTTAGTTTTGTTGTACTGCTCTGTGCATTATAAATGCAGGTCAATGCTCATGTTGAGGATTGACCTGCATTTTTTTGTGTAAAAAGGACGAGTGAAATATAATGCTTAAAAAATATTGGATAAAATGTCCGATTTGTAACGGAAAGACGAGAGTTCAAGTATTTCATAATACTGTATTAAAAGATTTTCCTCTTTTCTGCCCTAAATGCAAATTGACGCATATCATTGATGT
>OGWT01003202.1_pt1 | contig 10435 bp, 11 predicted proteins | sample 1576101 | NCBI WGS metagenome assembly OGWT01 (sample SAMEA3541481, study PRJEB24748) | human gut metagenome | biome: human gut; feature: human-associated habitat; material: faeces | place: China | collected 2012 | reverse complement strand
ACCATGGCTATTACGCCATCAAAACCCGGCATTTTTCTTTCCCAGCCGGTATCTCAGAATATTCCCACGAACCCTACACCCTGCAGAACACACTGGAGTACGGCGGGAAGTTTTTCGTGTGCGGGACGGGCAGACAGCCGATCCTGCGCAACAAAATGGAAAACGACAATTACTACCTGCTTACCCTTGCAGCCATTGCCAAGGAAATCAAACAGCGAGGTAGAAAAACAGTGTGTTCGGTGCGCATTGCCGCCGGACTGCCTCTGGCTGGCTTTGGCCGGGAGAAAAAGCCATTCCGGGAATACCTTCTGCGTTCTTCCCAGCCGGTGTGCTTCAAATTTGAAGGAATCCTCTACAAAATCACCATCGAGGATGTGAAGCTGTTCCCGCAAGGGTACTCTGCCATCGCTCTTCACCCCGAACTTATCCAGAATGAGCCTTCTGTCCTTCTCATGGACATCGGCGGCTGGACGGTGGATCTCATGCGGCTGGACAATGGTGTTCCCAACGCTTCTACCTGCCGCAGCTTGGAGCTCGGCATGATCCGGTGTATCGACGAAACCAAAGAACAGGTACGCCGAGATACCGGGCTGTCTGTAACCGACGCTCAGGTGGAGCGTGTTCTGGCTGGAAAGCCCTGCAGTATGGATGAGGACGCACGGAATATTATCCAGAAACAAGGGCGGCTTTACACAGAGCGCCTTCTTTCGGCAGCTATGGAATCAGGGTTTGACCTGAAAGCCATCCCGGTGGTGATGCTGGGCGGCGGCGCAGCGGTAGTCAAGGGCAACGTGAGCGAACAGGACGCCCTGTGCCGGGTTTTTGCCCTTTTAGACGACAAGGTAAACGCCGAAGGATTCGAGCGAATTTTAGAGCAGTTGAAAACTGCTTGCAGTTCTTCGGGCGGTGTGAGCGAGGGATGACAAGGCCCCTGTATATGTTCCGTCCCAACCTGCAGAACGAGGATCACCGGAAAGCGTGGGAGATTTTGCAAAGTGTGCCGGAAGGCCAAAAAAGCGCCTTTCTGGTACGGGCGATTCTGGCGACTGAGCAGCAGAGAGAATTGGAAGCAACCCTACGCCGGGTGCTGCGGGAAGAACTCAAAGCTGTTCCTTCCCAGCCAGTACAGCCTCCGGAGGAAGTGATCCCACAGGAGATGATGGGGTTCCTCGGTTCTCTGCTGGGAGAAGAATAAGCCGGACATTGTTGGTATTGCTCTTTTTGCCGTTTAGATTCTTGTTGGTGTTGGTAATAGCTTTTTTCCAGCTTTCCCAGTATGCTTTGTTCTACCCAAACAGAGAAAGGAGATTTGACCATGAGAAAAGAGATTTACAAAATCAAATGCCCCAAACACATCATATTTGGCGATCCCCAGTATTTTGAGGAATTCAAGGGAGCCAAACTCAAACGCCTTACGGTAGACTACAAGCCGTCCGAATATTTCGATACAGCCCGGCTTGTCCTGCAGGAGCAGCCCAATCAGGAATTTCCCGATTACATGGAGCGTTCCATAACCCTTTATCTCGCCCCCAGACAGACGATGGAAACCTACTTAAAGGGAATGATATTTACTTCCCAAGAGGTTGCCCAAAAGGATATCGGTGTAGACACAGCCTGTTATTATTTCAATGTCGACGGACGGGATGATGAGATCAAGACCGAAGGGGATGGCTGGTGGGGCTGTTTCGAGGAATACTACCGGCAAAACGGAAAGGACCGTATCTCGGAAGCCGTTGTTCTAATGGTGGCAATCCCGGAGGATTATGATTTTGACGGGATGAAGCAACTGGCTGGGTATTTCTTTAGAGATATGCAGCCGGACATTCCTCAAAAGCAGAAGAAAAAAGATTCCCCAACCCGTTAAAATAAGTTTGTCATATCCATATGACTCCCGTCTGGCAGCAGGCGGGAGTTCGTTATTTTACCCCCAATAGTACCCCGCATAGCCTTTATTGGTTGTGACGTATGTTGGCCTCGCTTTGGCTGAAACGTTGTTGGTCTTGGTGATAGATTTATCCGAAGTTTTTCGATATGCTTGTGTTGCCCGAAAGGGAAAGAACGAAAAAAGGAGTGATGGGGAGTGGAAACCAAGGGCGTAACCTGCAAAATCCCGCTGGAGCTGCACAATCAGATCAGCGAGGAAATCCGGGAAAGGGAAAGTACAATGAGCAAGTTCATCGAAATGGTCATCCGGGAACATTATGAGAAAGGGGCTAACAAAATCATGGAAAAAGGCAGAACATTTGTAATAACGCCAACCAGCTTGCCGAGGTTGCGAATACTTATGGCGAAGCCAGCCAGCAGAGCGTGGAGGAAATGACCGTTATCGCCCGTCAGGTTTGGAAAAAAGTAAAGGAGAATTGGTAACCAACCTGCGGCTGGATGCAATTTGCGCACATAGCCAAGATATGAATTCGTCTAAGCTGTCCGCATCTAAAACTCAGAAAGGAGAAAACCACTATCGTATATACCAGCGTTATCTCCGTTCACCGCCTTGATAACGCAATCGACTATGCTCTCGATGAGAAAAAATCTTCCCGTGCCGAAAACAGAGAATCGTTGGAAGGGGAGATCGATAAGGCTCTCAATAAAGACCAGTCAGAACAGGATCTGTTCCAGTCAGCTATCGGCTGTACCATAGACTCTGCCTTTGAGGATATGTGTCAGATTAAAAAGATATGGCATAAGGAAAAAGGTGTACAGGGATTCCATCTGGTGCAGAGTTTTGCTCCCGGAGAAATCTTCCCGGAACTGGCGCATCAAATCGGAGTGGAATTTGCGGATCGGCTGTTCGGCGGAAAATTTCAGGCGGTGGTCAGTACCCATCTCAACACCAAATGCATCCACAACCATATTGTGTGGAACTCTGTTTCCATGGAAAACGGGAAAAAGTACCGCAGCAATGAAAAAAACTATGTGACTGGGGTGTGGAAGATTTCGGACGAACTGTGCGTAAAGCACTTGTTCTGCAATTATGTTATAAATATGTTTGTAAAATCATAATGTTACGTGTACATTGGTAACTTTTGTGCAAAATATTTAGGGAGATAGATAGAAGCGTATATTTGATATTATAACAATCAGAGAATCAAGCTAAGACTATGCGGTATGAGTACTGTTCAATATAGGCTATCGTTCGAGACCGCATAAAATCATCGTGCCCGGTGAGGAAACTAAGGACGGTGAAAGAAAATATCGCCATATTTGTCCAACTTTTTGAATGCATTTCGCCAGCGAGTGGTTTCTTTATATGGAAGAAAATAAAAATGTGTTGACTTATCTTGATGTATCCAGTATACTATTTTCTGCTGGAATAAGTGGTGGAGTCTGTCATAGAGAGCAATAGCGTCTCTATTTATTCCAAGTAAGCGCCTTTTATATCATGATTTGGTTTAGCAAATGTTGGTTGTTAAAGGGACAGACCCTCAATTTGAGAGTCTGTCCTTTTTTGCTATTGCTTAAACAACCACTGGCTCAGCCAGTGGATAAAGAGCTTATAGCTATGGACAAAAAAAGAACTCCCCAATAGAGTAAAGGAAAAGGTCTGCCAACCTAACCAAAACTATCGAGGAGGTCTTCGCATGAAAGACATAAACAGTTCAGAGCATACGAAATGGAGATGTCAATATCGTATTGTATTTGCACCTAAATATCGTAGGCAAGCAATCTATAAAGAGTTGCGAGCAGATATCGGAGTTATCCTAAGAAAGCTGTGTGAGCAAAAAGGAGTAGAGATCATAGAGGGAAATGCGTGTTGTGACCATATTCATATGTTGCTGAGTATACCACCCAAGTATAGTGTTTCGCAGATTGTAGGATTTTTGAAAGGAAAAAGTAGTCTGATGATTTTCGATCGACACGCAAACCTGAAATATAAGTATGGGAATCGACACTTTTGGGCCAGAGGATATTATGTAGATACAGTAGGGCGAAATAAAAAGCAGAAATCAGCGGCAAGAAGATCATTTGGCAGACCATAGGGCTAATCAAGTCTCCAGCTTAGCCGGAGGTTTTGACTACCAGATTATATTAAGGAGAGAATATATGGATATATCGTTTTCAGCTTTTATAGAGGGAATTGTGTCAAGCCCGATTCTTTGCATCACGGTGCTGCTTACCTTGGGCGTTATTTTTGTGAATGGGTGGACAGACGCCCCCAATGCCATCGCCACCTGTGTGACAACACGCTGTATGGGCGTTCGGAGCGCTATATTTATGAGCGCTGCCTTTAATTTTCTTGGAGTGCTGGTTATGACCCAAATCAACAGTTCTGTGGCTTCGACTATCAGCAATATGGTGGATTTCGGCGGCAATGCCCATGAAGCGCTGATTGCCTTGTGTGCGGCGTTGCTCTCTATTGTGGTGTATAGCGTGGGCGCGTCGTATTTTGGGATTCCCACCAGTGAGAGCCACAGCCTGATTGCGGGACTTACCGGCGCTGCGATTGCCATCCAGAACGGTACAGCTGGCATCAATATGGCAGAATGGGCAAAGGTGATTTACGGTCTTGTTCTGAGCCTTGTCCTTGGCTTTGTATTCGGTTGGGTTATATGCAAGATTGTAGCGGTGATTTGCGGGTCCATGAACCGCAGAAAAACAAACTGCTTTTTCAGCGGCGCTCAGGTTTTTGGTGCAGCCGCTATGAGTTTCATGCATGGTGCGCAGGATGGGCAGAAGTTTATCGGTGTTTTATTTCTGGGGCTTGCTTTTTCCAATGGACAGGAGGACGTCAGTGGAATTACGATACCGGTTTGGCTGATGTTGCTTTGTAGCGTTATTATGGCCGCCGGCACCAGCATCGGAGGAGAGAAGATTATAAAGTCCGTTGGTATGGATATGGTAAAACTGAAAAAATACCAAGGCTTTTCCGCAGACCTTGCGGCAACGGCCTGCCTTTTGATTTCCAGCCTGTTCGGCATACCAGTTTCCACTACCCATACCAAGACAAGCGCCATCATGGGGGTGGGAGCTGTAAAGCGGCTTTCTGCAATTAACCTGGGGGTTGTAAAGGAAATGGTGCTGACATGGATTTTTACATTCCCAGGCTGTGGACTGATCAGCTTCGCAATGGCGAAATTGTTCATTGCGATATTTTAAGTAAATACATATGCATATCAAAAAGTATGAGGTGACAAATATGTCAAAAAAACAGGACACATTTTATTTTCAAAATTTTATGGAATGTGCAGATCATTCGCGGCAGGCCGTCAAACTTCTGAAGGAAATAATGATACACTTTGATTTAGAGAGTTTACCGGTGTATCTTGATGAAATGCACAAAATAGAGCATGAGGCGGATCTGAAAAAGCACGATCTCCTGAACACTCTGGCAAAGGCTTTTATCACGCCGATTGAACAGGAAGATATCATGCAAATCAGCCAGAATTTGGACGATCTTACAGACAAAATTGAAGATGTTCTAATTCGTATTTACTACAACCATATTACAGAAATTCGGTCAGACGCTCTGGAATTGGTTGATATACTTATCCGCTGTTGCGAAGAGGTCTGCAATCTGATGCGGGAATTCCCAGAATTTAAGCGTTCTAAGCGTCTTCATGAGCATATTGTCTGTATCAACAGCTTGGAGGAAGAGGTAGACAGAATGTTTATAGACTGTATGCGCGAGCTTCATAGCATATGTAAGGATCCCTTCAATGTGATTGCATGGCGTGAGATTTATCTTTATCTTGAAAAATGTGCGGATACCTGTGAACATATCGCTGATATTGTAGAAAGTGCAATCATGAAGAACAGTTGACATCAGGAGACAGAACATGAAACCAGCATTCCTCGGTACAATTAAAAAGAATCTTTTCGGAATTATTACAGCTGTGCTTTCAGCAGGCGTTTTGTTGGGATTCCTGTTTTCCGCAGATGGAATCGCATCGTTAGCCCGAATATCGCAAAATATGAGATATGAATGATTGCTGGTTGCTTTGGCCGTGGCTGTAGCAGCATGGTTTTTGGAAGGAATCGTTCTGAATATATTTTGCAAGGTGATTTATCAGCAATGGAAATTTCGATACTCCTTTTGTATCGGGATGGAGGGAATATTATACAGCGCTCTCACTCCCTTTTCCACAGGCGGGCAGCCAATGCAGATTTATTCTATGCGCCGGTTGGGTATGGATACGGGAGCAGCCAGTTCCATTATCGCAATGAAAACAGTGGTGTATCAGATAATTCTGGTGCTGTATTCGTTGGTTATGGTTGTGTGGATGCTTCCTTTCTTTCAGACCAATGTGAGCAATTTCTCTTTTTTAACAGTAGTAGGGCTGCTGTGCAACAGCACATTCATTATTCTGATTATTTTATTTTGTGTCAGCAAGCGAGCAACAGATAAAATACTGAGAAAAGGAATTTGGATTTTTCATAAGCTCCATCTATGCAAACATCCGGAAGAGCGCTATGAAAAAATCAAACAGGAATTAGCGGTATTTCACGAGAGTTCCAACCTATTCAGGAAGACATGGAAGCCCTACTTGACGACCTGCATCTTAACTATTGTGCAAATTGCCTGCACTTGTTCCATTCCGTATTTTATTTATCGAAGTTTTGGCTTTTTAGAGCAGCCAATTAACGTCATTATGGCAGCGCAGGCATACGTGTCCATGGTTAGTGCCTTTGTCCCGCTTCCAGGCGCCTCCGGCGGAGCAGAGGGAAGTTTAGTTCTGTTTTTCCGCTCTTTTTTTCGGAAGGGACAATTATCCCCGCCATGGTTGTTTGGAGAACCATGTCCTACTATCTGAATTTCCCCATAGGATGTATCTGCACATATATTGCCGACCGGTTGCCTAAGCTGTCGTTCGGGTCAGAGAAAATGAAAGAGTGCGCATAAACCATAGAAAATAGAACTTTATGAAAGGAATGACAAAGCTGGATCTCTGATTGCCAGCCAAAAGAATGAAACACTTTATCTTCCAAATAAAAAAACAGCCGCCAGGCAGGCTAATTGTAATAGGGTTTGCTCTGGTCATACTATTCGGAACAGGATTGTTGCTTCTGCCCGTCTCTGTAAAGGACGGAGCGCATGTCAGCTTTATTGACGCCTTGTTTACCTCAACGAGCGCCGTCTGCGTAACTGGTTTGATTGCGATTGACGTGGCGGATCATTTTACAACTTTCGGGCAAATAGTTGTAGCCGCCCTGATACAGATCGGCGGTTTGGGTGTTACCTCAATTGGAGCGGGCTTGATTATCGCAGCACGAAAAAAAATTGGAATCAAGGGCCGTGTCTTGGTGAAAGAAGCCTTTAATGTAGACAGCTTCAAGGGCATGGTTCGTCTAGTAAAAGCAGTCTTGCTCATGACATTGTGCTTTGAACTGGTGGGGATAGGGCTAAGCTTCATTGTATTCGTCCAGGACTATCCTCCCTTAAAGGCGCTTGGAATCAGCGCGTTTCATTCTATCGCCGCTTTCAACAACTCAGGCTTCGATATCTTGGGCGGTTTGAGAAACCTCATTCCGTATCAATCAAATGTCCTGCTGAACCTTACAACCTGCGGTTTAATCATCTTTGGCGGTTTAGGCTTCCTCGTCATACTGGACATTTTGAAAAAACGCTCTTTCCGAAAGCTAAGTTTGCATTCCAAGGTAGTTATTACCACAACGGTTGCCTTGCTCGTAATTGGCACCCTGCTTCTAAAAGCAACGGAAAATATTTCGTGGCTAGGAGCGTTTTTCCAAAGTGTATCTGCCCGGACGGCAGGATTTTCAACTTATGCGATTGGCGAATTTTCAAACGCTGGGTTGTTTACATTGATTATCCTGATGTTTATCGGAGCTTCTCCGGGGTCTACGGGCGGTGGTATCAAAACTAGTACCTTCTTTGTTTTAATGCAGCAGGTAAGAAGCCTGTTTACCAAAAAGCATATTGGCGCTTTTCGCCGAAGCATCCCTTCGGAAGCTCTCTCAAAAGCCTGCACGATTTCGCTTCTCTCCGTACTGCTGGTATGCGCAGGCACCTTTCTGCTCTGCATCATAGAGCCGGAGTGCAGCTTTGTGCAGCTGCTTTTTGAGGAAGTGTCCGCGTTTGGCACAGTAGGGCTTTCCACGGGGATTACGCCGGATCTTTGTGAAGGCAGCAAACTGATTCTTATTTTTACAATGTTTGCAGGACGAGTTGGTACTTTTACGCTGCTATCAATATGGATAGATCGTCCATCGCCCAGCGTGCATTACACAGAAGAATCGATTACGATTGGTTAATAGAGAAAGGAATTTGGAAATGAAAAAAAGAGATAACTCTGCTTCTTTTGGAATTATAGGCCTTGGCCGGTTTGGAATGGCGCTAACCGAGTGCCTTTCCAAAGCAGAAAAAGAAGTGATTGCGATTGACAAGGATGAATCCCGTGTGAGAGAAGCGCGGCGCTTTACCGAAATGGCGCTGGTAATTGAATCCCTGGACCAGGAAGCGTTAGAGGAAACTGGAATTCAGAATTGTGATACGGTAGTGGTTTGTATTGGCGAGCAGATAGATGTTAGCATTTTAACAACTATAACCGTGCTGAATATGGGGATTCCTCATGTTATATCTAAAGCGACCAGCTTTATGCATGGTGAGGCTTTGAAACGTCTGGGAGCTACGGTGGTTTTCCCAGAACGGGATATGGCGGTACGGCTTGGAAAAGGATTGACTTACAACAGCTTTCTTGATTCTGTAACTTTGGAAGGGGATGTAGAGGTCCGGAGAATTAAGGTTACAGAAAAACTGTTTGGTATCAGTATACGGGAAGCAGATACCCGTCAAAAATATGGTTTAAATATTATTGCGATTGAGCATTGTCAGTATACTGACGTGGATTTTTCTTCCGATTATTGTTTCCAGGATGGAGACGTTATTTGTGTGATTGGGCAAACTGGAAATATAGAACGGTTTGAGGGTGATATCCAATGAGTGTTGCAGAACCAAGACAAAACGCACTTCCTCAAAAATATATTTCAACCTTGTGGAAAGGCGCAGTCATAGGAGGGACTATGCTGGTTCCAGGCGTCAGCGGCGGTTCCATGGCTATGATTCTGGGAATCTATCAGGAACTTATTTCAGCAGTCAGTTCCTTCAGAAAACAAAAGAAATCCAACTTCCTCTTTCTTACTGTATTTTGTATCAGCGCAGTATTTGGTATGCTGGTGATTGCTACGCCCATTTCTAATTTGATTGACATATTCCCAAAACCCACAATGTACTTTTTCATCGGAGCGGTTACTGGAGGAATCCCGCTGATTTTTCGAGAAGCAAAAGCTACTGCCTTTTCGTGGAAATTTCCGGTGTATATCCTCCTTGGCGGGATTATTGTTTCGGCAATATCTTTGTTTCCGGTCAATATGGCCGGCATGCAGGAAGGAGAGGAAATACAGAATTTCCTATTCCTTTTTGCCGCAGGGGCAATTGCGGCGGTCGCACTGATTCTTCCCGGTATCAGTGTTTCTTATCTTCTTTTGCTGCTGGGTCTTTATGACAAAACCATACAGGCAATTAGCGGATTGCAATTCTCATTTCTGATTCCTTTGTTATTAGGAGGAGTGATTGGACTTATCCTGACTACAAAACTATTGGAAAAGATAATGACGCATTTTCCCCAGCCCACTTATCTGATTATTTTAGGTTTTATTCTGGGCTCTGTTATAAGTATTTTTCCCGGTTTTCCCAGCTTCAGCGAACTTGCAATCTGCACAGTTACATTTTCAGTGGGATTTATCTCTATCTATTTGATTTCACGCAGGCAGTCAGACGCGGTGTGACCCCCACAAAGTGTATCTGCTTTTGAATTATAATAAAGAAAGGTGTTTTGGAAAATGCGAAAAACCAAAATTATTTGTACCATCGCACCTGCTTGTGAAGAGGAAGAAATCCTGACATAGATGTGTAAAAACTGAATGAATGTTGCACGGTTGAATTTTTGACATGGAACGCATGAGGAACATCTGGCAAAGAACAAGCTCATTAAAAAGGTAAGGGAAAAACTGAAACTGCCGATTGCCATCATGCTGGACACAAAGGGGCCTGAGTACCGGATCAAGACCTTCAAAAACAAAAAGATTACTTTGTCGTAAGGGGATATTTTCATCTTTACAACCGATGATGTGGAAGGAAATGAAAAGCGTGTTTCCGTCAATTATGACCACTTGACGGAAGAGTTATGAATATTGATGATTTTATAATTTCAAGTAAAATACTTTTAGAAAAAGGACAATTTGAATCCGCTTTATGTTTAATATGTTGTGCTATAGATGCCTGTGCAAATAGCAAATATAGAAATATCAAGGGTAACAGAAATCGTATTTGTAATTTTTCAAATGAGTATATGTCAATCATTACACAGTTTGGTATGCCGGTACAGTTCTATCAAAAATGCAAATTTCAATTTGGGAAAAATATCAAAGGCTTGAAAACTGATAACAATGGGTTTGCTGAAATTGAAGATATTATATA
>OGWT01003201.1_pt1 | contig 10439 bp, 8 predicted proteins | sample 1576101 | NCBI WGS metagenome assembly OGWT01 (sample SAMEA3541481, study PRJEB24748) | human gut metagenome | biome: human gut; feature: human-associated habitat; material: faeces | place: China | collected 2012 | reverse complement strand
TATGAAAACGTCAGCCGTAAAAATCTCGGTGAAAACTGCCCCGACCATGTTTGCATTTTGCAATTTGAACCTCTATTCCTGCAAGTATTATAAATTGCTTTATAGTTAGCTACCGAAATCGCCACATTTTTCTTAAAAATCATGCGAAGTTTTCGTTAAGAAGTTCGTACGCAGGTTTTACGAAAACCATGACGAACATTTTACGAAAATCCGTTTAAAAAGTTACATGAATTTATAATGCAATATATGAAGTGGTGTATATAAGAAAAACCCTTGAAAATACTGGATTTTCAAGGGTTTTAAGACTCTTTTTAAAGTTCTGCAAAAACCAGATTACTGTGCCATCTGTTTTGCAACTTCTTCTGCAAAGTTCTCTTCTTTCTTTTCGATACCATCACCTGTCTCGTAACGTACGAAACCTTTAACAGTGATCTTAGCACCGTTTTCTTTAGCAACCTGCTCTACGTATTTAGCTACAGACTGTTTTCCGTCTTCAGCTTTAACATAAGCCTGATCTAACAGACATACTTCTTTTAATTCTTTGTTCAGACGTCCAACGATCATCTTTTCGATGATGTTTTCTGGTTTGTCTGGGTTTTCGTTCATAGCCTGAACTTTTAAGATTTCTGTTTCATGCTCGATGTAATCTTTAGAAACTTCATCTCTGCTTGTGTATTTTGGAGAAATAGCTGCAACCTGCATTGCTACGTTTTTAGCCATTTCTTTTACTGCATCGTTTACAACGTCTGTCTCAACGTCAACCAGAACACCGATTTTACCACCCATGTGTGTATAAGAAGCTACGAAACCGTTTTCTTCTGTAACCTGTGCAAAACGACGGATGTTCATGTTCTCGCCGATGGTTGCGATCTGATGAGCCAGTTCTTCTTTTACAGTAGCGGACTCGCTGAATGTCCACTCTTCTTCCATAAATGCATCGATATCTGCTGCTTTTGTGTTCAGAGCCAGTTCTGCAACCTGTGCAACATATCCCTGGAACTTTTCATTCTTTGCAACAAAGTCTGTCTCAGCATTTACTTCTACTGCAACAGCTTTTTTGCCGTCTTCGGAAACTTTCAGCATTACGATACCTTCTGCTGCAATTCTTCCTGCTTTTTTCTGAGCGGTTGCCAGTCCTTTTTCTCTCAGGAACTCAACAGCCTTGTCCATATCACCGTCTGTAGCAGTCAGGGCTTTTTTACAGTCCATCATACCTGCTCCGGTCATCTCTCTTAACTCTTTTACCAGTTTTGCTGTAACTGCCATTTTATTTTCCTCCGGATAATAAGTGGTATATTTGCTTTGTATCTATTGATTATTCAGCTGCTTCTTCTGTTTCTGCAGCTTCTTCAGCTACTGCTTCTTCTGCACCCTGATTTGCTTCGATAACAGCGTCTGCCATCTTGGAAACGATCAGTTTTACGGCACGGATAGCATCATCATTACCTGGGATTACATAATCCAGTTCTTCCGGATCACAGTTTGTATCTGCAATACCGATCAGAGTGATACCCAGTGTATGAGCTTCCTGAACACAGATTCTTTCTTTTTTCGGATCTACTACGAAGATAGCATCCGGGATTTTCTTCATGTCTTTGATACCGCCAAGGTTTTTCTGCAGTTTATCCATCTCTTTTTTCAGAGCGATAACTTCTTTTTTCGGCAGTACATCAAAAGTACCGTCTTCCTGCATAGCCTCGATCTCTTTCAGACGTTTGATTCTGCTCTGGATGGTCTTGAAGTTTGTCAGCATACCACCAAGCCATCTTTCGTTTACATAGTACATTCCGCATCTCTCAGCTTCTGTCTTAACAGCATCCTGAGCCTGTTTCTTTGTACCAACGAAAAGAACGGTACCGCCGTCAGCTACGATATCTTCTACTGCTTTGTAAGCTGTGTCTACCATACCTACTGTTTTCTGCAGGTCGATGATGTAGATACCATTTCTCTCTGTGTAGATGTATGGAGCCATTTTAGGGTTCCATCTTCTTGTCTGATGTCCGAAATGAACACCTGCTTCCAGTAACTGTTTCATTGAAATTACACTCATGTCTTTTCTCCTTTTGGTTTTTCTTCCGTGTGCTTTTGCTTCCTAATCAACTGCCCTGCAGCACCATCTTCAGAATCCACACACGTGATTATTTTTTGCCTCTGGTAGTGTATCATAAAAATTTTCCAAGTGCAAGCCTTTTTTCTGATTTCTTCGTGCTTATTCGTGACGCAGAGCATCGATCGGATCGAGGTTTGCGGCCTGTACCGACGGGAGCAGTCCGAACACGATTCCGATCACCATGGAAAACAGCACAGAGATCAGAATTGCCGGAATACTGATCGCCACCGGTGTCCCGGAAACTTTATGGATGACCTGTGCCAGGATATTTCCTGCGATCACTCCGATAATTCCGCCAAGACTTGTCAGCACAACCGCCTCCGTCAGAAACTGCGTCAGGATGCTGCGTTTCTTGGCTCCGATCGCCTTTTTCAGTCCGATCTCGCTCGTTCGCTCGGTTACCGATACCAGCATGATGTTCATAACGCCGATACCGCCGACCAGAAGAGAAATACTTGCGATCCAGATCAGCTGCGTGTTCATCGTGGCACTGGAACTCTGGATCTGTGCTGCAAGTTCCAGCACATTCGTTGCTTTGTATTTTACATCGTCTTCTTTTACATTCATATAGCCATTCAGGATATCTGCACTTTTCTGTCCGACTTTTGTCATCGTCTCGGTGGATGATGCACGTACCACAACATTCTGCGGCTCGTCATACTGATACGGAATGCACCAGCATGCGGAAGGAATGTAGACCACGCCAAGACTTTCGTTTCCTTTATAGTTATTATATTCTTCAAAGCTATTGATCGTCGGCTCAAATTCTTCCAGTTTTTGTGCAATACCGATGACCGTAAACGGCTCTTTGTTGATCTCGATCGTTTTTCCGAGCGGACTTTCCTCCTGAAACAAGCTCGTCGCTGCCGACTGATCCAGGATCACGACTTTATGGAATTCTTTGTAGTCCTCTTCCCGGAAGGTACGGCCGGTACGCACTACATAACCGGTCGTACTGAAATAATTGTTGTCTACGCCAAGTACCTGTGCTCCCTGAAGAGAGTTATTATTATAATAAATACTGTCGGCATAACTTCTGCTGTAGTAGGCGGCGGCACTCTCCACACCGTCCACGTCTTTGATCTCCTGCAGAATATCATCTGTTATGGTCGGCACGCCTCTCGGTGCCTGTTCGTAATCCGACACCTGGATTTTTTCATCTGCACGGTAAAGCTCTACATCTACGGTATTGTTTCCTCCGCCGATCAGGTTCTGTTTGATCTGCTCATTCGTTCCCTGAATGGTAGAAACAATGGAAATAATGGATGCAATACCGATAATAATACCGAGCATCGTCAGCATAGAACGCAGTTTATGCGACCATACACCCTGAAATGCCAGTCTTATATTTTCTAACACATTCTACCTCCTGTTTTCAACTGCACGGCAAGTACTGAAAAACGCATGCCCGATCAGTATAACTGATCTGCGAATCCGCTTCCTTCCAGTTCTTTTACCGGTGCACCTTCTTTTACTGCTTTTCCGTATGGAAAGGCGATCCAGTCTGTCTCACTGACTCCTTCTTTTACTTCAATATAGGTGGAATATAATGTCTGTCCTGTACGGACATACTGTTTCTTCAGTTTTTTATTTTTTCCTTCTATATATACATAGCTCTGCCCGTTTTCCATGCGGATCAGTGCTTTTGGCAAATAAACGGAAGATCCGTTTCCGCCGTTTCCTTCGATCTGGATATCCACGTATTCATGATTGATCAGATCATCAGAATCCTCAATATAGGCAGTAAAAGGATAGCTGGAAGCATTCGGATTGCTGTCTCCGCCATAAGAATTGCCATCAGCGTTAGACGGATATTTGGAAATCTCTGTGATCTCTGCTGTGATCGGTGTACCGCTCTCCTGTGCCGTTCCGGTAATTGTGGAACCGACAACGACGTTTCCGAGATCCATCTCGCTAATCCTGCCCTTCACATACATTCCTTTGTTGCTTGTCACTGTCAGAAAAGCTTCTCCGTCAACCTGTCCGACTTTCGGATCGCCGACGGTTTTCACCACACCGTTGATTGTTGCCTTCACCGTAGCCTCATCCAGTTTTCTCTGTGCCTGGCTGACACTGACTTCCGCATCACGGATATCCAGCTCAAGTTCCTTGATTTCTTTTTCTTTTTCGGCGATCGCCTGTTTGAGTTCCGATACGGTATAAATGCCATCACCCGGTTCAAACGGACCATCACCCGGATCGTCTGGTTCATCCGGATCGTCCGGTTCATCCGGATCATCGTTCTGCGGATCCCGGATATCCGGCACTTTTTTGGTAATGCCCTGGCTGGTAAAGATCCAGGTCACATCCGGAGCATAGGCTTTGCCTGCATCGATCGTTCCGTTGATCGTCACGGATTTGATATATCCGCCCGCCAGAGAATCTCCCTCTCTGATCTGCAAAACTGCATAGCAGCCTTTTCCGTCTTTATTCACACCGCCTTCTTTTCTGGAACTGCCATCGGTATTGAATCCAAGGATTTTGTTCATGAAAGATGCCGAAACCTCTGCTCCTTCTTTGCAAAGATAAACATATGGATCGCTTTTCGTCCCGCTTCCTTTATAGTATTTCGTCTTATAATCCAGTTTCTGGTACGCCTTTGTCTTTGCAAGCGGAGAATCTTCCGTCTCTTCTTCTGTTTCTGGCTCGGATTCCGTTTCTGCCGGATATGCCGGCTCCGTGGAAGGCGTCGTGCTTTCCGGCGTCTGGCTTTCCGTCTGCTGCGTTGTCTCCCCGCCGGCCGTTCCTGTGCTGTCACTGCCATCGCTGTTTCCGTCAATGACCTGCACATCCGCACCTGCTGCCGTGGAAACCAGTGAAACATTATGTTTCACAATCGCTGCCCTGGCTTCCTCATATCCATCTGCTCCACCGTCATCCAGATCATCTGAACTGTCATCCGGCTCATCCAGAGGAGAGACACCGGATGAGCTGCCTTCACTGTCTGCCACCGGTGTGATCTTCTTTAATTTTTCCAGATCATTTTTTGCTCCCTGCAGCTCCAGTTCCTGGATCTGTTTGTTGATCTGTTCTTCTTCCAGCTTCAGCTGCAGGAGGGTTTTGTCATATTCCAGAAGGGTGTCACCGATTTTTACTTTATCACCCTTTTTTACATAAACTTTTTCTACGATACTGTCACTTTCCAGGTAGACATCCTGTGAGGCATTTGCCGTAACATAACCGCTGGTCGAAGTACCTTCATCCCACCAGCCGCTGTTCAGGTAAGATACCTGCGTGACATCCACGGCACTGCCGCCGCCTCTTACGGCTCTTGCGATCCCCGTGATCGTGATCGCACACGCCAGCAGTGCTGCTGTTATGATCATCACATTCTTTTTTTTCAAAGAGTTTCCTCCTTTCGGTCACGTTCTGAAATCTCACCGTCAAAAATGTCAACGATCCGCTTTGCACACTGTGCCACATGGCTGTCGTGCGTAATCATGACAACGGTAACTCCTTCGTCATTTAACTTCTGGAAAAGCTCCATGACCTGATGACTGGACTTGGAATCCAGTGCACCGGTCGGCTCATCCGCCAGAAGGATTTCCGGATTGTTGACGATTGCCCTGGCGATTGCTACACGCTGTTTCTGACCTCCGGAAAGCTGATTCGGGATAAAATTCATACGGTCAGAAAGTCCGACCTTGTCAAGTGCCGCCGCCGCACGTTTCATACGCTCTGCTTTCGGTACGCCCGCATAGATCAGCGGCAGTGCAACATTATCCAGTGCCGTCTGTCTTGGCAGAAGCTGGAACGTCTGAAAGACAAAGCCGATCGTATTGAGCCTTAAATCTGCCAGGTCATTGTCTTTCATACCATCTACCACATGACCGTCCAGGATGAATTCTCCCTTTGTTGCACGGTCCAGGCAGCCCACGATATTCATAAGCGTGGACTTTCCGGAACCGGACGGACCCATGATCGCCAGATATTCTCCTTTTTCTACCTGGAGATTGATATCCTTCAAGACCGGAACAACCATGCTGCCCTGAATATAGTCTTTATATATATGTTTCAATTCCAATATCACTGTCTTTTCCTCCAATGCCGCATTATTCTGCACTTGCAGGACGATCTCCGGTTTCTGCTGCCCCGTCCGGCATGCTGCCTGCACTGTCATCTGCACTGTCGTCCGGATAATCTTCTTCATCCGGCATATTATCATCCGCACTGTTTATCATATCGGATGCACTTCCGGCCTCCTTTGGCATAACATCCTCGTCAGATCCTCCTATGATCTCTCCATCATCAGATCCGTTCATAACATTCGAATCCACACCATCATCCATACTTCCATCAGAGCCATCATCGCTGTTTCCATATATATCTTCGATATTTTTTGTTACTTTTTCGCCCTCTGTGATGGAATCTTCCGGGTAAGCGATATAATCATCCTCCGTCAGACCGTCCGTGATCTGATACTGATCAAGTTTTTCATCATATTCGCCAAGCGTTACTTTGCGTTTTTCGATCTTATCGTGCCTGCCGGCTGCCCAGACGTAAGGATCCTGTCCGTCTTCCTGGATGATATAATAGCTTGTCAGCCACAGGCCTTCTCTGTTTTCTGTCTGGCCTTCGTCTTTTTCCACATAAACATGTTGTCCGAGCATCAGGTCACTGTCATCCTCCAGATCAATGTAAAACGGATAGTTGCTGGAACTTGTCGTATCACTTGAAGAAGAGCTGCTCATATAATAGCCGCTGTCGCTGTTTTCCTCCGGATGCTCCAGATCGATCGTGCTTACGGTACCTTTCCAGGTCTGATTTTCGTCTACACGGGAATGTACGATCACGGCATCACCTTCATTTAAGGAAGTACGGTTCTGTTCATTTATCCTACCTTTGATGCGGTAATGTCCGGTCGATAAAAGCGTCATATACGCATTGGAATCATCCGAAGAAGAGCCGGAATATCCGGCACTGTCATCACTGGAATCGTTGATGGATTTTACGACTCCGTCGATCTCACTTGTCACTTCTGCTTCCTGAATGCTCTTTTTAAGCTGCTCGATCTCCTGCTGCGTGCTTTTCAGCTCGTATTCGCTCTTTTTCTGGTTGTTCTGGGCAGACTGGATACGCATAGTATAATCCAGCTGATCTTCGCTGGACGCATTTGCTTTTTCTTTCTGAAGTGTTGCAACATTTGATTTGTAAGTTTCGATATCCATCTTAATACGGTCGATCTCGATCTCTTTGCTAGAAAGGTTCTCCTCCGCTTCTGATGTATCATAAATAAAAAGCTTCTGGCCTTTTTTGACCTCATCGCCTTCTTTTACATAACATTCTTTTACCTTTTTGTCGGATGACTGTTTGATCGTCACCGTTTTCTGCGGCTCCACCACACCTGCGAAACGGTTCAGCTGTCCGGTACCGCTTCCAAGTCCCATGATCGATGTCACAGAATCCACATACACCAGATCTCCACTGTCTGAAGAACCGGATGAATGTCCCTTCAGAAAAACAAATCCAAAGATTGCCGCAACAAGGATCACGCCTGCCGCACTCCCCCCTATGATCAATTTCTTTTTATTCATATTTACCTCCTGCCTCTGATTTATAAACAGATATTTCTCTGACCCGTACAGTATAACACATTCCCTTTTTATTGAATACTTAATTTTCTTTTAAAGTTTGAACGTTCTGTATTCACACTTCACTTTGCCATCAAAAAGGCTCCCGCATATGCAGGAGCCTTCCGGATATTTTATTCAATTTTTTAGATCAGCGGATATTTCTCCGTCAGACCTTTCACCAGAGCTTTTGCCCGTTTTGCAGCATTTTCTTCCTCTTTCAGCACGATGGCAATCGCTTCTGCGATCACATCCATGTCTTCGGTATTCATGCCTCTTGAGGTGACAGCTGCCGTTCCAAGTCGGACACCGCTTGTCACAAAAGCGGATTTCGGATCGTTTGGTATGGTATTTTTATTGCAGGTGATGTTGACCTCATCCAGCAGATTTTCTGCTTCTTTTCCGGTCTTTCCAAGGTTGGTCAGATCCACCAGCATCAGATGATTTTCCGTCTTTCCGGAAACAATGCGGATGCCGCGTTTTGTAAGGCCGTTGCAAAGTGCCTGGGCATTGTCAATAACACCCTGAGCATATATCTTGAAATCATCTGACAGTGCTTCTTTAAAGCAGACAGCTTTTGCTGCAATCACATGCATCAGCGGTCCACCCTGTGTGCCAGGGAAAATAGCTTTGTTAAAGTTAAATTTCTTTGCTGTTTCTTCGCTCGAGAGGATCAGACCGCCTCTTGGTCCACGCAACGTTTTGTGTGTTGTAGTCGTTGTCACATCCGCATACGGGATCGGGCTTGGATGGAGTCCTGCTGCCACAAGTCCTGCGATATGTGCCATATCGACCATCAGATACGCACCGACTTCATCGGCGATCTCGCGGAACTTCTTGAAATCGATGATCCTTGCATAGGCACTGGCACCGGCTACGATCAGTTTCGGATGACATTCGTTTGCGATCCTTCTGACTTCTTCGTAATCGATCACGCCGTCATCGTTTACGCCATACGGTACAACGTTAAAATATGCACCGGAAAAATTTGCAGGGCTTCCGTGTGTCAGATGTCCGCCGTGTGCAAGGTTCATGCCCATCACGGTATCTCCCGGCTTTAACATAGCAAAAAAGACTGCCATATTTGCCTGTGCTCCGGAATGTGGCTGTACATTGGCATAGGTGCATCCAAACAGTTCTTTGGCACGGTCAATGGCAAGCTGCTCTACCTCATCCACACACTGACACCCGCCATAATAACGTTTGCCAGGATATCCTTCTGCATATTTATTCGTCAATGGGCTGCCCATGGCTGCCATGACAGCTTTGCTTACCCAGTTTTCGGAAGCGATCAGCTCAATGTGACTGTTCTGACGTTCCTCTTCTTTGACGATACAGGATGCGATTTCCGGGTCTACGGATTTTACTTCATCTAACGAATACATATCTGATCCTCTCTTTCTGAAGTTTTATTCATTTGCAAGTTTGTTTAAATATATATAACTTTTGCAAAAATGTCAAGATGTTTGACAATACCTTTGATATCGGATAAAATAAATTTAAATTTGCTATAAGGAGGACGCTATGAACCGGAAATATTTTTCTGCCTCTCTGCTCCTGATCTTTTTGCTTCTGGTCATGCCTTTTTCGCTCGGCGGATGTTCCAAGGACTCTCCGAAACGTGCTGTCAAAAAGGAACTAAACCTGATCAAAGAGCTGGATGAGAGCACGATCAAGGCTTTTGTTTCCTATGAGGATATGATGAGTTCCCATTCTTCCAGCAGCGATGTCGGAATCGAGACAACTGAAGCGGTAAAACGGTTCTTTCAGAATTTCGATTATAAGATAAAGAGTTCTTCCGTGGAGGATAAGAAAGCGACGGTGCACGTAGAGATCACCAATCTGGATATGCGTGCCCTCGCAAAGGATATCTGTCTGGCTCTCGTCAAGAAAGGTACGGGCAGCGGCTCATCGGAAAATATGACGCTGAACTCTTATTTTGCACTGCTTGGCGATGTTTTATCCGAAAACACCTATGATCTGGTGACCACCGAAGCGGATATTAAGCTTCTGAAAACGGAGGATGGCTGGATGATCCAGAACACGGATCAGCTGGAGGATGATCTGGTCAGCGGTTTTATCACCTATCTGAAAGATCCATATCTGGTCACACCGGAAGAGATCATTAACGTTGTCATGGAAGGGCTGAAAGAAAAGTCCCCGGATCAATGGAAATCTTATCTGAACATGCATGATATTTTTGCCACGTACAGCAAGGACTACGAGAAAGTGGACCATGCTCTTGCCGAACAATTAAGTAAATGTATCTCTTATAAAATCCTGTCGGTTCAGGAAGACCAGGCAGAAAAATCTGCCACGGCAATACTTTCCATCACCAGCCTGGATATGGAGCGTGTATTAAAACATTATCAGGATCTTCTGATACACTATGCGGCTACCTCAAAGTCACTCCGTGCCTCTTCCAGTGAGCTTGCCGATGAAACAGCCGCTCTGCTTGCACAGGCACTGACGGAAAACACCGACACGACGGATACCGAAGTGACGATCCATTTTACAAACAACGGCTCTTCCTGGGAAATCCAGCTGAACGAAGATTTCACCAATGCACTTCTTGGAAATGCCGGAGCTGCCATTCAGGCTTTTCAAAATGGATCCGTTGATGTTTCTGACAGTGTATCGGATACAGAACAGTAAAAGCCGACTCAGCGAACGAGCGGTCATCCTGGTCGGAGATTGCAATCCGAATAAGATGATGCCAGGGTCAAAAGGTCTAAATCCACATGAGCTTGCTCATAGGT
>OGWT01003170.1_pt1 | contig 10526 bp, 7 predicted proteins | sample 1576101 | NCBI WGS metagenome assembly OGWT01 (sample SAMEA3541481, study PRJEB24748) | human gut metagenome | biome: human gut; feature: human-associated habitat; material: faeces | place: China | collected 2012 | reverse complement strand
TCGGAATGAATGAAAAATGAATGATTTCAGCCGCAATTTTATTGTAAGGATTTTGGGCGATTTGTCAATAGGGCATCGGCGGATGATTTCGGATGTGCGCAAAAAGGCACTGCCGCGCTGCAGCAGTGCCCATTGCTTTGCCCTTTGACTGGGATTTTTACCAAGTCGCCTTCATGGCCTGTTCCACGCACTTCTGGTGATCTGCATCCACGCGGTCTGTACCGTGGGTCTTGCTGCCGTAGAAGTGCAGGCAGAACTGCCCGTCGAAGTTGTTGTCCAGAATTGTGTTTGTGCCGTGGGGTTCGGAGTAAATCGACGCGGCATACACATGCCCGTTGTACTTCACCAGCACTGCGCGGCGGCGCCAGCTGAACGTGCCGCCGTTGATTTTCTTGAGAATCGCGGTATCTTCCGCCGTCAGCGGCTCGGCGTCCATGTGGTTGCCGCCGCTCTGCCGGCGCGCGGAGAAAATCAGCCCCGTGCTGACGTCCTTAATCTGGAATACAGCGCCGTTCGGGATGACGTTCTTGCCGCCATTGAACCAGTCCAGTTGCTCAGTGGTGATCTTGCCGCTGCTGGCGCTCGCCACGGCGGATTCAATCTTCTTGAGCGTCGCGCTGCCCGCCACGCCGTCCGCCGTCAGACCGTATTTCTTCTGGAATGCCTTGACGGCGCTCTCGGTCGTCGAGCCGAACGAACCGTCGACATATGCCGTGTAGAAACCCAGCTTCTTCAGGTTGGTCTGCAGCGTCTTGACTGCCGTGCCGGTTGCGCCCTTGCGGAGCGAATCGTCATCGGTGCTGGTATTGCTGTCCGCGTTCTTGTACGCGCTGTCGAGCTTTTTGAGCGTTTCGCTGCCCGCCACGCCATCCGCCGTCAGGTTATACTTCTTCTGGAACGCCTTGACCGCCGCAACCGTCGTATCGCCATAATCGCCGTCAATGGACGCATTGTAGAAGCCGAGCTTTTTCAGCTTCGTCTGCAAATTCTTGACCGCGCTGCCGGTTGCGCCTTTGCGGAGCGAGTCGTCGTCCTTGTCGCTGTCCGCGTTCTTGTACGCGCTGTCGAGCTTTTTGAGCGTTTCGCTGCCCGCCACGCCGTCCGCCGTCAGGTTATACTTCTTCTGAAACGCCTTGACCGCAGCAACCGTTGTATCGCCGTAGCTGCCATCGACATAGGCGTTGTAGAAGCCGAGCTTTTTCAGCTTCGTCTGCAAATCCTTGACCGCGCTGCCGGTTGCGCCTTTGCGGAGCGAGCCGTCGTCCTTGTCGCTGTCCGCGTTCTTGTACGCGCTGTCGAGCTTTTTGAGCGTTTCGCTGCCCGCTACGCCGTCCGCCGTCAGGTTATACTTCTTCTGAAACGCCTTGACCGCCGCGTATGTGCCCGAACCAAACGTGCTGTCCACCGTGCCGTCGTAATAGCCCAGCTTCTTCAGCTTCGTCTGCAAGTTCTTGACGTCGCTGCCGCTGTCGCCCATGCGGAGCGAATCACCGTCCTTGTCGCTGTCCGCGTTCTTGTACACGCTGTCGAGCTTCTTGAGCGTTTCGCTGCCCGCCACGCCGTCCGCCGTCAGGTTATACTTCTTCTGGAACGCGCGAACCGCCGCGTATGTGCCCGAACCAAACGTGCTGTCCACCGTGCCGCTGTAATAGCCCAGCTTCTTCAGCTTCGTCTGCAAGTCCTTGACGGCGCTGCCGCTGTCGCCCATGCGGAGCGAATCATCGTCCTTGTCGCTGTCCGCGTTCTTGTAGACACTGTCCAGCTTTTTGAGCGTCTCTTTGCCTGCAATGCCATCCGCCGTCAGGTTATACTTCTTCTGGAACGCCTTGACCGCCGCGACGGTCGTGTCGCCATAATCGCCATCGACATAAGCATCATAATAGCCGAGTTTTTTCAGCTTTGTCTGCAAATCCTTGACGTCGCTGCCAGTGCTCCCCTTTTCCAGCCGCGTCGCGCTGCTGGAAGAACTGGAACTGCTGGCCGTCTTGGTCACGCTGACATACGTTTTATAGACATAGCCGGTGTATTTCCCGTAAGTCACTTTATACCAGCTGCCGCTTTTGCCGAGAATCTCCAGCTTCGTGCCTTTGGGCAGGGTTTGCAGGGCATCGCTGGTCGAGGATGCTTTTTCGCGCAGAATGAGTTTGCGCGCAGTGACCGTCGCCGTATCCGCCAAGGCGGAGGAACAGCCCAGCAGCATCAGCGCCACCGCGCCGGACAGCAGTCGCCGCAGACCGGAATTCATCATGGGGAAATCACTCCTTTCCGTACAGCCTGATTTTATTACAAAATTGTTGCATTGTCAAGAGGCTTTTTCCCTGTGAATTGTAAATTCTGTGGCGTTTGGGCGGATTCTCCCCTGTTTGATTCGGCAATTATCTGCCCGTTTTCAATATCTTTTTTTGTTTTCCCATGAACATGTTTCCGATATTTGATAAAATGTTACGTTTTTGTTGAGCGGGTGAAAATTTTTCGCGCCGCTTTGCTGTCCGAGCGTCATTTTGCTGTTCGCCTTGATGAATCGGCGGAATTGTGATATAATGAAAATTGGTGCTTTGTCACCGTTGCGATTTTGATATACTTCCTTCATTATAAGAGGAGTTTTTTCATGGCAAATCAAGCAAATCACTATGATGCAGGCAATATTCAGGTGCTGGAAGGGCTGGAAGCGGTTCGGATGCGTCCGGGCATGTATATCGGCACCACCTCGACACGCGGTCTGCATCACCTGCTCTGGGAGATTGTGGATAACGCGATTGACGAGGCGTCGAACGGCTTTGCGGATGAGGTGCGCGTGACGCTGCACACGGACGGCTCCGCATCGGTGTACGATAACGGGCGCGGTATGCCCGTGGATGAGCACCCAACCATGCACGTCAGCGGTGCGGAGGTCATTTTCACCGTGCTGCACGCGGGCGGCAAGTTCAACAACGAGAATTACAGCTATTCCGGCGGTCTGCACGGCGTGGGCGCGTCGGTCGTCAACGCGCTGAGCAAGTGGCTGACCGTGGACATCTACCGCGATTTCAGCCATTATGCCATGCGCTTCACAAGCCAGTTCGACGAGAAGAAAGGCAAGGTCATCGCGGGCAAGCCGGACGCGCCCTTGGCAAAAGTCGGCAATACACGCAAGAAGGGCACACTCGTGCGTTTTCTTCCCGATGACGCGATTTTCGAGGACGTGCGCTTCAATTACGACACGGTGTTCCGCCGCTTGCAGGAGTTGGCATACCTGAACCGGGGCTTGAAAATCGTCTTTCTCGACGAGCGTGTGAGCGACCCCGCCCGCCGCGAAACAACCTTCCACTACGAGGGCGGCATCATCGACTATGTGCGGTATTTGAACGACGGCAAAACCGTCCTGCACGATCAGCCGATTTACCTCGAAGGACAGAAGGATTCCGTCATCTGCCGCGTCGCCATTCAGTACACCGACGGCTATACCGAGAGCCTTTTTTCCTATGTCAACAACATCCCCACGGGTGAAGGCGGAACGCACGAAACAGGCTTCAAGGCGGCATTCACGAAGATGTTCAACGACTACGCCCGCCGCAACGGCTTCCTGAAGGAAAAGGACAGCAACCTGACGGGCGAGGACTTCCGCGAAGGCTTGAGCTGCGTGCTGACGACGATGGTCAAGAATCCGCAGTTCGAGGGGCAGACGAAGGGGCGGCTGGGCAACAGCGAAGTTCGCCCCGCGGTGGAGGCCATCATCACCCAGCAGCTGACGGACTGGCTGGAGAACCTCAAGAATCAGGAGATTGCCCAGCAGATTGTGCAGAAGGCGATTCGCGCCGCGCAGGTGCGGGAAGCCGCGCGCAAGACCCGCGACAACGCCCGCAAAGCAAATCAGCTTGACGCCGCGCCGCTGGTCGGCAAACTCAGCGCCTGCCGCGGCAAAAAGGCGGAGGACAATGAGCTGTTCATCGTCGAGGGCGATTCCGCAGGCGGCAGCGCCAAGCAGGGGCGCGACAGCCGCTATCAGGCGATTCTCCCCCTGCGCGGCAAGCCCCTCAATGCCGAAAAGAAGCGGCTGGATCAGGTGCTGAGCAACGAGGAGTTCCGCTCGCTGATTACCGCGCTCGGCACGTCCATCGACGAGAATTTCAACCTCGCCAACCTCAAATACAACAAAGTCATCATCCTCTCCGATGCCGATCAGGACGGCGCGCACATCCGCGCTATCCTGCTGACGTTCTTCTTCCGCTACATGAAAGAGCTTGTCACCGGCGGTCACGTTTATATCGGAATGCCGCCGCTGTACAAGGTGCAAAAGGGCAGCAAGGTTCTCTATGCCTACGACGACAAGGAGCTGGCGAAGTGCATCAAGGAAGCGGGCAAAGGCTATGCGCTCCAGCGCTACAAAGGCTTGGGCGAAATGAACCCCGAACAGCTCTGGGCGACGACGATGGATCCTTCCCAGCGCAAACTGATGCAGGTGACGATTGAGGACGCAGCGCTGGCTGACCGCCGCATTACCATCCTGATGGGCGACAAGGTCGAGCCGCGCCGCGACTACATCATCGAGAACGCCGACTTCAACAAGCCGGATAATTTCGAGCTGCCGGAAGGTCAGCGAGGGGAAGGAAAGTAAGTTATGGCAAAGAAAACAAGCGATAACCGCCCGATTCCCAAGGACGACCCGTCGCGCATCCTGCAAACGACTGTCGAGGACGTAATGCACCAGTCCATGATCCCCTACGCGGAGCATGTCATTCTGGAACGCGCCCTGCCGCGCGTCGAGGATGGCTTAAAGCCCGTGCAGCGCCGCATTCTCTATACCATGATGGAACTGGGCACGACGCCCGACAAGCCGCACCGCAAGTGCGCCCGCATCGTCGGCGACTGCCTGGGCAAATATCACCCGCACGGCGATTCCTCCGTGTACGACGCGCTGGTGCGCATGGCGCAGGACTTCTCCATGCGCGGGCCGATGGTCGATGGGCACGGCAATTTCGGCTCCATTGACGGCGACAGCGCTGCCGCCATGCGTTACACCGAGGCGCGTATGACGCCCCTTGCGCTGGAAATGCTGCGCGACATTGAGAAGGACACCGTGCCGTTCCGCCTGAATTTCGACGACACGCTCAAAGAGCCGGATATGCTGCCCGCGCGCTTTCCGAATCTGCTCGTCAACGGCGCGAGCGGCATCGCGGTAGGGCTTGCGACGAACATCCCCCCGCACAATCTGGGCGAAAGCATCCGCGCGGCGATTGCTGTGATGGAGAATCCGGACATTCCGCTGGATGAGCTGATGAAAATCATCCCCGGCCCGGACTTCCCCACCGGCGGCGTGCTGGTGAAAAACGAGGAAATCCGCAGAGGCTATGAGACCGGACGCTCGAAGCTGTCCCTGCGCGCGCGCGTGCATGTGGAGGACGGCGTGAACGGGCGCAAGCTGCTTGTCATCACGGAAATCCCCTACATGGTCAACAAAGCCGCGATGCTGGAGAAGATTTTGAAGCTGTCGGAAGAAAAGAAGGGGCAGCTGCAAAATATCTACGACATCCGCGACGAATCCGACCGCGAGGGAATGCGCGCCGTCATCGAGCTGAAGAAGGACGCCAACCCGGACAAGGTGCTGAAAGTGCTCTACAAGTATTCGGACTTGCAGGTCACCTTCGGCGTGAACATGGTCGCCATCGCCGAGGGCAAGCCCGTGCAGATGGGGCTGAAAACGATGCTGGGGCACTTCATCCGCCATCAGAAGAACGTCATCACCTGCCGCACGGAGTACGACCTGAAGCAGGCGAAAGCCCGCGCGCACATTTTGCAGGGGCTGATGATTGCGGTGGACAACCTCGACGAGGTCATCGCGCTGATTCGCTCCTCGAAGAACCCGAAAGAAGCAAAAACCCGCCTGATGGAGCGCTTCGAGCTGTCCGACGCACAAGCACAGGCGATTCTGGATATGCGTTTGCAGCGGCTGACGAATCTGGAAATCATCGCCCTGCGCAAGGAGTACGAGGACATCCTGAAGCTCATCGACCGCTTGGAGGGCATCCTGCACAGCGAGAAAAAGCTGCTGGCGGTCATCCGCAAGGAATTGCAGGAGATTGCCGAGGAATTCGCCGACGAGCGCCGCACAACCATCGAAAAAGCGGACGAATCCCCGCTGGAAGTTGAGGAAGAGACCGCCGCGCCGGAAGAGGTCATCGTGGCGTTCACGGGCGCGGGGCAATTGAAGCGCATGAATCCCGCGCTCTACAAGAAAACGCCGCTCCCGACCCGCGCGGAGGACGACAAGGAGTTCGCCGACTTCCTGTTCATGGCCAAAACAGACGAGACGCTGCTCATCTTCACCGACCACGGCAACTGCTATCCCCTGCCTGTTGCGTCGCTGAACGAAGTCAAGCCCAAGGATCGCGGGCAGCTGCTTTCGGGCGTGCTGGCCGGGCTGGAGGACGACGAGAAGGCGCTGTGGATGACGTGCATCCGCATGGCGGACGTCGGGCATCTGCCGGACATTCTCTTCATCACCCGGCAGGGCATGGTGAAACGCACCGCCGCTGCGGATTACGACGTGCGCAGCAAGAAATTCGCCGCCGTGAACGTGAAGGACGGCGATCGTCTGCTGACAATTCTCCCCGCCGCCAGTCGCGACGACCTGCTGTTGTTCACCCGCAGCGGTCTGTGCATCCGCTTCTCACTCGACAGCGTGCCGGTGCAGGGGCGCGTCGCCGCCGGGGTGCGCTGTATGCAGGTGGAGGACGGCGACGAGGTCATCTGGTGCGGGCAGCTGCAAGACAGCGACCAAATCGTGCTGCTGACCGACCGCGGCTACGCCAAACGCCTGCTCTCCGTTGATTTCGAGAAGCAGAACCGCAACGGCAAGGGCGTGAAGTCGTTCTATTTCAACAAGAATGGCAGCAACGGCAAACAGCTTGCGGGCGTGGTGCGGTTGGAGAAGGACGATCACCTGATTCGCGTGCAGCAGGCGAAATCCCCCGCGACGCTGGTGGAGCGCGACGCGGTGCGCCTGCAAGGCAAGCAGGATCGCGGAATGCCGCTGGTTATCGCGGTGATGGACGACGTGGTGACGGGGGCAGAGCTGTTGGAATAACAGCACCCGCATGGCGCCGAAAAAAGGGTCAAGGGGCAATGCCCCTTGCGGGGTTAAGGGGCGGCGCCCCTTATGGGGCTTGGGGCAACGCCCCAACTGTTGCTCCGTTAAACCTACTCAAAGAGGAAAAACAAGTCCGGCAACTTCGCCGCAGGCAGCGAAGCGTCCCTGCGCACAAACTAAAAAACTTCCAATAAAAATCAAGTAGCATCCGGAGGCGAACGCCGAAGGAGTCCAGAGGGCGATCGCAGACTTCGTCTGTTTTTATGCCCTCTGGAACTCGCGGAAGTTACCACTATGGAAATGAAGTCAACTATGCCTATCCGCATAAGCATCCAACTGCTTCATAGTTGGCTTTTCCCCTTGCAACAAGCGCCAAAACGTGATATGATGAGGACGAATGACGGAGGTGAACGCGTATGAATTCGCGCAACTCTTTTTCCTCGCTGACCATTACGCAGCTGGTGATTCACCTCACCGGCGCCCTGCTGGAACTCTACGCCGATGACACGCAGGAAATCCAAGTCATGGCATCCGGCGACGACCACGATATGAAGGCGGTTTCGCTCGCCCAGAACGGCGATACGCTGACGCTGGAGCAGTCCGCCGCCGCACTCTCGCCCTTGCCGCTCAGCGCCCGCTGGCTGCAAGTGACCGTCCGCATTCCGCGCGCGTGGAAGGGACGGGTCGAGATTCGCACGACGTCCGGCAGCGTGCATGTCCGCGGTTTGCAGGTCAGTGACCTGTCCGTGGAGTCGCTCTCCGGCTTCGTGATGCTCTCCGACTTGAGCAGCCTGAGCCTGAAGGTCAAGAACGGCAGCGGCGACATTGCCGGCAGCGACCTCTCCGGTCAGGATTGCAGCCTGTTCACAACGACGGGGATGCTCTGCCTGGAGCGCCTTGCGTTTCTGAACATCTCGCTGTCCTCGGTCAGCCGGGGCGCAATGCTCTCTTTTGCGGAGATGTTCTCCACCTTCAAGGGCGGCTCGGTCGCAGGCGGCATCAGTCTGGAGATTCCCGGCGCGCAGTGTGACGCCATTCTTCGCTCGGTGTCCGGGCGGCTGCTGACGGACGGCGTATCCATCGTCAATGGCGCACCGTCTGTCCGCGTGACGACGGCTTCGGGCAACCTGACCATCCGGCGGATTTCCCCGGAGAAACTGACAGAAAACGAATAACTAGGAGGACGATTTTTATGGCACGACAGAACTTTGGCTTCGGCGGTGGCGCGAACATGCAGCAGCTCATGCGTCAGGCGCAGAAGATGCAGCAGGCGATGACGGACGCGCAGGAAAAGCTGGATGCGCAGGAGTACGAAGCGCAGTCCGGCGGCGGCGTGGTAAGCGTGAAGGTAAACGGCAAGCGCGAGCTGCTGTCCCTGACGATTGACCCCAAGGTCGTTGACCCGGACGACGTGGAAATGCTGCAGGACCTTGTGATGGCGGCGGTGAACGAAGCGCTGCGCAAGGGTGAAGCAAACCGCGAAGAGACGATGAACAAGATGGCGCCCGGCATGGGCGGCATGGGCGGTCTGTTCTAATGCCCGGACAAATCGAACCGATTGAGCGGATGGTGTCGGAGCTGTCTCGGCTGCCCGGCATCGGTCACAAGACGGCGGCACGGCTGGCGTACCATATCGTCGGGATGCCGCTGGAGGATGTTCACGCGCTGGCGGCGGCGCTGTGGCAGGGGCGCAAGGCGATTCGCTACTGCGACGTGTGCGGCAATTTTTCCTCCGCTGAAAAGTGCGCCGTGTGTGCGGATGAAAGCCGCCATAACGGGCAAATCTGCGTCGTGCGCGACCCGCGCGACGTGGCCGCCATGGAGCGGATGCACGATTACCACGGGCTGTACCACGTCCTGCACGGCACGCTGTCGCCGATGGACGGCATCGGACCGGATGATATTCACATCAAGGAACTGATGACGCGCCTGCAGACCGAGCCGGTCAGCGAAGTGATTCTGGCGACGAACCCCGACATCGAGGGCGAAGCAACCGCCACCTACATTGCGCGGCTCATTAAGCCCATGGGCATCAAGTGCACCCGCATTGCCCACGGTGTCCCCGTCGGCAGCGACCTTGAATACGCCGACGAAGTGACGCTCTCAAAGGCGATGGAGGGACGAAGGGAGCTGTGAGGGGAACCACCGAACCACCAGAGGCTCTGCCTCTGGACTCCGCAAGGGAGTTCCTCCCTTGACCCTTTCGCGCGATTGAGTTGAGCGCATTTTCATGCTACGCCCGCGTGTTTATCCAAGGAACGGATAAAATCAACCGCAAATAACCCCAAAAGCAGCGGCGCCGAAGGTTTCCAAAGGGCGATCGCAAACTTCGTTTGTTTTCATGCCCTTTGGTCGCGCCCGCAGGCGCGATTCCCCCTGCTGCGCAAAAGAATGCTTTTTTCGGCAGAATGCTATTTCCCAGCATTCTGCCAATTTTCTCATGAAACGAGGAATCTGCCGATGTTTCTTGCCGATACCCATTCCGATACCCTCTTCAACCTTGGCGTTGGCAAACGCACCTTCGCCCAGACCGATATTACCCCTGACCGCCTGAGACAGGGCGGCGTCAGCCTGCAAACCCTCGCCCTGTGGAGCGGTCCGAAAGGTCCGAACGGTGACTATGAAGCCGTCGCCGACGCCGAATACGCCGCCATCCGCCACTTCACCGACGCGGGCATCCGGCAGGTCGATGACCCGGAGGATGTCAAGCCCGGCGAAAACACCTTCATGCTCTCCTTCGAGGGCTGCGAGGTATTCCAGAAGAGCGACGAGATGGTGGCTTTCTGGCGGCAGCGCGGCATCCGCATCGGCGCGCTGGTGTGGAATCACCCGAACGCTTTCTCCACCCCTGCCGCCGTGGACGCGGAAACGCACATGACCCCCGAAGGCATCCGCATTGCCCGCGTGATGCAGCGTCAAGGCATCAGCGTGGACGTGTCGCACCTGAACGAAGCCGGATTCTGGGACTTGTTCGCCAAGGGTGAGCGTCCGCCGATGGCGAGCCACAGCTGCTGCCGCGCCCTCTGCGACCATGTACGCAACCTGACCGACGACCAGATTCGCGCCATGATTCAGTACGGCGGCTACATCGGCGTGAATTTCTACCCGCGTTTTCTGTCTGCGGACTGCAAGGCGGACAGTGTGACGATTGCCCAGCACATCGACCATATCTGCCAGCTTGGCGGCTCGGATATTGTTGGATTCGGCAGCGATTTCGACGGCATCGAGGTGTCGCCTGACGACGTGCGGAATCCGGCGGAGCTGCCGAATCTGCTGACGGCACTGCGCAATTACGGCTACAACGACGAATCAATCGAGAGAATTTGCGGCGGGAATTTGAAGGCGTACTTTGCACGTTTGAAGTAACTGAAAAGACCGTCACGGAAGCGCACTCAAGCCGGGCAGCCAAAAAGGGTCAAGGGACAATGTCCCTTGCAGGGTGCAGGGACAGCGTCCCTGC
>OGWT01003156.1_pt1 | contig 10568 bp, 10 predicted proteins | sample 1576101 | NCBI WGS metagenome assembly OGWT01 (sample SAMEA3541481, study PRJEB24748) | human gut metagenome | biome: human gut; feature: human-associated habitat; material: faeces | place: China | collected 2012 | reverse complement strand
GGCTGTGCCTACCAACGCGGACCGGGTGCTGGGCCGCACCGCCAGAGTCACGGAGACCATCGACAACGACAGCGCCTCCGGCGCCGTCTATGTGGACGGCAAGACCTGGACCGCCCGCAGCGCCGACGGCGCCGTGATTCCGGCCGGGGAACCTGTGGAGATTACGTCCATGGAGGGCGTGAAGCTCATTGTCAATCCATGTGTGGAAAAGGAAGGAGTTCAATAAATGGAAAATTTCTTTAGTATCGCGGCTATCTTGATTCTGGTGGCGCTGGTTCTGGTGCTGCTGATCGGCAACATTCACATTGTCCAGCAGTCCAAGGCGTATGTGGTGGAGCGCTTGGGCGCGTTCCACACCGTGTGGAATGTGGGTCTGCACTTCAAGGTGCCCTTTCTCATGCGGGTGGCCAAGAAGGTGTCCCTGAAGGAGCAGGTGGCGGATTTCGCGCCCCAACCCGTCATCACCAAGGACAATGTCACCATGCAGATCGATACGGTGATCTACTTCCAGATCACGGACCCGAAGCTGTATACCTACGGCGTGGAACGGCCCATGAACGCCATTGAGAACCTGACCGCCACCACCCTGCGGAACATCATCGGCGAGATGGAACTGGACCAGTCCCTGACAAGCCGGGACACCATCAACGCCAAGATGCGCGCCATTCTGGACGAGGCCACGGACCCCTGGGGCATCAAGGTCAACCGTGTGGAGCTGAAGAACATCCTGCCGCCCCGTGAGATCCAGAACGCCATGGAAAAGCAGATGAAGGCCGAGCGTGAGCGCCGTGAGTCCATCCTGCAGGCCGAGGGCGAGAAGGCCAGTAAGATCCTGGTGGCCGAGGGCGAGAAGCAATCCGCCATCCTGAAGGCCGACGCCGCCAAGCAGGCCAAGATCATGGCCGCTGAGGCCGAGGCCGCCTCCATCATGAAGGTGCAGCAGGCGCTGGCCGACGCCATGCGGATGCTCAACGAGAATGCCCCCAACGATCAGGTCATCAAGCTGAAGGCGCTGGAGGCCTTCCAGAAGGCAGCCGACGGCAAGGCCACCAAGATCATCATCCCCAGCGAAATTCAGGGCAAGGTCACCAAGGGCCAGACCATTCTGGTCAAGAAGAAGGCAGCATAAGGAGGCCCCCATGCTTTACTGCACCTACGAACAGTACCGGCAAGCGGGCGGCACGCTGGACGAGGCCGTCTTTGACACGCTGTGCGCCCGGGCTTCCCGGCTCATCGACCGGCACACCTTTGGCCGGGCAGAGCCCCACGCCGGGGCCTGTGCCGGGTGTGCCGCCCTGCTGGCCGATGCCTGCGTCCAGATCGTCGATGCCATGAGCGCCGCACAGAGCGCCTGTGCCGTGCCCGGGGCTTCCAGCGTGTCCAACGATGGCTACTCCGTCACCTTCGCCAGCGGGGCGCTTTCCGAGCGGCTTGCAGCGGAAGCGCAGAGCATCCTCTCCAACGCGCTGGGCAGCGACCCCCACGGCCTGCTGTATCGGGGGTGTTTCTGATGCAGTGCAGCGTTACCGTTGTGAACCTCATCCACAACACCGCCACTGAGACCGACCGGCCTGTCTGCCACGTCATCACCGGGTGCAGCTGGAGGGAGAAGCTGGACACCTCCGGCGGCGACCCCCAGCGGACGGTGCACATCCGGCTGCCCCCTGCCGCTGGGTATCTGCCCTATTTCCAGTGGGCAAAGCTCCTGCCCGGGGAAAAGGCGGCACACTGGACGCTCAAGCGGGGCGGCAAGCTCATCTGCGGCGCTGTCCGCAGCCTGACCGAGGCCGAGTATGCCGCCCTCGAGAAAACACACATCTGCTGCACGGTGGCGGCGGTCTCCGACAACAGGGAACCGCTGCTGCCGCATTTTCATGTAGAGGGGAGCTGAGGAAATGAGTGCACCCGTTATTGACCTGAAGCTCAGGTTCCGGCCCGGCTTTCAGGCCAAAATGGACAAGGGCTTTCAGAAGGTCCAGTATGCGTTCTCACAGCAAGTTGCCAAAGCTGTGGACCCTTATGTACCCTTCGACACCGGCACGCTGAAGAACAGCGTCAACCAGGCATCCGACTTCAAAGGCGGCAAGCTGGTCTATAACACCCCGTATGCCCGGCGGCAGTATTACCTGCACACGCAGGGGCAGGGTCTGCATGGGGAGAACCACCTGCGCGGCTCCTACTGGGGCCAGCGGGCCATTGCTGACCACAAAGACGAACTGGTCCAGTTCGCCAAAAACGCTGCCCAAAGAGAGCTGGGAGGTGGAACGTAATGCCCAAAGCGTCCATTACGGCCCTGCGGGACTGGCTCAAGACCTGTCCACTCATCGCCGAGGAGCAGGATGCCACCGGTGCGGCCTTCCGCATTGCCGGGCTGGAAGAGGAAGCCACCGCTTTTTCCATTGAGGACAGCCCCACCGACCCCATTGTGGAGAGTTACATCTCCGGGCGGGATCTGGCGAAGAACTACCTCTTCCTGTCCCGAAGGGAGTTCGGGGAGACCGATGTGCTCACCATTGAGAACAGCGGCTTCTTTGAACAGCTGGCCGACTGGGTAATGGAACAAAATGACTGCGGCATCCTGCCTGATCTGAGCAAATGCGGGCACGGCAAGGAAGCCCAGAGCATTGAGGTCACCTCCACCGGCTACATCGTCACCGACGGCTCCGGAAGCTGCAAAATGCAGATGCAACTCCGGCTCGTCTACTATCAACCCAAACTTTGAAAGGAGACCATCCTATGACTGTTTCCGAAACCCTGACCGCGCTCAAGACCAAGAAGGGCATCGTGCCCAGCGCGGACTACTCCGGCACCGAAAAGGCCGATGATTTCATCTTTGCAATCCAGACCGATGCCTCCACCCAGACCAAGGAGAGCGACTGGATCGTGTTTGCAGAGCGTGTCAAGGAGCACTCCGGTGCCCTGAACGCTTCCACCGAGGACGTGGCCTATATCCGCGCAGGCACTGTCACCGAGAAGGGCGAGACCCAGCGCACCTTCTCCCTGAACGGCAACCGCTGCGTGGGCGACCCTGCGCAGGATTTCCTGCTCTCCCACAAGGTCAAGTTCGGCTCCGGCACTGATGTGGTGTTCCCCTATATCTACTTCAGCGCAAAGACCGGCAAGGGCGAAAAGGGCGAAGCCGCCTTTATTGTCACTGCCGATGCAAGCGGCTCCGCCAGCAACTCCGCAGGTTTTGCCTGCGACGTGAAGGGTGTTGGCGTTCCGGCTGAGTTCAACTACCTGACCCTGACTCAGGCCGACACGCAGTCCACCAAGGCTGCCAAGGTCTGATAACAACACCACACAGCCCTCGTTCCCCGGTGAACGGGGGCCCTTTTTGTAACAGGAGGATTTTCCATGATCATCAACGGCATTGAATTTGATTTTTCCACCCTGAACGCCAACGACGTGGATCGGATGCTGGCTGCACAGACCCGGCAGCAGGAACGTGCTCGGACGGAGGGCAGCCGCTACACTCCCGAGAGCGATTACCCTGCCTGGCTGCGCTTCCAGTGCCGCATCTTTATGGACTACCTGGACGAAGTTCTGGGCGAGGGTGCTTCTGAGAAGCTGGGGCTGGACGGCAGCAACTTCAACGCCTGCCTGACGGTCAGCAAGGCCTTTGCCGAGGCCATGGCCGCAGAAAAGGCCAGTGCCAGCGCGCTGATCCACCCCACCGAGGAGCGGGCGCAGGTTTCGGCAGCACAGGTTTCGGCAGCACAGGCCATCCCTGCCCCCATGAACCGTGAGCAGCGCCGGGCCGCAGTCAAGGCACATCCCGCCGTGGTGGATTTCCGGGCACAGGAAGCGGCAAAGGCCGCCCGCCGTGCCCAGCTGAAGGCAGAGCTTGAGGCACTGGACAATGCATGACCTGCTGACGGACACCCTGCCCACCGAGTGGGAGGGCCGCGCCATCGACCCTGACTTCCGGCCCATGATCTGGCTGCTGATCCGCACCCGCCGCGCCAAGACTGACGAGGACAGCGCCCGGATGATTTGTGAAGCCGTTCAGCGGTTCTTTGTAGAGCCGGTGCCCGGAGTGCAGTACCAGGAAGCCTTTGAATCTCTGGTGCGCTTCTGCCAGGGCGGCGGCCCCGAGGACGAGGAGCGCACCGGGACTGGCAGCAGCAGCGACCCACAGGACGAGCCTGTGCTGGACTACCGGTGCGATGCTGACTACATCGTGGGGGCCTTTCAGCAGGCCTACGGCATCGACCTGACCGCTGACAAGGTGCACTGGTGGCGCTTCAAAGCACTGCTTCATGCCCTGCCGCCGGAAACGTCGCTGGGCAAGATCGTGGAGATCCGGGGCAAGGATACCTCCGATATGGACAGAGCCGACCGGGACTACTACGAGACCCTGAAAGAGCGTTTTGCCCTGCCGGATGGGCTGAAGGGGGTGAAGCGGCGCGAAACCCTGCAAGAGCACGAGGACGCTTTCCTCGACCGCTTCGGTTGATTCCCGCGCCCCGGTGCCCTGCCCCTTCTGCGGCAGAGCGCTGCCCGTGTGGGCGGCTCCCGAGGCCTACGCCCACGGTTTGTGGGTCAAATGCAAAAATCCCGCCTGTAAGCGGGAGGTAGAGATCAAGTTATAACAGCCTGTGCCCCTGTGCCCGCGCTCCGATTGAGAGGTGGACACAGTGGCATTTGATTTTAGCGTTACCGGCAACACCAAGTTGGATACCAGCGGCTTCACGCAGGGTGTCAGCAGCATGACCGTCGCCGCCGGAACGCTGATTGCAGACCTAGTAAAGACGGCCAGCAGCCAGCTGACGAATCTTGCCCAGAGCACGATCCGGAACGGCTCCGTCTACGAGACATCGCTTGCCAAAGTCGGGACCATCGCCGATCTTGGCAAGCTTTCGATCCAGAAGCTGGGCAGTCAGATCACGGACATGTCCAACACCATGGGCATTGCAGCCACGGATATTGCCGAGGCTACCTACCAGGCCATCAGCGCCGGGCAGGACACGGCCAACGCTGTGGAATTTGCAGGCCAGGCAGCGAAACTGGCAACCGCCGGTTTTACCTCCACGACCTCCGCCGTGGATATCCTGACCACTGCCCTGAACGCCTACGGCTTGAGCGCCGACCAGGCGACCCATGTTTCGGATGTGCTGCTGACCACCCAGAACCTGGGCAAAACCAGCGTGGACGAACTTTCGTCCAGCATGGGCCGTGTCATCCCGCTGGCTGCTGCTTACAACGTCAGCGTAGAAAACCTGTCCAGTGGTCTGGCCGTGATGACCGCCAACGGTATCGCCACTGCCGAGGCGACAACTTACACAAAATCCATGCTGAACGAGCTGGGCGACACCGGTTCGACCGTAGGCAAGATTTTACAGCAGCAGACCGGCAAGAGCTTTGCCCAGCTGAGTGCTGACGGCAAGAGCCTTGGCGATGTGCTGCAGATCCTGTACGACAGCGTGGGCAACGACAGCACCGCCTTTGCCGGGCTGTGGTCCAGCGTGGAAGCCGGTACCGGTGCTCTTTCGCTGGCATCGGGCGGCGCGGACAAATTCAACGGCGTGCTGGCCCAGATGGTGGACAGTGCCGGAGCGACCGACACCGCCTACCAGACCATGACGGACACCTTCCAGCACAGCATAGAAAGCCTCCAGACAACGGCAGAAAACCTGAGCATCGACCTGTTCGAGGCCATGGAGCCGGGCCTGAAGGAAGCCGCCAACTGGGGCACCGATTGCCTGAATACCCTGACGAGCGCTCTGAATGAGAGCGGCCCGGCGGCCATGCTGGACGCAGCCAGCGGAATTCTGGAAGACCTGACCGCAGGTGTTGTTCAGATGATCCCCGGACTGGCATCGGCAGCAACGCAGGTCATCACCAAGCTGGTGCAGTATCTGGCTGACCATCAGGACGAGATCTTCGATGCCGGCATCCAGCTGCTGGAACAGCTCATCATCGGCATCACCGACAACCTGCCCCAGCTGATCACAGCAGCGGCGGAGTTGATTGCCAAGTTCTCTGCCGCGCTGATCTCCCATCTGCCAGATCTGCTGAACTGTGGCGCGGCCCTGCTGACCACTCTGGTAGACGGCATTCTCCGCAGCATCGAGAACCTGGGCGAAGCCGCCATTGCCTGCATCGCCAAGCTCACCGGCGTGTGGGACGGCAGTATGGATGAGTGGGGCCACATCGGCGAGAACATCGTCACCGGCCTGCTGAACGGCATCACCGGGATGTGGGACACGCTGGTGTCCACAGTCAAGGGCAAAGTCAACGGCATGGTAAGCACCGTCAAGAACGTGCTGGGCATCCACTCGCCCTCGAAGGTGTTCACCGAGATCGGCGAGAACGTCACGCAGGGCCTTGTCAACGGCATCAACACCGGTGCACCGGCGGCAGAGCAGGCCATCCAGAACATTGCCCAGACCCTCTCCACCTACGGGCCGGATTTTGCTACCGTAGGAGCTACCATCACGGAGCAGTTCCGCACCAAGCTGGACGAGGGATGGGCGCAGATCCAGTCCGACATCCAGACGGATGCGCTGGGGGCCATCGAGACGCTGGCAACTGCCCTCAAAAACGGCGACCTCGAGCAGCTGGGCCTGTGGGCGGCTTCCTATTTCTGGCAGGCCTGCACCAAGGAACAGCAGGCGCAGATCAACTCCATCGCCATGGGGGCCCTGAACCAGCTGGGCAGCGCCCTTTCCGGCGTGTTCGGGAACCTCTCTCAGCTGGCCATGGGGCTGGTGGCAAAGTTCGTGCCTGCCGCAGCCAGCGCAACCACGAGCCAGATTGCCCTGAACACCGCCATGGACGCAAACCCCATCCTCTTTGTCATCTCCCTCATCGGGATGCTGGTGGGTGCCCTGCTGAACTTCTCCGGTAAAAACAAGGATGTGGCCAACGGCTTCCAGTCTGTCTGGGCGGGTGTCGAGGACTTTATGAGCTACATCTTCGAGGGCCTGATGCGCATCGTGGCGGCAGGCATCGAGGGCTTCGTTGTCCTCATCAACGGCCTGATCTGGATGTACAACAAGGTGGCGTGGCTCTATGGCGGCACCATAGACTACATCAGCAACCCCGCCTGGGACTACGCCGACAGGATCGCTGCCGACCGCAAGGCCCGGCAGGAGGCGCGGAAAAAGCAGCAGGAAGCTGCCAACAAACCCAGCAGCTCCGGCACTTCCACCAACTCCCAGAAGGTCATCGAGAGCATGACCGACACCAGCAAGACCACCAGAGCAGACGGCAGCACCGTGACCACCAAGGTGCTCACCGAGAAGCTGCAGGATGAGACCGGCAAGATCACCCAGAGGGTGACCAAGACCGTCACCGAGGCGGGTACCAAGCTGGTGGACGGCGTGGAGCGCTCCTACAAGACCGTGACCACCTATGTGGACGGGGTTCAGACAAAGTTGGAGCGCAGTTTGGATGACATCGCCAAGACCACCACAGGCACAAAACCCGGCTCCACCACGCCGACGGCCCCCACCCCGGACAAAGACCTGACCGACGCTGTGGAGGCCAACACCGAGGCCCTGCTGGCCGCAAACAGCAAGCTGGCCGAGATGGTGCGGCAGGCCAACAGCCTTGTCCTCAGTGACAACATGGCCATCAGCCGGTCTGTGGCCGCATCCGGCACGGCACAGGTGGCCGCAGCCGCCAACAACTACCACCGGGAGGGTGACACCAACATCATCCAAAATATCTACTCCAAGGCCCAGACGGCGGCAGACCTCCAGCGGGAAGCCCGCTGGGAAGCCGACCGGGCCAAGGCCCAGAAACGATGAAAGGAGGGCTCCACAATGCCATTCAGAAAAGACCATTTGCAGCTGGTCACGGATGCCGGGGCCACTCTCGACATCGGGTGGGACTACGGCACGCCCTACTCCCTCGACCCCATCAACGGCGTGGACGTGGACGTGCAGACCGCACAGGGCGTGAACCAGGTGGGCGTGAGCGTGGAGCGCCAGAGCGTGGCCGGGGTGAGCCGTGAGCTCATCATCCACTGCCACAGCTCCCACGGCGATGCGGATGCGGAATTACTGCTGGAAAAGCTGCCCTATTTCACCAGCGGCACAATGTACTTCGAGGATAAATACTTCTGCCGTTTCGTGCTTTCCAAGACCCCCTACACAAAGAGCATCCACCCCTACCCGGTGTTGGCCTTCATGCTCTTCTGCCCGAAACCCTTCTGGTACAACTTGCAGGCTCAGAGCTTCTGCATCAACGGCTTTGTGCCCAGCTTCAGGCTGCCCATCAACTACAGCACACCCCACCGTTTCGGCGTGCGCACCTCCATCGGCTGGCTGAATGCCTATAACCCCGGTGCGCTGGCGGTGCCCTTCACGGCCACCCTCAAGAGCGACGGCGCTGTGGTCAGCCCCACCGTGCTGAACATCGTCACCGGCCAAAGCATCCGCATCCTGACCACCCTGACCCCGGGGCAGGTCATCGAGATCTACCGCACCACCACCGACAAGCTGGCAGTCAAGCGGACGGAGGACGGCACGGAGGAGAACATTTTCGCCCTGCTGGACGAGGACAGCGACCTGCTGGAGCTGGCCCCCGGGGACAACTTACTCAAAGCCACCGCCGACAGCGGCGAGACCAGCCTGCAGGTGACGGTGCGCTTTTACCCCATGGTTTCGGGCATTCTGCCGGAGGTGATCGCATGACGCTGGATGTGCTGGATGAACTAACTCTTGCTCGGCTGGGCCGTATTGAGGTGTGGGTGAGCCTTTACTGGGATGAGCCCTACAACACCGCGGGCGAGTTCACGCTGGAAGTCAGACCCACCGAGGAGAACCTGTCCCTGCTCCGGGAGGGCCGCTGGCTGCGCCGCAGTGACAGCGATGTGCCCATGCGCATCTGCCACCGGAGCAACGAGAATCAGGACAGCAATCTGGTGGTCACCGGCTTCCCGGGAACGTGGATATTCACCAAGCGGGCCGGTACCAGCATCGTGAAGAACGAGAACGCGGAACAGGCCATGCGCAGACTGGTCAGCGCCATGCAGCCGTGGCCCAAGCTGGAGCTGGGTGCTGCTGTGGGCTTCGACACCACCTACACCGCCCAGACCTCCGGCGGCAGCATCATGGACTACCTGATGACCATCGGCGCGGCCTGCGACCTGGGCTTCCGGGTGCGGCTGGCAGGCAAGAACGCAGATAAGAAGCTGCTGTTCGAGGTCTACCGGCCCACCGCCGACACCAACAACAGGTTCAGCACAAAATGGGGCAACCTGCAGCAGGCCGCGTGGGCCTTTGGTGACAGCGACTATGCCAACATTGCCATCGTGCAGGGTGCTGGCGAGGGCGAGAACCGGGCCACCGTGACCGTGGGCCTGACCGATGCCACCGGAGCCGACCGGCGGGAGCTGTATGTGGATGCCCGGGATGTGCAGCCGGACGAGGAAAAGGGCGAGACCACCAAAAGCCAAGCCTACCTCGAACGGCTCATGGCCCGGGGCACCAACAAGCTGTTGGAACAGCTGCGCACCGGCAGCATCGAGCTGACCATCGATGCCGAAGGGCTTTCCCCCGGGGATGTGGCCTTCTGCACCATCCCGGAGCTGGGCTACAAGGCCACCGTCCGGGTGGCCGATGTCATCACCCAAAGCCAGAGCGACAGCACCACCCGCACCGTGCGGCTGGGTACGCCGGTCTGGCGCAAGTTGTAAGGAGATGATCTTTTGAGCAAAATCGTTTTATACCCTGCAAACGGGTTCGACTTCGATGCCGCAGACGTGGCGGCCTACCTTGCGGGCCTCACAAGCGGTGTGTTCAGCTCCGCTGAGGATTTCCCGGTGACAGCCGCAGGCGGGCTGACGGTCACCGTGGGGGCGGGCCGTGGCTGGGTGCACCCCAGCCGTTTCACCGGCTACTCCATCACAAAGCGGGAGAGCGACACCCTGGCCCTGCCACTGGCCGACCCGTCTCTCCCCCGCATCGACCGCATCGTCATGCGCTATGATGCCGGTGCCAGAGCCGCCAGCCTGCAGGTGCTGCAGGGCACGGCATCCAGCACACCAACGGCCCCGGCCATCTCCCGCACCGAGCTGATCTACGACCTCTGCCTTGCCGAGATCGCCCGCCCGGCAGGCTCCACCGCCGTCACCACCGGCCAGATCACCGACACCCGGCTGGACGAGAAGCTCTGCGGCATCGTGCGGGACGGCGTGACCGGCATCCCCACCGAAGAACTGCTGGCCGCTGCCAAGGAGCGCATCGCCATGCTGGAGGAGAAAGCCACCAGCAGTGCCGCTGCCGCCAAGGACAGCGCGGAGGCCGCCAAGAGCAGCGAGACCAAGTCCGCCGCCAGCGAGAAGAACGCCCAGACCAGCGAGACCGCCGCCAAGCAGGCCCTGCAGGACACGAAAACGGAGCACACCGCCGCCTTGCAGGACATCGCACGGGCCCGCACCACAGCCCTGAACGATGTGGCCACCTCCACCAGGACAGCCACCGCTGCGGCAGAAATCGCCACCCAGCAGGCCACCGACGCTGCGGGGAGCGCTTCCACCGCCGTCACCAAGGCCGGGGAAGCAGAGAAGAGCAAGACGGCAGCGGCTACCTCTGCTACCAATGCCAAAGCCAGTG
>OGWT01003153.1_pt1 | contig 10582 bp, 4 predicted proteins | sample 1576101 | NCBI WGS metagenome assembly OGWT01 (sample SAMEA3541481, study PRJEB24748) | human gut metagenome | biome: human gut; feature: human-associated habitat; material: faeces | place: China | collected 2012 | reverse complement strand
CATGGCAGATGATTTTTGGTGTAAATACTCTTCCTGAATATCGCAGATGCGGATACGCGAAAGAGCTGATTAAGAAGGCTATCTTAGATGCCAGAAAACAGAACCGGAAAGGGCTTGTCTTAACATGTAAAGAAAGCCTTGTTCCATATTATTCCAGGTTTGGATTTGTTGATGAGGGGATAACAGATAAATCCACTCATGGAAATGTCCTGTGGCACCAGATGAGATTGGATTTTAAATTAAGAAATAATGGAGTAAATCCTTCAGATAACAAAAAAGTGACCGCGCATAAAACATTTAAAGCCGACAGAATACTATCATATTTTAAAGAAGAGTGGAAGGTGCTGCTTATAATAACCGTGTCAGGTGTTATATACAATCTTGGACTTTTGCTTGGACCATGGTTTGAAGGAAAAATGGCAGGCTGTCTTATAGATATATTGGCAAAGAATGCTGTATACAAGGATATGCTTATACTTGTTATTGCATATGTGATTTCAATTGGAGTAGTTCAGGTATCAAGATATATAAAACGTTTTTATGTTCGTAGATTCGCCAATAATGTTAATAGAAGAATGAAGAAAATATTATATGGAACACTTGTATTAAAGAGCAGGACAGAGCTTGAAGGTGAAGGTATGGGCGATATTATGACAAAGGCCATACTTGATGTAGATGATTGTGCTGAAGGCATGAGAAAGTTTACAACAGAAATATTTGATACAGGCGTAGCGTTGGCTGCATATGCAGGAATGTTGCTTGTATATGATGTAAGGCTGGCATTTATTGCAATGATATTTCCACCTATATCTTATATCATTGCTGAAAAGATGAAAGTAATAGTCCAGAAAACAGGTTCTGCGTATAAAAAACAATCTGGTATCCTTAGTAATGCAACACTCGACAGAGCCTCCAATGCTATAACCTACAGAGTTTATGGCAGGGAAGTTAACAGAAAAAATGCGTACGAAGATAATCTGGCTGAGTATGAGAAATCAGCTATTTATGCTAATATATGGAATTCTTCTCTTACACCATTATATAGAATAATATCAATGATGGGCATTTTATTTATATTATATTTTGGCAGCAGAAATGTACTTGGAACAGGATGGAGAACCTGGAATATTGCAGCATTTACAACATTCCTGGCCTGCTTTATAAAGTTATCTGATAAGTCCTCGAAGGCGGCGAAGCTGTTTAATGCAGTTCATAAGGCACAGGTTTCATGGAAACGTATTAAGCCGCTTATGGTTATTCAGGCTAAGGATACAGATTGTAAAAATCAGACATCAGGAAGGCTTGAGGTACAAAACTTAAGCTTTACATATCCAGATGGAAAAAATGTATATAATGATATTTCCTTTACTGCAGAGCCAGGACAGATCATAGGTGTTACAGGTCCGGTTGCTAGTGGTAAGTCAACCTTTGGAAGGACATTTCTGTGTGAATATCCATATGAGGGAAGTATCATGTATAACGGATGTGAACTAAGAAACGCTGCAGATAATGAGAGAACAGGAATAATAAGTTACCTAGGACACGATCCGGAGCTTTTCGATGATTCAATAAAGAATAATATCCTGCTTGGTGATAATAAAGACGTAAACGAGTATCTAAAAGCAGTATGTATTGATAAAGAAGTTGAGGCTATGGAGCAGGGAGCAGATACCATTATAGGCAGTGGGGGCGTGAGATTGTCTGGAGGACAGGCACAAAGAATTGCATTAGCAAGAACTTTATGCCATAAAAAGCCAGTTTTAATACTTGATGATCCATTTTCAGCACTTGATAAGAATACAGAGGAGCAGATATATAATAATCTTAGAAAAATGACGGAAGGTAGTATCGTTATTATTCTGTCTCACCGTTTGTATATGTTTCCTAAGCTGGACAAAGTTATATGGCTTGATGAAGGTAGTGTCAGAGTAGGAACGCATGATGAACTTATGTTGGAATGTATGGCTTATAGACAGTTAAATGATGCAGCAAATGCAATGAGTGAAGATACTGTTTCATATGAACAACGTAAGAATGTCAAAGGGGTGGTGGATAAGCATGAGTAAACATAATAGTAATGTTGATAATGGCGGCAAAGTACATAGTGTAGGTTCAATAATATTGCACACTACAATAAAGAAAAAGTGGCTTTCACTTGGTATTATAACAGCAGTATGTGGTGCAGTTATAACTGCACTTTATCCACCGCTTGTACTTGGAAGAATAGTAGATACATTGGCAGCAGGAAGTCAGGTTCCTTTATATCTTATATTTCTTTATATGGTATTTAATGTGATCACAGGTCTTATGGAGGCTGCAAGGGAAGGACTTCTTACTGTATTTGGCCAAAAGATAACGCATGCTATGCGTAGTGGCCTTATGGAGCATTTTACCAGACTGACAGCAGATTCATTAAACCGTCAGGAGCCGGGAGCTGTAGTGTCAAGATTCGTTGGTGATGTTGATACTGTAGAGAATCTGTTTACCTCAGGCATAGTCAGTATGTTTGCGGATACATGTAAGATAATAAGTATTCTTGCAGTTATATGGTTCAGAAATAAAGGGCTTGCAATATTATTGCTTATATTACTGCCATTTATATTCTGGTTTACAAGATATGTGCAGAGGAATATGCTTGAAGCCCAGCTGCGAAACCGGCGTGCAGTAAGCAAGGCTTCGGGACATGTACCGGAAACACTACGAAACATCCGTACAATACATAATCTTGGCAAGGAAAAGTATATGGAGAAAAAATATGATGAATATATAGGTGACAGCTATAAGGCTATGGAAAAGACTAACTTTTACGATGCGATATATTCACCTGTTATTCTTATACTAAATGCAGTTGTAGTAGCGGTAGTTATGTTGTTTTCTGCATCGGGCAATGCAAAGGCTCTTAGCCTTTTTGGAATGTCAGCAGGTACGGCGGTAGCTGTTATTAATTACATATCACAGATATTTGCACCAGTTGAGAGCCTTGGTATGGAAATCCAGACTATACAGTCAGCAATTGCCGGTGTAAGAAGAATAAATGAATTCTTTGCACTCCCGACACTTCCAGCAATTGAAGCTGTTAATGCAGATATTAAAGCAGATTTTAATGTTGATATTAAAGCAGATATTAAGGCGGATTTTAAGTCTGATGTAAATGCAGATATTAATGTTGTGTTAGAAACACAGACAGCTAACATCAATAATAGTGAAAAATTAAAAGTCAGGAAAGCCTGCACACCATATGTCCAGTTTAATAATGTAACCTTCGGATATGAAGCTGACCATATTATAATTAAAGATAAGAGCTTCAATGTTGATATGGGTGAACAGGTTACACTGCAGGGAAGGACAGGTGCGGGAAAGAGCACAATATTCAAGCTGCTTTTAGGCTTATACAGGCCTTTGAAGGGACAGATACTGATTAATGGAATTGATTCCTGTAATATACCTGATAATATGAAAAGAAGAATATTTGGTTATGTTGAACAGACATTTCATATGGTGCCAGGAACAGTTAAAGACCAGATTACATTATATGATGAGGCTATATCTATGGATGAGGTTGTGAACGCAGCCAGGCTTGCAGGACTTCACAATACAATTATCAGCTTTGATAAAGGATATGATACACCATGCACACAGGAAATATTCTCGCAGGGACAATGGCAGTTATTGTCTATTGCAAGGGCAACTGCTGCTAATCCACAGCTTCTGCTTTTAGATGAGATAACTGCTAATCTTGATGCTGATACAGAAAGAGAAGTACTAAAGGCATTAAAAAATGTATCTGAAAACAGGACTGTTATATCAATCTCACACAGGGTTACAGCTAGAACAGGAAGAGTTATAAGCTGTTAGAACAGCGCTTAGTCTGTGACATAGCATAAAGAAGCTTGAACAGAAATGATTATTAGAAACTGAAATTTTAGAAATTGAAATTTCCAGATGAATATGTATAATAGAGGAAAATATTATGTAAAACAGTATGATAATATGCAGTATAATATAATACGCAGGACAGGTAATAGAAATGAAAAAAATAGATTTTGAGAATGGAACAATTACAGACAATATTTTAAGTGCATCAATCCCTATGCTTGTAGCACAGTTATTGAATCTTCTGTATAACGTAGTAGACAGGATATATATTGCACGTATACCACATATCGGTACAACAGCTATAGGTGCAGTTGGAATATGCTTCCCGGTAATTGTTATTATTACAGCATTTGCTAACTTGTTTGGAAGTGGTGGAACACCTCTGTTTTCGATATACAGGGGAAGAAAGAAAAATAAAGAAGCTGCACTTATTATGGATACATCATTTTCAATGCTTTGTGCCGGTGCATTTATATTGATGTCATGCGGTATGCTGTTTTCAAAACCAATTCTCATGGTGTTTGGCGCATCAGATAGTACAATAGTTTATGCATATCCATATATGATGATTTATCTTATAGGAACAATTCCATCTATGCTTGCCTTAGGACTAAATCCATATATTAATGCACAGGGATATTCTACAACTGGTATGATATCAGTTGCAATAGGAGCAGTTCTTAATTTCATACTGGATCCATTATTTATATTTGTTTTTGGCTTAGGCGTAAAGGGAGCAGCAGTAGCAACAGTTATTTCACAATGCTTCTCAGCGATGTTTACAATATATTTCCTGACACATAAATCCGAATTAAAGATGCGATTTTTAAAGAAAAATGAGCTTGCAGAGTGTGCAGGTTATGCTAAGAATATTATCAGTCTTGGCACAGCGGGATTTATAATGCAGGTTACTAACAGCCTTGTTACAATATGCTGCAATAATGTATTGGCAGTAACAGGAGGAGATATTTACATATCAGTAATGACAATAGTATCTAGTGTAAGGCAGCTTGTGGATACTCCGATTCATGCTATTAATGAAGGCTCTTCGCCAGTTATCAGTTATAATTATGGTGCAGGAAAGCCCACACGTATCAGAAAAGCAATAGCGGTTCTTGGTATTATGACACTGGCTTATACGGCTGTTATGTGGAGCATTATTATATTTGCACCGGGAGCATTAATAAGCATATTCAGCTCAGACAGCAGCCTGCTTAGTGATGCTATTGTTGCATTAAAGCAGTATTTTGCAGCATTTATATTTATGGATCTGCAATATATCGGACAGACAGTATTTAAGTCACTTAACAAAAAGAAGCACGCCATATTCTTTTCATTATTAAGAAAAGTCATTATAGTCGTGCCTCTTACATATATTATGCCATATACATTTAATATGGGGACAGCAGGAGTATTCTTAGCTGAGCCAGTATCCAATGTAATAGGAGGAAGTATCTGTTTTATAACAATGCTATGTACAGTACTTCCGGAGCTTAAGAGAATGGCTGAAGTATAAAACTACTGTATCCAGGCAGTTCCATTCCGTTATTAAGCTTAATTTCGCTGCCACTTATAAGGTCAGTGCATGTATCAGTTCCGATATTAAACGAAGCAAAGTAAGGATGTTCAGATGCATTGATGGCAACAAGAACACGTTCATCATTATACTGACGTAGGAAGATGCACTGCTCATTGGTGAGCACGATAGATGAGAAGCTTCCATAATTCAGTGCATTTGACGACTTCTTCGCGACAGCCAGCTTTGATATAAATGTTGTGAGGTCATTCCATATAGGCGTATCAAAGGAAACACGCAGAGCAGGATCACCATCCTCTTTTCTTCCTGTTGCACCCCATTCACTGCCATAGTATACACAAGGAATGCCAGGCATTCCGAATGCAAGGGTGTATATGAGAGGAAGGTGGTTAACGTTATTAAGAATACTGGCAACTCTTGTTACATCATGATTGTCAACAAAGGAGAGCAGATGCTTTCCCTTATAAAGAGTCCAGTTTTCTGGTCCGAACTGTCGTAATAATGAATGGTTTATTTCAAACATATTCATACAGTTAAAGCTTGAATAAAGACCTTTGTAACATTCGTAATTGGTTACAGAATGTAACATTTCATCATTCATAATCTGGTTATAGTCACCATGAAGAGTTTCACCAAGAAGAAAGAAATCAGGCTTTAGAGAATCGCAGAAGGAGCGGAGTCTTCTTAAAAAGTCATGATTTAAGCAGTAAGCGACATCAAGTCTTAAGCCATCTATATCGAATTCATTTACCCATCCTTTGATAGCCTTAAAAATATGCTGTATAACATCCTCATTATATAGATTGAGCTTTACGAGGTCATAGCAGCCCTCCCAGCCTTCATACCACAGACCGTCATTATAGTTCGAGTTGCCGTTAAAATCTATTCTTGCAAACCAGTTAACATAAGCAGAATTCTCACGGTTTTTAAGAACGTCCTGAAAAGCCCAGAAGCCACGACCTACGTGGTTAAATACGCCATCAAGAACAACCTTGATTCCTTCCTTGTGCAGATTAGAGCATACGTTGGCAAAATCCTCATTGGTTCCAAGTCTTTTATCTATTGTTGTATAGTCACGGGTATTATATCCGTGCGTATCCGATTCAAATACAGGTGAGAAATATATTGCATTGGCACCCAGCTTTTTAATATGGGGAATCCAGTCATTGACCTTAAGGATACGATGTGTAAGGACATCATCATTATCATAAGGTGCACCGCACAATCCCAGAGGATATATCTGATAAAAAACACTTTCATAAGCCCACATATTTGTATACCTCCTTGTTTTACGAAGTAAAATGCGACTGCCCTTGCAGGAGCAGAGGTATTTACCTCCTAGTATTTTATTTTATAATTATAACATGCTTATGTAACGGCATGTAGTAGAAAAAATATAGATAACTTTATGAAAATGTTATAAAATAGTAATGTTTTTATAACCAAAATGTATTGTAATAAAAGTATACATTGTTTTATAATAAAATTCAATTATGATAATAAAATGAACAGGAGATAGATAATGCTTCAGATTCAACACATCCGTAAGGAATATAGAACAGGAAAGTTAGTACAGAAAGCACTTGATGATGTGTCGCTGAATCTAAGGGATAGTGAATTCGTCGCTGTGTTAGGCCCAAGTGGTTCAGGAAAAACTACACTTCTTAATATCATAGGCGGTCTTGACAGATACGATAGTGGGGATCTTATCATCAATGGAATATCAACTAAAAAATATAAAGACAGAGACTGGGATTCATATCGTAATCATACGATAGGTTTTGTGTTCCAGAGCTATAATCTTATACCTCACCAGACGGTTCTTTCTAATGTTGAGCTTGCACTTACAATATCAGGCATATCAAGGAGCGAAAGAAGGAAACGTGCTAAAGAGGCTCTTGAAAAGGTGGGACTTGGAGAGCAGATACATAAAAAGCCAAGCCAGATGTCAGGTGGACAGATGCAAAGAGTTGCCATAGCCAGAGCACTTGTTAATAATCCTGATATTCTTCTTGCAGATGAACCTACAGGAGCACTTGACAGTGAAACAAGCGTACAGGTTATGGAGCTTTTAAAAGAGGTATCAAAGGACAGACTTGTAGTTATGGTAACTCATAACCCTGAGCTGGCTTATGAATATGCTACAAGAATAGTAGAAGTTAAAGATGGAAAGATATTATCGGATTCTGATCCGTTAGAGATAGATGAAAATATTATAGAAAAACCGGTGCACAAGAATATGGGAAAGTCGTCAATGTCGTTTCTTACAGCACTTTCATTAAGCTTTCAGAATCTTAAGACTAAAAAGGCAAGGACTCTTCTTACATCGTTTGCAGGTTCTATAGGAATTATAGGTATAGCACTTATTCTTTCAATATCTAATGGTGTCAGTGGATATATAAGTGCGATGGAAGAGGATACTTTGTCAGAATATCCGTTACAGATACAAAGTACGGGCTTTGATCTTACAGCGATGATGGTCGGTATGTCAGCATCAGGTGACAACAAAAAGGAGAACGATATCGGTGTTACACCTGTTGTTTCTGATATGTTCTCTAAGATGAGTACCAACGATCTGGCATCGCTTAAAACATATATAGAAGGCAATCCGGAAAATATTGAAGATTATGTGCATGCCATAGAATACAAATATATAGTAACTCCTCAGATATACAGGGAGGATAATACAGGATATAGGCAGATAAATCCTGACAAGTCGTATGAGATGATGGGAATGTCTTCATCATATGAGAATTCCATGACATCTGGCATGTCTACAAATGTGTTTTATGAGCTGCCCTCAAACAGCAGTTTATATGAAGAACAGTATGAAGTAAAAGCAGGACATTGGCCACAGAATTATAACGAATGTGTTCTTGTGCTTTCCTCAAGCGGTAACATAAGTGACAGGCTTGAGTACACACTAGGTCTGCGGGATAATGCTGAATATGAGAATATGATATCTGCATTTATGTCAGAAAAAGAGATAGATATTCCTGAGAATAACGACAGCTTTTCATATGATGATTTTATTGGCATGACCTTTAAAGTGGTGAATAGTGCTGATTATTATCAGTATGATACAGAGTATGATATATGGAAGGATAAAACTGGTAATGAAGAATATATGAAGGAGCTGATAAGCAAAGGCAGTGATCTGAAAATATCAGGTATAGTTAAGCAGGTTGAGGGAACCACAGCAGCAATGCTTACACCGGGTATAGCATATACATCCGGGCTTACAAGACAGCTTATACAATATTCTACAGCTAGTGATGTAGTAAAGGCACAGAAGGAAAAGAAGGATACCAACATATTTACTGGTGAAAAGTTTGGTATAAGTAGTGACAGTAAAAGTAAATTTAACATGGAATCACTTTTTCAGATAGATACAGATGCAATAAGTAATGCATTTAAGGTGGATGATAGTATATATAATATGAGTATGCCAGATTTTGCTGCATTGATCAATCCAGATGATATATCAGCGGCATTTGATCCATCTATGTTTGATTCTATGGATTCATCAGTGTTTAACCCTGATAGTTTTGGAGATATATCTTCTGCTTTCGGGGAAAATGGTATGGACTTTGATATAGGCAGTATAGATGCAGACACATTAAAGAAGCTGATATCAGACAGTCTTACAGATGAAGTCAAAGCATCTATATCTGAAGTATTATATGGTTTTAAGGAATATATGTCCTCTGATGAAGTATCAGCCCAGTTAAGTAAGGATATCAGACAGCTTATTACTGATTCAATGCATGTAAATATATCACAGGACAGAGTGCTTAAGGAGGTAAACAAGCTTGAAGCCAGATATCTGGAATATATTAAAAAGAATGGTATTGAGGATACAACAGCAGAAAGTGTATTTAAGTTCCTGCTTACAGATGAGGCAAGAAAACAGATATCAGATTCGGCAAAAGAACTTATGAATGATGCTGTGACATTTGATATATCAAAAGAACAGCTCTGGAGTATATTTAAAAAGGACGTAGTAGATGGATACGCAGAATATGCCAAGCAGAATGGATATCAGAACATAGATGGTATTCTTGATAAAGTCATAAACAATATGATCAACAGTCTTAAGGAACAGTTTACTGCCAATATACAGAATGCCATGAACAAGATGATGGAAAGTATCATGGGGAATATGCAGCAGGCTATGGAGGCAGTCATGACACAGATGATGTCCTCTATGACAGATGCCATGATGAATGCCATGCAGCTTATGGGAAATAATATGGCAGCTGCACTAGGTTCAATGGGCATGGGAACAGATGACTATGATTTTAGCAGCGCATTTGGTATAGATACAGACAGCTTCGCAGATGCGATAAAGATGAATATGAACGAAAGTGACCTTTCAGATCTTATGAAGTCACTTATGTCTGATACGGATGTTGCCTCATATGACAATAATATGAAAAAGCTTGGCTATGCAGATTTGTCAGTACCAGGTGAAATAGACATATATCCTAAGGATTTTGAAAGTAAGGATAAGATAGTAAATATACTTGATAACTATAATACAAGCATGAAAAAGCAGGGTAAGGATGAACAGGTTATAAGCTACACAGATGTGGTAGGAACACTTATGTCCTCTGTCACTACCATAGTAAATGTTATAAGTTATGTGTTAATTGCATTCGTGGCTATATCTTTAATAGTATCTTCTATTATGATAGGTGTTATCACATATATAAGTGTACTTGAAAGACGTAAGGAGATAGGAATATTAAGGGCAATAGGTGCTTCTAAGAAGAATGTATCGGCTGTATTTAATGCAGAAACATGTATAATCGGACTATGCTCAGGACTTATGGGTATAGGTATAACATTACTTTTCCTGCTTCCTATAAATGCTGTTATTCATGCACTTTCAGGGGTGAACAACATCAATGCAGTACTTCCTGTAATTCCAGCGATGGTGCTTATACTGCTTAGTGTATTTCTTACATTTACCGGTGGACTGATTCCTTCTAAAAAGGCATCAAAGAGTGATCCGGTGACAGCACTGAGGAATGAGTAGAATGATTAAAATGTTGTTTAATTGAATATTAGTTGGCGACGAACAGACGACAAATATAAGCTACAGGCAGTCTTGCACACTATGTTCAATGCCAGAAGCTTCAATCGGCTGTCTCTAAGACTTTTCAT
>OGWT01003142.1_pt1 | contig 10609 bp, 4 predicted proteins | sample 1576101 | NCBI WGS metagenome assembly OGWT01 (sample SAMEA3541481, study PRJEB24748) | human gut metagenome | biome: human gut; feature: human-associated habitat; material: faeces | place: China | collected 2012 | reverse complement strand
GCCGGACCAGTTGCTCTCCATTTGCACATTTTTCCAGGTATACAGTGTCGGGGTTGCCTGCGCCGGATAGGAGGCGTTGACCAGACCGGATTCTGGGCGGAAGTTTTCTGAAAGAATGCAGTCTGTCGCAGTGTCGATCTTATCCTGGGGTAGAAAATTGCCAAGCCCGAGCAGACGCGCATACCACTGTCCGTCCATCTGGTCCGTCATGCAGCAGTCGTCCCGCCTGTCGCCGTCCGCCCAGAGGCTGAAATATCTGCCGTTCCAGAGCTTTTTCACAAAAGCTATGCTGCCTTTTTCCAGCAGCTCTTTCCACGCGTCTGCGCGTTCGTTTTCTCCAAGATCCTGTGCCATCCGCACTGCAGCCTTTAACGCTGCCAGCCAGAGGCTTGCGATATAAGCGGGCGTTCCCTGCATTGCCCACGCGTCGTAAGTGTTGGCTCTCGTATCGTGATCCGGCAGACCATCTTTATCGCCGTCCAGAAGCTGCGTGTTGTCCATCGCCTTTTCGATATGCGGCCACATCCGTGTAAGGTATTCCCGGTCGCCTGTCCAGAGATAATCTCTGCACACAAGCAGCACGAACTGCGGGTTCATGTCCACGCGGTCGTAGCCGTCGTCCACAGCGGATAAGTCCGGTGTAAAGAAATGGTGCACGCGTCCGTCCTCACGCTGGAATTTTGCGCCCATTTCCATCTGTTTTTTCTGAAGGTTCGGGAACAATGCCAGAATACCAAACGAACCCTGGTAAGTGATATCTGTCGTGTGGAAGCCGCAGCTGCCGTAGCCCTCCCACATGCCGAACTCGCCCCGTTTCGTCCACCAAGAGCATTTGATCAGTGTGCTCAAATGATCCGACCACGCATCCGCAAGCTCGTGCGGTACGCTCGTATTTTTTAATAAAACGGAAAAATCTTCTGCCGCAGGAAGAATCGTCTCCCGCTCCTGATTCAGATACGCAACGACTTCTCCTGCATCTGCAAAACGCTTTGCATACCAGTGTCCCTCAAAGCGTCCGGAATCTCCGAAATGGTTCGGGAAATGCCAGCCGATCACAAAACGGATCTGTTTTCTTTCGCCGGGTGCAAGCTTACAGCTGCCGCAAAGTGCGGAATCGCCCCAGTTTTCCTGTCCGTTTTCATCCGGAAAAATTCGTTTTATCTGACGAATGCTCGCAATGATAAACTCCCGTTTCATTTCCGGCTGCGTCAGCAGCTTTTCGTCAAAGTGGTGCACTCTTTCATACGGATGTCTGACGCATGCGATCTGCAAAAGCTTTTCAAAAATCGCATCCAGCTCCTGCTCATCCATCAGGGAAATTTCTTCTTCCGTCAGCTCTGTGCCAAACTCCGGCAGTGTCTCTGTCCCGAGGTTTGTCAGCTTTCCGGTATCCTGAAAATCAAACAGATAGGATTCCTCCGTCACGCCGAACATGCTGTGCATGACATAATTGGTAAAATACGGTGCAAATTCCCCTAAAATCCAGCTGACCTCATCCGCAGAAACGCCCCATGCAAGGCTTCCGTTGGATGCGTTCGGCTTTTGGGAATCGCTCTTCATCACGATCTGCGCACAGCCTTTTTCAGCCGTCAGCTGATTTCTCAGCCGTCTCTGCTCCATTCCGCGGTTAACCGGATTTTTCAATTTACCAAGAATCGAAACCTCCGCTTCCTGATCGGAAGGATTGGTGATTGTAAAAGTCACATAAAAGCCCGGTGTGCCTGCGAGTGCTTCCTGTCCCGGCACAAACGGGGACGCAAACTCTGCTTCAATTTTTATAGGAAGCCCGCTGTCCTCATACTGCAGCCTGCAGACCGGGAAATTCGGATTCCAGCGGATTTTTTCGATTTCTTTGTACCACGAATACATCAGTGACCGAAATTCGCCGTTGTCCCGGTCATGACAAAGTCTGCGTACAACCGGCTCCTTTCCTGCAAGCTTGGCACGAACCGGAAACGGCAGAACATGGGCGTCGTAATCATATAGCTTTTTCTGTTTCCGCACATCCGGGCTTCCCCATTTGCCCATGTTGCAGATGTCCCATTCCCGCAGCTCTCCGTTCTGGCAGATTTCCACGCTTCCCGCGCCGATTCCCCCCAGCGCCATGCCGTTCTTCTGCCATCTGTAATCTAAAGTCCCCTCCATGATATTCCTCCTTTTGCAGGCAGCGTCCTGTCTGCTGTCTGACATAAGTCAATTCTGAAAGATCCCACGAATTGCTCCGCCGCAAAGCCTGACAGCGAAAAGGGATGCCGCCCGACAAAACAGCAGCTTCAAATCCCTGTTTGCCGATCCGGCATCCCTTCTCTTCTTTTCCATTTGCCTGCATGCGGTCAGTGGGACTCGAACCCACACGGTTGCCCATTGGCACCTAAAACCAACGCGTCTGCCAATTCCGCCATGACCGCTCACCGCTCCGGCAGCCGGTTGTTTCGGCTGCCGAACGCTTCTCTTTCGTATAACTTAATTATTATATCGAACTTTTGAAACTTCTGTCAAGCATTTTACGGCATCAGCTCATAGATTCCACGATTCTTGTTGTCGCGCACGGACAGCCAAAGGTAATTGTTATCATCGTCCACATCCTGGCAGACCGGTACCTCCTTGCGGTTCGAACCGGCTCCGTAGGGGCTCCAGATTCCCGCGTCCGCAAAGCCGTTCCACTCTTCCTGATTGCCGTCCCAATTTAACGTCGTCAGGTACATTTCTCCGCTGTAGAAGCCGCTGCGGAACGTTCCGATCACATTCTGGATGTAGCGCTCCTTTTTGGCAGCCTTGCTCATATCCAGCTCGTAATGCTCCTGTCCTTCACCATCCGGCAGATCGTTTTTCCATTCTCCGGCATACATATGCTCGCGGTAGGCGCGGTCCGACGTGGTGTCATCGTCATAGTAAACGTAAAAGCGCACCCACTTGCCGTTGCCTTCGCGTTTGCCATTCGACCACTCGCCGTAGTAATAGGCGTTATCCGCATAGCAGGCGATTCCGGTTCCGTCCGGCTGTCCTGCGCTGCTGCGCTCGCCATAATAATAAAAGCTGTTTGCATCCGAAATATCCGACGACATCCTCATATACCATGGCAGCATCGCCAGATCCTCCACCGCATCCATATTATCCTGTTCCCAGTAACCGGACATCTCCAGAAGCATCTCTTCGTTTGTCTTGTTCGCACTCTCCGCGCCGGATAACGGATCGTTTCCGCTCACCGTCCGGAGGTTGCCCTCCTGCTTGGCACCCTGACTTTCCTTCCCTTTGCCTGCGGGAAGTTTGCTGTCCGGATGCTCTGTCAGCGTCTCATCCTCCTGCTGTCCCCTTTCCGCCGTCTGCTTTTTCCCCGCTGTTGTTTCTTCCGTCTGATCCGCTGCGTCCTTCGTCTCTGATTCTGCAGACTCTGCCTGTTCCTCGCTGTACCATATCTGCGTGCTTTCCGTTTCTGCGATCTCTGCCCGTGTCTCCCTGCGCTGATGCAGCCGTACTGCGCACAGCGCGATGATAATTACCAGAAAAAGAGCAATCGCCGCCACCGGGATCAGATCCCTTTTTTTATCGTCCATGTCCGCATTTCCTCCAGTTGGTTTATTGTAACATAGGCTTTCTTTTTTTCCTATTTAAACTTTATTAAGAAAAACGAAAGCTTTTTCTGTTTCTTATATATATGCGTTTTCCTCCCTTGACATCCCTCAAAGTCCTGACTATTATGGAACAGAAAACGAATTTACCTTACACGAAAAGAGGAGTTTTATGAAAAAATGGATTGTCTGGCTGAAAAAAAACAGTCCCTGGATTTTTCTGCTGATCGGCCCTGTTCTGAATTTTTATCTGCTGGAATGGTACACGCATAATCCGTTCCAGACCATGAAACCGTATATACAGGGGATGAATCTGGCGCTGTTTGAATTTGCAGCACTGTTTTTATTTGCACTGACTGGCAGGATCAGCCGCGCACTTGGCATCGAAACCGCCTTCTGCGCCGTTTACGGTCTTGCAAACTATTTCGTCCTGGAATTTCGCGGCGCGCCCATCCAGCCGTGGGACGTTCTTTCGATCTCGACCGCTGCCAGCGTAGCGGACAACTACGAATACAAATTGAACCGCACCGCAGTAATCGTGCTGATCTGTTTTGTCCTGCTTCTGGTTCTGGAATTTTTCCAGAAAAAAGGCTTTCCGAAAAAAAATAAAAAAGCCCGGATTGCCCGCGTCTGCCTCGCGCTTTCCTGCGGTCTTTTATGCTTTGGCTACACGAAAATGCTGCACAGCGAGGACATCGTCGAGCAGAAGCTTCACCTTTACAACAAGCTTTTCACTCCGACGACGATTCAATTTAAAAATGGTACTGTAACTGCGTTTTTAATGGAGCTTCAGTACATTTCTGTCGATAAGCCCTCCGGTTACAGCGCAGAAAACGCCAAGGAGCTGCTGGCATCCTATGATACCGGCTCTCAGGAAGCAGATGGAACATCCTCGGACAATGCGCAAAAGCCGAACATTATCGTCATCATGAACGAGGCGTTTTCCGATCCGTCCGTGCTCGGCGATTTTACAACGAACGAGGATTATATGCCCTTCGTGCACAGCCTGCTCGACGGCGCGGATAACACGATTTCCGGTCACTTAAATGTCTCCGTCAAGGGCGGCAATACTGCCAACACAGAATTTGAATACCTGACCGGCGCTTCAATGGCGTTTCTTCCTTATGGAAGTATCCCGTATCAGCAGTATGTGAAAAAAGAGACGCCTTCGATGGCCTCCTATCTTTCCTCCCTCGGCTACTACACGATTGCGATGCACCCGTACCGCGCCGCCGGCTGGGATAGAAATCTCGTTTATCCCAAGCTCGGCTTCGACGAGATGCACTTTCAGGAATTTTTCACAGATTCTCCGCTTGTGCGCAAATATGTCAGTGACGAGGGCAACTATGAAAAGATCATAAAGCTCTACGAGGAAAAAGATGCGGACACGCCGCTGTTTTTATTCAACGTGACGATGCAGAACCATTCCTCCTACAGCGACTGGGCGGATTACGACAACTTTTCTCCCGATATCACGGTAGAAGGCTCGGATTCCAAGCTGCTTCCGGCGTACCTGTCCTTGATCAGGCTGTCTGACAGCGCCATCCAGAACCTGGTTTCTTACTTTGAAGCACAGGAGGAACCTACCATGATCGTCTTTTTCGGAGATCATCAGCCTGCCGATTCCGTCGTACGTCCGGTCTGGAAATTAAACGGCAAAGATGACGCGGACTTAACCGACGAGGAAGAGGCGCTGCGCTACAAGGTTCCGTTCTTTATCTGGGCAAACTTCGATATCGAAGCGGAAAGCGACCTGGAAATCAGCGCAAACTATCTTGCGGCAAAGACGCTGGACGCCGCCGGGCTTCCAAAATCCGCTTACGATAACTTCCTGTCGCAGCTGCGCACGGAAGTACCCGTCATTTCAGCCAACCATGTAACGCTGTCCGACGGAACCTTTACCACTGCATCCAAGCAAAAAGATCTGCTTTATGATTATCAGACCCTGCAGTATTACCTGCTTTTTGACTAAACCGCGGAGGATTTCCTTTTTTATGAAAAAAAAGATCTGTTTCTTTTCCTTCCTGCTGCCGTTTCTTTCCATGATGGCGATTTTTATCGGCAACGGCATTTATCCCTTCGGAGATCAGAGCTTCATGCACTCCGACATGTACCATCAGTACGTCCCCTTTCTGGAAGAATTTGTCCGGAAAGTGCGCGACGGCGAACCGCTCTACTACTCCTGGCGCATCGGTATGGGCTCCAATTACCTGTCTCTTTACGGCTACTACAGCGCAAGCCCGTTCAACTGGCTGATGCTCCTTTTGCCCGAAAAATATTTAATCGAATTTATGAGCTACATGGTCGTTTTCAAAATCGGTCTGTGCGGCTTCACCTTTTCCTGGCTTTTGACAGAAAAATTCCACACAAACGACCTTTCTGTCCTGTTCTTTTCCACATTTTATGCGATGTCCGGCTTCGTTGCCGCATATAACTGGAACGTCATGTGGATGGATACCCTCGTCCTCGCTCCGCTGATCGTTCTCGGTCTGGAAAAGCTGGTCTTCGAAAAAAAATACAGCCTCTACTGCATCACCCTCGGGCTGTGCATTTTATCGAACTATTACCTTTCCATCATGGTCTGCATCTTCCTGTGCCTGTACTTTCTCGTGCTCGTACCGAACCTGTTTGGCTCTGATGGCTGGAAAGCGTTCCGCGCAAGGCTGCTTGGCGCAATCGGACGTTTTGCTTTATTTTCCCTGTTGGCTGGCGGTCTCGCCGCCGTGCTGCTGATCCCGGAAATCGCTGCCCTGCATGCGACTGAATTTTCCGAATTCAACTTTCCGGAAAAGATCAACTGGTACTTTTCCTTCTTCGACGTAATCGCGCGGCATGCGACCGGTGTATCCCGGGAAACCGGTCTGGATCACTGGCCGAATATTTTCTGCTCCAGCGCAGTCTTTTTCCTGATTCCGCTCTATATCGTCAACCGAAAAATCCCTCTGAAGGAAAAGCTCGGCAGACTGGTATTATGCGCCTTTTTCATCGTCAGCTTCTCGGTCAATACCCTGAATTTCATCTGGCACGGTTTCAACTACCCGGATTCGCTTCCGGCACGTCAGTCCTTTTTGTACATCCTGCTCGTGCTGCTGATGTGCTATGAGGCATTTTCAAAGCTCGACGGCTTTACCATGCGCGAGCTGTTTGTCTCCCTCACCTGCGGGCTCGGTTATCTTTTGCTGGCAGGAAAGCTCGTGGAGGACGACGCCTTTACCCAGGGCACCTTTGCGCTGAGTGCCTGCCTGCTTGCTACCTACGCGCTGCTGCTCTATGCCTGGAAAAAAGGGAAAGAAAAACAGCCTGCAGACAGCCTCCCGTATCAGCGCGCGATTGCAATCGCCGTGTTGGCGCTGGTCGCTTTTGAATCCACCTACAACATGGCGCTGACGAGCGTTTCCACCACCAGCCGCAGCAGCTATCTGGAAAGCATTCCCGCCTACCGGGAGTTAGTTGCTCGTAATGAAGAAAAAGATTCCGATTTTTACCGCTACGAAAAGCTCAGCCGCGTCACCAAAAATGACGGTGCGCTGGCAGGCTATCCGACAGCGTCGCTGTTTTCTTCCACCTCCAACGCGGCGGTTCAGGACTGGTACGACCGCATGGGCATGAGCGAAAGCAAGGTATTTTACTGCTTTGACGGTCAGACGCCGCTTTCCGCAGCACTTCTAAATGTCCGCTACCTGTTTTCCCGCTCCGATGCAGAGGATTCCAGCCTCTACACGCTGATCGACGAGCAGGACGGCGTTTACCTGTACCAAAACAACTATACGCTGCCTGCGGGATTTATCCTGCAGGATGGACAGGATCTTTCTTCCTCTGATTTTTCTGAAGAGACCTCCGACCCGTTCGAGGTACAGAATCAGATGGCGGCTTCTGTTTCAACCTCCGATCCGCTCTTTGTTCCCATCGAATCAGAGGAATCCGGCAATCAGGCTTTCTTTGATGTATACACGGAGGGGCATTACTACGCTTACTGTAAAAGCTCCAAGATCGATACCGTTTCGATCTCTTCCGCCAGCGTCAACAAAACGTATAAAAAAGTCAAATATGACTATATTCTCGATCTCGGCCGCCACGAGACCGGCGACCATGTAACGCTGACCAACGACGGAGATAGCGTGCTGAATGCCGTTGTCGTGCGCCTGGATGAAGCGGTTTTGTCCCGCACACTGCAGACGCTCTCTGAGCAGCCCTTTACGGTAGATTCTTATGATTCCAGCCATGTGACCGGACATGTCGACGTCACCAAAGCCGGTCGGCTGATTTTATCCATCGCGGACGAACCCGGCTGGACGATGAAGGTGGACGGAGAAGCCGCAGACTACGACGTGTATGATGGTGTATTTCTATCCGTTCCGCTGACGGAGGGCAGCCACACGATTGAGCTTTCCTACCGCCCTGCAGGTCTGACCACCGGTCTGATCGTCAGCCTGATCTGCCTGCTTGTGTTTATCGGAATCGGAGTTGCTCAGAAGCGTTTCAGGAAAAAATCCTGACACCCGGCTGATTTTATGCTATAATTTTTAACTGGTGCAGCGTTTCGTACCTGCCCATAAGACGTTTGATTCCTGATTTCCTGAGCTTCTGTCAGAAGCCAACGTCCGCTGCACTTTTTTACAGCTTCCTAAGATTATTGAAATATGCCGCCCTGCGGCAGAAAAGAGGTAATATGGAACACTTAATCATCCCGGAGAATTATTCCTCCGCCCTGAACCTGCACGATACCCAGATCGGTATTAAGACGGTGAAAGACTTTTTCCAGAGTCTTCTGGTCCGTCATTTAAACCTTCTGCGTGTCTCTGCTCCGTTATTCGTCGATCCAGCTTCCGGTATGAACGATAACTTAAACGGTTATGAGCGCCCGGTTTCCTTCGGCATTCTCGAGCAGAACAATTACCGCGCAGAGGTTGTACAGTCCCTTGCAAAATGGAAACGCTACGCGCTCAAGGAATACGGATTTTCTCTTGGCGAAGGTCTTTACACGGATATGAACGCCATCCGCCGCGACGAAACGACTGACAACATCCATTCCATTTTCGTCGATCAGTGGGACTGGGAAAAGGTCATCGACAAAAAGGACCGCAACCTGGAAACCTTAAAAGCAACCGTCCGCGACGTTTACAAGGCGCTGCGCAAAACGGAAATGTACATGGCGATCCAGTATGATTACATCGAAGAGATTCTGCCCCGTGAGATTTTCTTCATCACCACCCAGGAGCTTGCAGACATGTTCCCGGACAACACGCCCAAGGAGCGTGAATATTTCATCACCAAAGCAAAGGGCGCTGTCTGCATCATGCAGATCGGCGATAAGCTCGAAAACGGCGAGCCCCACGACGGCCGTGCACCCGACTACGATGACTGGGCATTAAACGCCGACATCCTTGTTTACTATCCTGTTCTGGACCTCTATGGGTATCCGCGTGGACAAAGAGGCACTGCTGTCCCAGCTGGAAAAAGCCGGCTGCCCCGAGCGCGCAGAGCTGCCGTTCCAGAAAGCAGTCCTCAATGAAGAGCTGCCTTACACCATCGGCGGCGGTATCGGTCAGTCCCGTATCTGTATGTTCTTCCTGCGCAAGGCGCACATCGGAGAAGTACAGTGCTCCATCTGGCCAGAGGAAATCCGCAAAGAAGCGGAAGCCCACGGAATCCAGCTGCTGTAAACAATAGAATGCACGCTCTGCGAGCATTCTATTGTTATGAATAAGGATAAGCGGCTGCGCGTTGTCCTGTTATAGAATGCACGCTCCGTGAACCTTCCATTGTCATAAAAGAGCGAGGAAGCTGTATCGTATAGCTTCCTCGCTCTTTTTGGTCAGCACATCACACAAAGGATCTTCTTCTCGTCGCAATGCAGGCGCTGTCACCAGCTAATCTTAACTTCTTCTCTGCTCATCCTTTTTGCCGCGATGCCGCCTTTCCCTGCAGCATCCACAATAGAAACAGGCTTCCTGCTGACAGCACCAAAAACAGCACACACGACGGAACGCATAAAAATACGCCGCCAAAGGGCAACAGCTCTAACATCACATACACAAACAGGTTCGCAACGCTGTGGAACAGCATCGGCGCTGCAATCGTTCCATACCATTCATACACCAGCGCCAGCAGGCAGCCGATTACGGTCGCATAGACCGCCTGAACCAGATTTCCATGGAACAGACCGAACGCCAGTCCGGAAAGCACCACCGCATACGGCACTTTCAACACCTTGCGCAGCTGTCCATAGACCACGCCGCGGAAAACGAGCTCTTCGCCCAGCGGCGCAAGAATGCCGTAGGAAATGATTCCCAGCCACACCGGCGTATCGAACTGCATCTCCGAAACCCTCTGAAAGGTCGGAGAGAACCGATACAATTCTGTCAATGTCAGAACGCCGTTCATGCCGATTGCAATTGCCGCCGCCAAAATCACCATCGGAACGATGGACAGTTTATCGATTTCTTTTGTTGAATGGAACCGGATCTTTTTGTGCCAGATTCCGTAACAGATCGTAAATGCACCAACTGTCGAGAGTGCGCTCGCCACATTCAGCCAGAAATTGTAGGAAGAGCCCTCCAGCTCCTGCAGCCCGATGGCATACACAATCGATACCGCCGTCAAAATTGCGCTGCTGATTAGGAGACTGATTACATAATAGGCAAACATCGCCAGTGCGCTGGTTCCAACTGCACTCCAGAACTGCCCGGATTTGGTCTTCGTTTTGGCAGCGCTGCCGCGGTAGCGCTCTGAAAGGGAATTCGAGCCGGTCGCCGTGCTGCTTCCTGCCTGCGTGTCTCTCCCTGCCTGCGCGCTGTTTCCTGTCTGCGTGTCTCTTCCTGCCTGCGCGCCACTTCCTGCCTGCGTGCCACTTCCTGCCTGCGTGCCGCCCAGCAGTACGCTTCGCAGTCCTTCCACATCCCGGACAATGATCTCCGCACCGGCATTTTCCAGCTCTCCCGGCTGTGCATACCCATACGACACCGCGATGCAGTGTGCACCGATCGCTTTCGCACCCTCCACATCGAAGCTGCGGTCGCCGATCATCACCATCTTATCCG
>OGWT01003140.1_pt1 | contig 10609 bp, 8 predicted proteins | sample 1576101 | NCBI WGS metagenome assembly OGWT01 (sample SAMEA3541481, study PRJEB24748) | human gut metagenome | biome: human gut; feature: human-associated habitat; material: faeces | place: China | collected 2012 | reverse complement strand
AGAGTAGGGAGGGGCCCGAAGGGAGGAGGTACGAGGTATTTTCGTACCGTGCAGGGATTCACGATAGATGTAGTAATTTTTGACTCGTCTTTCCTGCGGTCGTAATAAATGTTCGATGATCATATCCGTAAACAGGGTGGCGACGAATACGTAATTCGGTCCGCTGTCCGTGTGCACGGAGGGAATGGGAGAGTGGAAGCGGGTCATGCATTCGCTGCTGCAACATGAATCGCTTGCGGGGTGATGATGGTGGTTGGGGCATTGCTGCTCTACCGGTTGGTCCTGCTTCATGCAGATCATCCCGTTGGGGTGGTGGTGATGGGGAATAACGGCGGCTACCAACATGATAATGTTGATAAAGAATAGCATCGTTACTATGAATCGTTTCTTCCCTTTCATCCTTTATTTATATAGAGCTTTCTAATTTTGTAAAACTTCCAATATCTTTTTACTTTATTATAGAGCTCCGGTTGTTGCTTTATTATAAAACTTCAATTATTCTTTTTCCGACTCTTTACTTTTCTCTTTTTCTTGCTTCTGCAAGCGTTCGAGCAATTCTGTGGCGGAGACGTAAATCACTTTTCCATCGGGCGTCCCTTGACTGAGGAGTTTTCCGTGACGGGCATTTCTTTCCAGTAGCCGTTGTTCGGCCAGTTGGAGCCCGCGCCGCAGTTTATCACTCAATTCTTGCATTTCATTATTTGACATAACTCTTGATGCGATTAAAAAGTTCAAGTTCGTATATCCGGTCCTCACCTTGCTGGCAGCCTTCGGCTACAATCACTCGGGGAGAAACACTGTTATCTGCTAATAGCCAATAGTCTACACGTGGCGCATATATTCGGAACAGGTTGTTTATGCCTGCCTGATAGCGGCGGTAGATTGTATCAATGGGCACGTTATGCCCGCCTTCGTTGACCCGTTGCAATACACGGTTGACAGCAAGTTCCGGAGAGTTTAGCCAAAAATAGATCAGGCTTACTTTATATCCGGCACTCTGTGCTCTCGTGATGAGCCGTGTGTACGAGCGAGTCGCTAATGTCGTTTCGATGGAGAAACTGGTTCTTGTAGCCAATAGTTCGTCAATACGTTTCAACATCAGACGTCCGGCTTCGATAGCCATGCTTTCCGGATTGAAAGGCGATAGTCCTTTGGCTATTTCGTCTGCATTGACAAATTCTTTGCACAATAATATTTCGGGCAGTACAGTATAAGAAGCTGTTGTTTTACCAGCTCCGTTGCATCCGCTTATAATGTATAACTGCCTCGTTTCATCCATTTTAAATTATCTGTTTCAGATATTATGTGACAAATATACAAATACTTTTTCTTTCACCTAAAGCAGATAATGTCTTTTTATTGTTTATTATTTCTTTTCCAGTTCCTGCAACGAATCCATTTTCTTCTTTTCGAGGAATTCGTAGATGCCGCAAAGATGCTCCGTCACCTTCTTATTGCCGAACTCGTAGACCTTGGTCACCAGTCCGTCAAGGAAGTCACGGTCGTGCGAAACGACGATCAGGGTGCCGTCGAAATCCATCAGCGCTTGCTTGAGGATATCTTTGGTTTTCATGTCGAGGTGGTTGGTCGGCTCGTCCAGAATCAGGAGGTTGACCGGTTCCAGCAGGAGCTTGATCATTGCCAGACGGGTACGTTCGCCACCCGAGAGCACTTTCACTTTCTTCATAGACTCTTCCGGCCCGCCGAACATGAAGGCGCCCAGCAAGTCGCGTATCTTGTTGCGGATTTCTCCTTTTGCCACGTCGTCAATCGTCTGGAAAACCGTGAGGTTTTCGTCCATCAGCGAGGCTTGATTCTGCGCGAAATATCCGATTTGCACGTTATGTCCCAGCGTCAGCGTGCCGTCATGGTCGATTTCGTTCATGATACATTTCACCAGCGTCGATTTACCTTCACCGTTCTTGCCTACGAAAGCCACCTTGTCGCCACGTTCAATTGTCAGGTTGGCGTTGCGGAACACGACATGATCGCCGTACGTCTTTCCGACACCTTCCATCGTGACGGGATAACTGCCCGAACGGGGCGAAGGCGGGAATTTCAGTCGCAATGCAGAAGTATCCTCCTCATCGACTTCGAGCAATTCCAGCTTTTCCAGCATTTTGACGCGACTTTGTACCTGCAACGTCTTTGAATATGTTCCTTTGAATCGTTCGATGAACTCCTTCGTTTCAGCAATAAACTTCTGCTGCTCGTCGTATGCCTTCTGCTGCTGTTCGCGGCGATCCTTACGCAGTTGCAGATATTGGGAATAATTCACCTTATAATCATAAATACGTCCCATCGTCACTTCGATGGTACGTGTTGTAATATTATCCACGAATTTGCGGTCGTGGCTGATTACGATAACTGCTTTCCCGTTATTAATAAGGAAATCTTCCAACCATTGAATAGATTCAATATCCAGATGATTCGTCGGCTCATCGAGCAAGAGTACGTCCGGTTTCTGTAACAGCAACTTAGCGAGCTCGATGCGCATCCGCCATCCACCGCTAAAATCACTCGTCTGGCGTTGAAAATCGCTTCGGGTGAATCCTAATCCGAGCAATGCCTTTTCCACATCCTCTTCATAATTAGTTGCGTCAATCGAATAAAACTTCTCACTCAAGGCAGACACTTCTTCAATCAGCGCCATGTAACTGTCGCTCTCGTAGTCCGTCCGTGTCTCGAGCTCTTTATTCAGTTTTTCAATCTGCGCTTCCATCTCATGTAGATGTGAAAAAGCCTGTGCCGTTTCGTCAAACACTGTTCTTCCGTCTTCCGTCATCAGATGTTGAGGCAGATAGGCCACTACGCAATCTTTGGGCGCGGAAACTTTTCCACGTGTCGGTTGTCGTGCGCCTGCCAAAATTTTCAGCAGCGTACTTTTTCCCGCCCCATTTTTGCCCATCAGAGCGATGCGGTCTTTTTCATTAATTACGAAAGAAATATCACTAAATAAAGCAGTGCCGCCAAACTCTACGGCTAGTCCGTCAACAGAAATCATACTATTCTTTTAAATTGAGGCGCAAAGATAGCGAAATATATGAATCTTTTTTATACCTTGCGGGCTGAAAAGGGAGATTAATCCCAAAAAACAGATAAAAAACAATAAATAAGCGATATGGAAAGCGAACAAATGAATGAATTCAGACCCTTAATTTTAGTAGCTGAAGACGATGACAGCAACTTTAAATTAATCAAGGCTATCATAGGCAAAAAGTGTGATATCGAGTGGGCTAAAAATGGTCAGGAAATGGTGGAGTTGTTTCAGCAACACCAGCAAAGAGCCAAAGCAATGCTGATGGATATTAAGATGCCGGTGATGAACGGATTGGAAGCAACGAAGATAATTCGTGAATCTAACACAGAAATTCCTATTATCATGCAGACGGCTTATGCTTTTAGCTCGGATAAGGAAAATGCAATGAATGCAGGAGCAACTGAAGTATTGGTGAAACCTATCACCTTGGGTATTCTCCGCACCACGTTGAGTAAATATTTACCCGATTTGCAGTGGTAAGATTGATTCTTACGAGATTTTTTTTAATTTATCCAAAAAGTGCTTAAGCGTTAAAAACGTAAAAGCATGGAAAAGAAGTATGATTGGGTAGAAAAATGGTATTGCTCTAACTTCATCTAATGCATTTGGATAAAATAAAATAGGCGAACCTCACGGTTGGCCTATTTTTGTTCGTCTCTGTTAATTTGTTAGAGTACAGAAACGACTCTATGTAAAGTCTCTCCTTTGAGAGATTTTGAGTTCATTATTTGTTTCCGCCAGCCCACCATACGGCCTCGCTATATACGTACTGTCCATCACCGAAAGCAGCTTTCACTTCTGGATTTGCCAATACATCGTCTGCTCCATAACCGAAGCGTAATGGGAATTTACTGCTGTTCAGCGGGTTCTTCAGTACAATGAAGTTTTCTCCTGCACCTTTCAAACGACGGTAGTCATTGTAGGCTTCTAGTGATTCGCCGGATGCGCCGAAGAAGGCGAGATACTTCTGTATCATTGTCTCTTGCAGAGGGTTGGCATCGAATAACGGTTCTACTTCATCCGTGAAATAGGCTTCTGCTACATCTGCCCCCAAATCGCTGTCACCATCATATACCCAAGTGTCAGCGGCATCTATAATTGAGTTTTCCAGATTCTCGAATCCGGCAGTGATTGCAGCTTTTAAAGCACTCTTAGCTTCACCCAGTCTGCCTCCCAAACGGCATAATGCTTCTGCTTCGAGGAATTTCACTTCGTGATAACTGATTAAAAGAGTAGGAGCCGACATTGCCCATGATATCATTGACATACCATAATTGTTCTGCAACTCTTGCGGAGTTCCGTTAGGAGCCGCTTTGATACCTGCGATGTCTGTAGCTTGCGTACCTCCGTATCCATAAGCAATATAGCCGGTGGGATCGGGCTCCAGAAATGCTTGCGGTGCTCTGGGGTCATTGCGCTCAACAAACTTTTCAATCAGACTGGCACTGGCTGCCAAACTGTTACGGCTATAGCTGAATGACCAAAGCGGATTCAACTGTGAATCAGCGTCATAAACAGCTAGTTTACATTCTTCACTTGCATTAGCAAATGATTTGCTCACATAAGTAAGAATGTTCTGAAGATCAGTTGTCTTATTGGCACTTTTATTGAGCAGACGCATTGTATAGCGTGCTTTTAACGCATAAGCTGTCTTGAGCCACATACTTGCTTGAGTACTGGTGTTTGAACCGTAGATCAAGTCTTTAGAACCGACTGCGCCGGACAGACCTGCATCTTTGGCAGTACCGTTATCCAGCAGAGTGATGGCATCATCCAGATTTTGCATCACTTCCTGATAAATGCTTTCCTGCGTATCTATTTTGGGCTGCATATACATTGGTGTGCCGTCCGGATTGAGGATACCAGTCTGGCTGTACGGTGTATTTCCAAATACATCGGCTGCCACTGCTCCGTTGTAAGCGAGCAGGATTTTAGCAATTGCTTCCGTCACTACGTTTCCTTTTTCCGAAGGATCTTCTTCACACTTCTTGATAACGATTTTAGCGTTCTTGATATTTGAATACACGTTGATCCATGCGTTGTTGTAGGTAGTAGCCGTTGTAGGCTCTCCGCTACGTACTTCCGCCCGGTAAAGCTGGTTGGATATACCCGTTTCGTGTTCAATGTAAACAGAAGAATAGAGCGAGAAATCCCCTCCCACAGTGCTGAATGCAGTGCTTACCCCTAAGTCTGTAATCAAAAATTTTGCAGGCGCATCCAGAGGATTGTTAGGGTTTTCATTGATTTTATCCATTGCGTCTTCCGTACAAGCAGAAGCAATGGCAGCAGTCAAGAAAGAAACTGCCAGCAATTTTCCTATTGATTTATATTTTTTCATTGTCTTGCAGATTAAAATTTAATGTTGAAACCAAAGCCGAAACTAGCTGTCTGCGGCATTGAATAATCTTCAAATGCTCCTGCCATGTTGTTGTTACCCTGACTGGCTTCCGGATCGAGGTCAGGCAATTGAGCCCAGATCAGGATATTTCTGGCAAATGCGTTTACAGAAAGTTCTATCGAACGTTTTTGAAGAATTTTGTAGTTGACAGCCACTTCACGCAGTTTGATGAAAGAATTGTCATATACAGAAGATTCGTCAATATCGTTCAGGCGGCTGTAAAATACCTGTTGTGCGTTTGCACCTGTGATAGCGATATCATTTTTAGTTCCATCGGTTTTGTATCCGTCGAAGATGATGGTACCTTCGCGGTTTTCCGTTCTCTTGCTGACACCGTAGTAGTCTGCCAGTCCGGTTGTTCTGCTGTACATCTGACCACCCTGTTTCCAGTCGAGTACTGCGCTGATTGTACACTTCCATAAGCGTAATGTGGTGTTGAATCCCATCAGGAAGTCCGGAGAAACTTTACCGATTACCTGTGCTTCACCAGCGATAGGAAGACCGTTTTCGTCTACCAGACGATTACCGTTTTCATCTCTCTTGAAACCTACACCATAGATTACAGGGAATTTCTCACCTGCCGAAGCACGTACCTGCGGAGTAACATAACCACCCAGAGAGATATTTTCTACACCCGGTGCCAGTTCATCTACGTAGTTATCGATTTTCGTCCAGTTGAATGCAAAATCCCAGTTGATATTTTTCGTCCGGATGGGGTTGAAGCCAAGAGTGAATTCGTGCGTGTTGGTATGAATCTTACCACCGTTGGTGAGCAGTTTGCTGGCACCGGTAGAAGAAGCCAAAGGCACTTCAAAAATCTGGTCTTTCACATTCTGGCGTGAGTACGTATAACTGAATGTGATTAAGTTATCGAGGAAGTTCACGTCAGCACCCACTTCATACGAACGTGTGTTCTGCGGTTTCAGTTTCGGGTCGAAAATCGTGTAGTACGGAGTATAGGCAGTAGTACCTTTCATCGGATACATGATCGGAGTCAGCGTGTAAAAACCACCTCCATAGGTCGGAGTTGAGTAGTAGTTTTCGAGGAAATCCCCTGCTTGTCCTACTTCCGCATAAGATACTCTCAATTTAGCATGATTGATAACATTGTTTTTCAATGCATCCAGTTCCGTCAGAATGAAACCTGCCGAAATAGAAGGATAGAAGAACGAACGGTTGTTACGTGGCATATTAGATACGTAGTCCTGACGTCCGGTGAGGGTCAGATAAAGCATATTTTTGTAAGAAGCCGATACGTTACCGAAGAATCCCACCGTACGGTTTTTCCACGTCTCTTCCTCTGTCTGTTGAGTAGTGGCGTTGTTGATGTGGTTCCATCCCGGGAAGTTGTAGTTCGTACCATATTCATAATACTTCTTTCTGTTACTTTGGATAATTTCGTTACCCAATACAGCGTTCAATCCCCAGTCCTCGTTGATGCGCCAGTCATAGTTGATGGTCAGCAAAGAGTTGTATGTAGCGTTCGTCCAGCCGTAGTTTTCAATCTGTCCGCGACCGCCACCGGTGTTACTACCGTATCCGTAGCTGTCTACATAGTGAGTGGTGTAAGCATCCACGCCGACCATGTATTTTGCGTTCAACTTGTGGTTGGTTGTACCAAAATCAGTCTGATAGCTTGCGTATACATTTCCGAAGAAACGGTTGGTATCTTCTGTGAATTTGTTGTTTTCCATTGCCCAATAAGCGTTGTCAAAGCTACCACGGAAAGAATTCTGTGTGTACGGGTTACCGTCTACGTGACTTGGAATACCAGCAAGATCATAGCTGGGAGGAGCTGCGTAAACCGTTCTCAACAGACCGTTACCGGAAGTCACTGCCTTGTCGATAGAAGTAGTGATATAGTTAGCTGTAAATCCGGAACTCCAGTTGTTAGTCAGTTTCGTGTCAGCACTAACCTTTACATTATATCTGTCCATACCAGTGCTTGAGATAATACCGTCCTGATGTGTATTTCCCAATGAGATAGAGTAGGAGCTTTTGTCGAGCATCTGCGCTACATTCAATGAATTGCTCCAGGTGATTCCTGTGTCGAAGAAGTCTTTTGCATTGTCATACGCCTGTGGAGTAGCCCACGGGTCAAGACCGGCTGCTGCACGCTGGGGAACATAATATTTTCCCTGTTGCTTACCGAACTTCTGCGTGTATTCGTTATCCGTGTTACCTCCATACGTTGCGTCGTTGGGAAGTTCGGAAATCTTAGGTCCCCAAGACGTTCCCGAAGTAGTGCTGAATACTCCACCCGAACCTTGTGCGTATGTTTTCTGGAATTCCGGCAGACGACCGACTACATCGAAGCTGACATTAGAAGAGAAGCTAACCTGTGGTTTGCCTTTTTCCAATCCTTTACCACTCTTGGTTGTGATGATAATCACACCATTGGAAGCACGGATACCATAAAGTGCAGAAGCAGCCTGTCCTTTCAAGATGTTGATACTTTCAATATCATTAGGGTCGATATCTACCGCACGGTTGGCGAAGTCGGCTCCGCTCACACTACCATTGTTCTGAATGTCTGTGCTAACGTCCGGCGTACTGGTTACCGGCATTCCGTCGATAACGTAAAGCGGAGTGTTGTCACCCGAGAAAGAACGTGCACCACGGATGGTGATCTGTGAAGAAGCTCCCGGCATACCACTTGAAGGCTTCACGTCCAAACCGGACACTTTACCTTGCAATGCTCCCGCCAGATTAGAGTTGGCAGCTTGCGTCAGTTGATCTGATTTTACGTCCTGGACGGCGTAACCCAGTGCTTTTTTCTCGCGTGAGATACCCATGGCTGTCACCACAACCTCATCCAGTGCTTTCGCGTCGCTTTTCAAAACAACTTTTATCACTCCCGGTTTGATGGAAACGTCCTGCGAAATCATTCCTACATAAGAAACGCGCAAAGTTTTAGCAGAACTTGGTATGTAGAAGTTTCTGCCTTTATCATTGTTAATAGTTCTTTAACCCTTTTGAAGGTGCAAAATGATAAAAAGATACCGTTTTGGAGGCAATAATATTCACTTTTCCTTGAAAAGCCTGATTTTGGTGCTATCTTTATGACAGAAATCATCTTTTAAAAGATGCTAAATTTGAAAGAAGTTGTTTTAACCTATCAGTTTTTAGAAACTTATTGCTTTCAAAACGATACTTTTTAGTTAAATACGTAACACTTTTTTCGATTTGTCATAATTCGTGTTATCTTTGCAACCTGTTAGAGACAAAAAATCTGTTTATAGGTTAAATTTAAGAGAGAATTTATGAAAAGAAAATTGATGTTCTTAATGACCTTCCTTTTTATAGGTATAGGTCTAGTGACAGCGCAAACATCCAGAGTTACCGGTTTGGTTACCTCTGAAGAAGATGGGCAACCTGTCGTAGGTGCTTCAATATTGGTGAATGGCACTACCCTTGGTACTATCACTGATATTGACGGTAAGTTTACAATCACGAATGTACCAAGTTCTGCTAAGACTTATTGATTTTTCTTTCCTCCTTTCCTTCTGCTTTTTTCTCCTATCTTGTTGTTTTTCAATTGTTTTCTTTCTGTTTTCGCAAATTGGCCGGTTCTTTCGGTTTCTTTTATTGAAACTTCCTTTATCAGTTCTTGTTTATTTAGTAGTCTCTTTTTCTCATTGATTTTGAGATGGGGGGTAATATTCTACCCGAATTTTTAATGAATTTCCCGGTATTTTCCCTATTTTTTCAACTATCTTCGGCTTTGAATAAAAATATGTTTGATGACGTTTTAATATCTGTGTTTTAAGGGTTATAAATTAAATGCTATAGTCTGACAGTGATTGGAGTTATGACTTATAGTAAAGAAGAATGCAAGATACTGTAATAATAACTTGTACGACACCCGGGTGTCGTACAACTCAATTCTGCTAAATGAAATAGATACAGAGCTATACTATATTTATTTGTACTAGAACAATTTAATTCATATTTCTACAAAATGCGATTTTCCAGTTTACGTTGTTTTACTCTGCCATGATAACTTCGACATCATAACCTATGAAAAGGCCGCTCTCTATGACACCGGTAATGGTTTTGAGTTGTTCTTCGAGCGAAGAATCAATATAGTTAAAACGGGTGTCGAGGATGAAATTCCCATTTTCTGTAAAGACAGGCCCGTCTTTGCCGTGGGCTGGACGCAGGACGATTTCTGATGCACCTAGTCGTTGCAGCTCATGCTCTACATAAGTTAGTGAGTCCGGAAAGACCTCTACCGGAATGGGAAATTTATTTCCCAACTGATTGACGCGCTTGCTGGGGTCGATGATGATGAACGTTTTGCGGCTGCTTCTAATGAGCAGTTTTTCTTTGAACATAGCTCCGCCACGTCCTTTAATCAAGTTTCGCTGCGGGTCAACTTCGTCCGCTCCGTCAAATGTCCAGTCGGGGCGCTTGTTCCAAAGGGTAGTTTGTGGAATGCCTAGCTGTATGCAAGTCATCGAGATTTCTTGAGAGGCGGGAATCACTTCAATATGCAAGTGCTCTTCACGAATCCGTCGCGCCAGTTCGAACAGAGTTAGATAGACTGTAGAGCCAGAGCCGGCTCCTATCATATCTCCGTCTTTTGCCGTGGCGGCAATTTCACGGGCTACGTGTTCTTTGGCTTCCCGGTTGATAATGGAGTCCGACCATTGAAGGTGCTTTATAAGATGATTTTCCCAGTCCATAAATTTATGCTTTGTAATTGTTTTAAATTACTCTTTTATATATAACGAATTGGCGAATCTGTTTGTTTCAACTTTAGAGAGAGGCTTTAGAGATAATTCGGATCAGGCAACAATCATTGTTGGTATATGCTATAAGTGGACGTAAGCCCTCCGATTGACGTAGAAAAGATAGTGACGGTATATGCTTGGGATAGTGACGGTATCATTGTCATATAGCGTCGCTATTTGTATCGGATAGCGTCACTATCTTTTAGCAGGGAACTCGCCAACAACAATTTTTACTTGGTCCGATCATTTAATCATTTAAATAGTTAATAAACGATTCGTTAATTTTTAACTTTGTTGCGTTAAACGTTAACGAACCTCTGCTTTTTATTAAACCGTGTTATAAGTTAGGCTGCTTTGGCCTGAAAATTTGGAGATGATCGAAAAGTCCGTATCTTTGTACTGTGTTTTTCATAGTATTAGATTTAAGGTTAACAA
>OGWT01003113.1_pt1 | contig 10660 bp, 9 predicted proteins | sample 1576101 | NCBI WGS metagenome assembly OGWT01 (sample SAMEA3541481, study PRJEB24748) | human gut metagenome | biome: human gut; feature: human-associated habitat; material: faeces | place: China | collected 2012 | reverse complement strand
CAGGAAGATTTCCTTGAACTTGCGGAGGATATGTCTGAGGTGGATACGTTTTTCCCCTTGGCAAACTGACGTCCGAGGTCAGCCAGACGACGGATACTTCTGTATGGATCTTCTTTTATATTTTTGAGGCACTGGCTGACTGCAAAATCAATCAGGCCGCGGGTAATGTCATTTTTCGTCATAACGGCTCCTTTGACTGGTTGTAAGTTTATAAATAGACAAAAATCAGTTTTTTTTCTATTTTAACATACTTATAGCTTACATGAGAACATAAAATAAAAAAATGGACAGATATTTTGAACTGTCCGAAAGTGAGACATTCAAAATGGTCTGTCCTTTTCCCGTAACAATAGAATGCCCGCAGCGCGACCTTTTATTCATGACAATAGAATGCTCGCAGAGCGTGCATTCTATTGTTGTGTACAAATTTTTTAGAGGATAGAATGCGGCGGCAGGTCAGCCAATGACTTTCCAATGTTTGTCGGCGTGGTTTAAAACCTCGCAGCCGTCAGCAGTGACTAACACAAGGTCTTCTACACGAACACCAAATTTGCCGGGCAGATAGACGCCGGGTTCGATGGAGAAGGTCATGCCCTCCTGAACCTCAGCCGAATTGCCCTGGCTGACGTCGCCGGCTTCATGGGCCTGCATGCCGATGGAGTGTCCGAGACGATGCGTGAAATATTCGCCGTATCCTGCTTCGGAGATCACGTCCCGCGCTGCCTTGTCCAGATCGCAGAAACGCACGCCTGGACGAATCAGGCTTTCCGCTTTTTCTTTGGCGCTGCGGACGAGGTCGTGGATCGCAGCGTAGTCGGGATCGGCCGTTTCGCAGAAAAAGGTACGGGTCATATCGGAGCAGTAGCCCTCTTTTTCACAGCCCATATCGATAACGATGCCGTCGCCGGGCTTTAATACGGTGTCGTCAGGCTCGTGGTGCGGGTCAGCAGCGTTTGCACCGAACGAAACTATGGTGGAAAAGCTTTCTATACATCCGGCTTCTTTATAGAGAGAGCGGATATAATCTGCACATTCCAGCTCGGTCATGCCTGCTTTGATGTGGGCGGCAGCTTTTTCGATGCAGACATCGTTTAAAAGGGACGCCTCACGCATTTTCTGACGCTCATATTCGTCCTTGATTGCGCGCTCACCGTCGATGCAGGAGGATGCGTTTACATAGCGGACATTGGGATGATGCTCCATCAGGGCGAGCAGGAAACGTGCGGGCCAGTTTTTGTCGATACCCATGTCTACGTTGCCGTCCACCAGCCCCGCGATAACGGCAACGCCGTCGTCTGTATCGGAAAACCAGGTTTTCGGGATGTCGATATCCGGGACAACAAAAAGATTATTTAAGAAAAAGCGATGCTTTCCGTCAGTGCGCAGGTACAGCGCATAGAGACGTTCGTAAGGGTCAACCCATACGCCGGTCAGATAGCGGATGCTCAAAGGATCGCTGACGATCATCTGAGTCAGACCCATTTTGGTTAAGCTGGAGCAGACATGCTCCAGCCGTGTTTTATACATCTGTTCCATGGAAAAAATCTCCTTTCATGATAAGGAATGCGCCAGGGGCGCTGCGCATTTATCATAATCCTTTCGGATAGCGGATGACAAGGTATTTTTGCGAATGGCGCGAGTGAACAGTAACAAAATTCATTACAGTTCATTTGTACCATTTGCGTATAAAATCGACGGAAACCGGAAACGCTGTAAATGGCTGGCAGACAGTTCAAACGATAGGGTCGTTTCATGACTATGTCATTACATTATATGACTATGTCATGCCTGCCATGTTATCTGAAAGGAGGCTGAAAAATGAGCAAGACACTGGATTATATCGCGTTGATCGTCGTCTTTATTGGAGCTGTCAACTGGGGACTGATCGGATTATTCCGGCTGGATCTGGTGCGGCTGATCTTTGGGGATATGACGTGGATCAGCCGGATTATTTATGTGCTGGTCGGAATCTGCGGTATCTATTTGCTGACATTTCTGGGTAGGGTCGACCAAGAGGCGTAAGCCGTCAAAAAGTAGTCCGAACGCAGTTTCGGGGCGTTTTATCGGTATGACAGGAAACAACGTTTCGGCGGTTCATTTCGCACCTGAGCATTGCAGTGTTCAGGTGCGGATGAACTGTACAGTGCACTCGCACCATTCGCGGTGACGGAACGGTTGAATCTAAAACGCAGACATAGTAAAATAAGAATGATACCAGGGGCAAAAGCCCCCGACTTGATGCCTACGGATCGTTTCGTGCTGCGCACTTCCACAATCCTGCCCGATAGTCGCATATCGTGGGATTATCATCCCACTTTTATGCTCCTATCGGGGCGGGTCACAAGGTCTTTCACCCATCTATGAGCAAGCTCATGTGGGCTTAGACCTTTTGACCCTGGCATCGTAAGAATACAGGGATTGCCTGGTGCAATAAAAATCTGCAGGGAAAAGCAGGAGGACAGGAATGGGAGAGACAAAGGAAGAAAAACGGGGACAATTTCAGCGTTTGGAAGGAGAAATTGCAGAAGAATCCAAACGGCTGGCGATCGCAATCGGGGGCGCGGCAATTTATTCAGCGGGCGTCAATTTGTTTATCGTACCGGCAGGATTGTACAGTGGAGGCATTATGGGTTTTGCCCAGATTGTACGAACGATTTTGGTCAGTTATCTGCATCTGCCGATTCAGAATTTTGATATCGCGGGTCTGATTTATTATGCGATCAATATTCCGGTGCTTCTGCTCGGTATGAAAGATATTGGAAAACAGTTTTTCGTAAAAACGATTTGCTGTCTGACAGCGGTGACGATATTTTTGTCGTTTATCCCGATTCCGACGGAGACACTTTTACATAATGACATTCTGGGCAGCACGGTGATCGGTGCCCTGATGTGCGGCTTCGGAATGGGAACGGCGCTCCGGATGGGAGCATCGCTGGGCGGAACTGATATTATTGCGCTGCTTTTGATCAAATGGAAGAAAAATATCAGCGTCGGCAAGGTCAATATCATCACGAACGCCGTACTTTACGGAATCTGCCTGTTCCTGTTTGACGTCAGCACCGTGATCTATTCTCTGATCTATGCGGCGGTCAGCGCCTTTGCGGTCGATCACGAGCATTCGCAGAACATTAACGTCGAGGTGCGGATTATCACGAAGCTGGATGACATGGGACTGGAGCAGGAAATCCTGCAGAAGATGGACAGAGGAATTACTCGTCTGGAAAGCACGGGCGCTTACACGAATGAAAAGTCGAACATGCTTTACATTCTCGTGTCCAAGTACGAGGTCGGTCAGCTGAAAAACATTGTGCTCAAATACGATCCGCATGCGTTTATTGTTATGAATGAGGGCGTGACGGTTATCGGACATTATAAAAAGAAGCTGTAAAAAAATGGTAAAAAATGGCATCCACGATAGAGTGAATGCCATTTTTTACATAATAAACATGGCGGAGCAAAATAATGTTGAATTTGTACTCCGCCGGAAATTTTGTTTACTGTTTTTTTACATCTTTCTCTTCATTTTTCGGTTCGCAGGTCAGATGCATGCCGAGCTTTTTGAAGATGCCCTCATCTACAGAGGAAAGCAGGACGGAGGAATGAACCTCGCATCCTTTTAAGAGCGGAACAGCATTCAGGGCGCGGGCAGCGTCCGGGCTGGTTGCAGCACTGATGGAAAGTGCGATCAGAATTTCGTCTGTATGAAGACGGGGGTTCTGGCTGCCCAGATAGTTGATCTTGAGGGTCTGGATCGGGTGGATCGCATCCGGAGATACCAGATGGATCTCATGATCGATGCCTGCAAGAATCTTTAAGGCGTTGAGCAGGCAGGCTGCGGATGCGCCGAGCAGGTCGGAGGTCTTGCCGGTCACCAGAGTGCCGTCAGGAAGCTCGATGGCAGCGGCGGGAGCGTTGGTAGCCTCTTCGCGGTTCATGGCAGCAGCGATTACCTTGCGGTCTGCAACGGTAATTCCAGCCTGCTTCATCAGAAGCTCGAGCTTGTACAAAACGGCGGGCGTGGAGTTTCCGCGTTTTAAGTCGCATAAGCAGTTGTAATAACGGCGGATGATTTCCTGTTTGGAGGCTTCCTTGCAGGCTTCATCGTCGATGATACAGTTGCCAGCCATGTTGACGCCCATATCAGTAGGGGACTTGTAAGGACATTCGCCCATGATTTCTTCAAAAATAGCGCTCAGAACAGGGAAAATCTCAACGTCGCGGTTGTAGTTGACGGTGGTAACGCCGTAAGCTTCCAGATGGAACGGGTCGATCATGTTGACGTCGTTTAAATCAGCGGTAGCAGCCTCATAGGCGAGGTTGACCGGGTGCTTTAATGGCAGGTTCCAGATCGGGAATGTCTCGAACTTGGCGTAGCCGGCGTTGACGCCGCGCAGATGCTCATGATACAGCTGGGAAAGGCAGGTAGCCATTTTGCCGCTGCCGGGTCCGGGTGCGGTTACGACAACGAGCGGACGGCTGGTTTCGATATAATCGTTTTTGCCGTAGCCTTCTTCGCTGACGATTTTTTCCACGTTGGTCGGATAACCTTCAATAATATAGTGGATATAGCAGCGGATGCCGAGGGTTTCGAGCTTTTTGCGGAACAGGTCCGCAGCGGGCTGACCGGCATACTGTGTGATGACAACGCTTCCGACGTAAAGACCGATATTACGGAATGCTTCTGTAAGACGCAGCACCTCGAGGTCATAAGTCAGGCCGAGATCACGACGTGTTTTGTTGGTTTCCAGCGCACTGGCGGAGATCGCGATGACGATTTCTGCCTGATCCTTTAACTGGAGCAGCATTTTTAATTTACTGTCCGGCTCGAATCCGGGCAGTACTCTGGCAGCATGATAGTCGTCGAACAGCTTGCCGCCAAATTCCAGATACAGTTTATCCCCGAACATGGAAATTCGTTCGCGGATATGGGCAGACTGCATCTGCAGATACTTTTGATTGTCAAAACCGATATTCATAAGAAACTCCCTGTGTAAACTTTAGTGTAGCAGTTACTTGAAAAATCGTGACGGATTCGTCACGACAAACTCTGCCACCATTATATAACGCATTGAAAGAAAAAATCTACCGTTTCCTGAGAAAAAATCTGCAGATATTTCGCGGAAAGGAACTGACGCTTGATTTTACAGGCTCTTTCCGCTATGATTCATGACAATAGAATGCTTGCAGAGCGTGCATTCTATTGTTTGGTGGAAATGATGGCATAGGAATGGAGACAGAATGAAAAAAAGAATTGGAATTTTTCTGGCGGCGCTTCTGCTGCTGTCTGGCTGCGGCAGGGACAGCGGTCGGCTGAAAATGGGTGCTGCGGGACTTGGAGGAACGTATCAGGCATTTTCTGATGCGTTTGCAAAGCTGGAATCCGAGACGAACAACAGGGAGATTGAGGTGCGTACGACCGCCGGATCGGCTGCAAACCTCCGGCTTTTATCCCAGAATTATATTCAGCTCGCGATGTGTCAGGCGGATTTGCTGGAGGATGCCTGGAACGGAACCGGGCAGTTTGAGGGAACGGAGCCGATCCGTGGATTCGGGGCTGTAGCGGGCGTTTATGAAGAAGCGTGTCAGATTGTGGTGCGCGCAGACTCTGAAATTTCGACGGTGGAAGAGCTGGAAGGACACAGGGTCAGCGTCGGTGAGGAAGAGTCCGGGACGAAGCAGAACGCGCTGCAGATTCTGGCGGCATACGGCCTGAATGAAAAGCTGGTGGAGGAAGTCTCCCTGAATTACACGGAGGCTGCGAAGGAGCTGGAAAATGGCTCGATCGACGCATTTTTCTGTACGGCAGGAGCGCAGACGGCTGCAATCGCGAATCTGGCGCAGCGGACAGGAATCCGGTTCCTGAATGTTGACGGCGCTGCTGCTGCACGTTTGAAAAAGAGCTATCCGGTCTATGACAGCTGCATCATTGCGGCGGGAACCTATCCGGGACAGGAAGAGGATGTTTCGACGGTCGGCGTAAAAGCGGTCTTGCTGGCGAGTGACAGCGTTTCTGCAGAGGTGGTGGAGGAACTGACGGCGCTTTTGTTTGAGGAACAGCAGGAGCTGGATTTTGCGCTGCCGGTGGAGCTGATTACGGACGCAGACGCTGCTGCAGACGGAATTTCGGTTCCGTTCCACAAAGGTGCAGAGCGGTATTATGAGAGCAGAGGAGAAAAGAGTGAGAATTGAACTGGATATGTATCAGACAATGGCAGTTGCAGTGCTCGCTCTGATGCTTGGAAGATATTTAAGAAAAAAGTGCTGGCTGCTGGAGCGGTTTTGTATTCCTGCGCCGGTAATCGGCGGTGTTATTTTTGCAGTGGCAACGTGTATCTGCTATGTGACGGGAATTGCGGAGTTTGTATTTGATGATATTTTAAAAGAAGTATTTATGGTGTTTTTCTTTACCTCCGTAGGCTTTCAGGCAAATCTGAAGGTTCTGAAAAGCGGCGGGAAATCCATGATTATCTTTCTGGGACTGGTAATCGGTCTGATCGTGCTGCAGAACGGAACTGCGGTAGGCCTGGCGAAGCTTTTGCACCTCGATCCGTTGGTCGGCATGTGTACCGGCTCGATTCCGATGACGGGCGGACACGGTACGGCGGGTGCGTTTGGTCCCGTGCTGGAGGACTTCGGAATTTCCGGAGCGACGACGGTTTGTACGGCGGCAGCGACGTTTGGCCTGGTGGCAGGCAGCGTGATGGGCGGACCGCTCGGCGAACGGCTGGTTGAAAAGCGCAATCTTTTGAAAACGGCGATTCCTGAGGATGACAGCCTTCTGCTGGAAGAAGATAAAAAACATGAACGCCATGTAAAACAGTATCCGGCTGCATTCTTTCAGCTGGTTCTGGCGATGGGAATCGGAACGGTACTGTCTCAGGTTTTATCGATGACAGGAATGACATTTCCGATTTATATCGGCGCCATGATTGTAGCCGCCGTGATGCGGAACCTGAGTGAATATACTGGGAAATTTCCTATCTATATGGGAGAAATCAATGGCATCGGTGGTATCAGTCTTTCCATGTTCCTTGGTTTGGCGATGATTACGCTGAAGCTGTGGCAGCTGGCGGAGCTGGCTGTGCCGATGCTCCTGTTGCTGTCAGGACAGGTGCTTTTGATGTTTCTGTACACTTATTTTGTAGTGTTTAGCGTCATGGGAAAAGACTATGATGCTGCGGTTATTTGTTCCGGTACCTGCGGTTTCGGTATGGGGGCTACGCCGAATGCGATGGCAAATATGCAGGCAGTGTGTGAAAAATATGTGCCGTCTGTAAAGGCATATCTGCTGATCCCGATTGTGGGCAGCCTGTTTGCGGATTTTATCAACAGCCTTGTCATTACGCTGTTTATCAATTTCCTGTAAAGCAAGGGGGAGAGAGGATGTTTTGGGAAAAAAGAAAAGAAAAAGCGGCAAAATACAAAGTAGAAAATGAAAATTTGGCAGTTCCGGAGATTCACTTAAAAGGAGATGACGACGCAGACCCTGCAGAGGTGTGCGGAGAGGATCAGGATATCGTTTATGAAAATGTGGCGGTTCCGGAAATCCATATCGGTAAAAAGCGCGTTTGAGCCGTAGAGCAGAATTCTATTTTAGACTTTGCGTATTGATTTATCCTATCGAAATGTCTATAATTATGGTACTATCGTGGCTTCCATGCATGAAGCGGACGAAAAGAAAGGTTAAATCGAATGGATAATAATATGAACCCGTTTAACGGCGGAAATGGAAATGGTTCCGGCAACGGATCCCAGGGACCGAACGGTTCCGGAGGATCAGGACAGAACAATCCGAGGCGGACGAGCCTGATCCTGTTGGCGATTGCGGCGATTGTGACGTTGATTTCCATGAGTCTGTTTATGCGGATGATCAATAATGCAACCAATCAGGAAATCACCTATGGAAAATTTCAGGAGCTGGTAGAAGGCGGCAAGGCGGCAGAGGTTACCTGGGATGACGATACGATTTATCTCAAACTGCAGCAGACAAGCCAGAAGACGCTGTTTTCTGCGATGCCGGAGGTAACCTATTATACCGGTAAGGCACAGTCGGATGATGCATTGACGGCGTACTTAAAAGAATATAAGGTTGCAAGCTACGGCAAGGATGTTCCGGACAGCTCCGGACTGATTTTGACGATGATCCTGACCTATGTGCTTCCGATTGTCGTTATGTGGCTGCTTTTAAGTCTGCTATTTCGGCGGATGGGCGGAGGCGGCCCGATGGGCGTCGGCAAGAGCAACGCAAAGGTTTATGTACAGAAAGAAACCGGAATCACGTTTAAGGATGTAGCAGGCGAGGACGAAGCAAAGGAGTCGCTGCAGGAGGTTGTCGATTTCCTGCACAATCCGCAGCGCTATGTGAAGATCGGCGCAAAGCTGCCCAAGGGTGCGCTGTTAGTCGGCCCTCCCGGTACCGGAAAGACGCTTCTTGCAAAGGCAGTAGCCGGAGAGGCGAAGGTCCCGTTCTTTTCGCTGACCGGTTCCGATTTTATCGAGCTGTACGTCGGTGTCGGCGCATCGCGTGTGCGCGACCTGTTTAAAGAAGCGACGAAAAATGCGCCGTGTATCATCTTTATTGATGAGATTGATGCAATCGGCAGAAGCAGAGATTCCAAATACGGCGGCGGAAATGAAGAGCGTGAGCAGACGCTGAACCAGCTGCTTTCTGAGATGGATGGTTTTGATACTTCGAAGGGAATTCTGGTTCTGGGGGCGACCAACCGTCCGGAGATTCTGGACAAGGCACTGCTGCGTCCGGGACGATTTGACCGCCGGATTATCGTAGATAAGCCCGATTTAAAGGGACGCGTAGAGATCCTCAAGGTGCACGCCAAAGACGTCAAGATGGACGAAACGGTTGATTTCGATGCAATTGCGCTCGCGACGAGCGGCGCGGTCGGCTCTGACCTTGCCAATATGATCAACGAGGCTGCCATCAATGCCGTCAAGGAAGGCAGAGAATTCGTCAGCCAGAAGGATCTGTTCGCAGCAGTGGAACAGGTACTGGTAGGTAAGGAGAAAAAGGACCGCATCATGAGCAAGGAGGAGCGTCGTATCGTATCCTATCATGAGGTCGGTCATGCACTGATCAGTGCCCTGCAGAAAAATTCCGAGCCGGTGCAGAAGATTACCATTGTGCCCCGTACCATGGGTGCGCTGGGGTATGTTATGCAGGTACCGGAGGAGGAAAAATACCTCAACACCGAGGCAGAACTTCGGGATATGTTGGTAGGACTGGTGGGCGGACGTGCTGCTGAGGAAGTAGTATTTGATACCGTGACCACAGGTGCAGCCAATGATATTGAAAAAGCTACTTCTATTGCCCGTAATATGATCACCCGTTACGGTATGAGCAAGCGCTTCGGACTCGTGGGACTGGCTACTGTAGAGAGCCAGTATCTGGAGGGAAGAACCGCGCTGAACTGTAGTGATGAAACGGCAGCAGCCATTGACGAAGAAGTCGTTGCCATGATCAAGGAAAGTTATGATCAGGCATTACAGATGCTTCGCGAGAACAGAGAACTGATGGATAAGCTGGCAGCGTTCCTGATCGAGCGTGAGACCATTACCGGTAAGGAATTCATGGAGATCTTCCGCAGAGAAAAGGGATTGCCCGATCCTGAGGAAGAAAAGAAGGATGCCGCGGAAGGCGTTATCGGTCAAAAGGCTGAGACAAAAAAGGATGAGACAGATAATACGGTTGCAGATGCAATGAAGGGAAACAACATTGACGTGACCATCGGTGAGCAGGTTATGACTTCCACAGATCCGACATTTCAGTCGCTTGCCTTTGAGGACAGCTTGCAGGAAGCAAAAGAGCAGACAACATCGGAGAATGCAACGAAGGAAACTGCCGGCGAGGCTTCTCAGAGTGACGCAGCTGTGGAAAAACCTGAAAACAAGACTGAGACTTCAGCAGAATCGAAGGATTCCAAAGATCCCAAGGATCCTCCCCAGGGACCGGTAGGATTGTTCTCCCATGGAACGATTTCCTAAAATGAAAAATGACTTTAATTTAAACTCGAGTTTAGATTAAAGTCATTTTTGGGATGTAAGCGATAAAATAAAATTAGGAAAGTATAACTCTAGGTTGATTATTTTATAAGAATGCTTTATCATAATAAAGTGTCGGAAGTTTTCGACAGACTGCATAATAGTCAGACTGTAATGAGGAGGTAATATCGAAATGTTAAAACAATTATCCATTTACGCTGAAAATAAAAAAGGAGCCCTGCAGACTATGACCAATGCGCTGTATGAAGCAGGCATCAATATCTGGGGTTCCGTTACCAACGATGGTGCGGAGTACGGAATCAACCGTATGGTTGTCTCCGATCCCGACAAGGCAAAAGAAGTCCTTACAGAGAGGGGCTACCTCTGTCGTTTCGTGGATGTCCTGGCTGTAGAGATCGAGGATAAGCCCGGTGCACTGAATACCCTGCTGACAGCTCTCTTAGACAGCAATGTCAATGTGGACTATACCTACCTGTCCTTCAACCGTGATTCTTCTACCCCTGTCATGATCCTGCATACCGCAGATCCTGAGGAAGTGGAGATCTGCCTGAAGGCGAAAGGATTCAAGATGGTATAGCACATGAGTCCATGCAAAATCAAAAATAAGAGTCATTTGTCGTAAGCAAGCTTCCTCAAATGACTC
>OGWT01003103.1_pt1 | contig 10675 bp, 7 predicted proteins | sample 1576101 | NCBI WGS metagenome assembly OGWT01 (sample SAMEA3541481, study PRJEB24748) | human gut metagenome | biome: human gut; feature: human-associated habitat; material: faeces | place: China | collected 2012 | reverse complement strand
GCATGAATCATTTCATGGAAATTGCCAAGATGCGTGCTGCACGTATGCTTTGGGCAAAGATTGTAAAACAGTTTAATCCGAAGAATCCGAAATCACTTGCACTGCGTACACACTCACAGACTTCAGGATGGTCGCTTACAGAACAGGATCCGTTCAACAACGTAGGACGTACTTGTATCGAAGCAATGGCTGCTGCACTGGGACACACTCAGTCACTGCATACCAATGCGCTGGACGAAGCTATTGCTCTGCCAACTGATTTCTCTGCACGTATTGCACGTAATACACAGATTTATATCCAAGAAGAAACCCAGATATGTAAAAATGTAGACCCGTGGGGTGGTTCATACTATGTAGAAGCGCTGACCAACGAACTGGCTCATAAAGCTTGGGAACACATTCAGGAAATCGAAAAACTGGGTGGTATGGCTAAGGCTATCGAAACAGGTATACCAAAGATGCGTATTGAAGAAGCTGCAGCTCGTACACAGGCTCGCATCGACTCTGGTGAACAGACCATCGTAGGTACAAACAAATATCGTCTGGAAAAAGAAGATCCGATTGATATTCTGGAAGTAGACAACACAGCTGTACGTCAGGAACAAATAGAAAACTTACGTCGCCTGCGCGAAGGAAGAAACCAGGCCGAAGTAGACAAAGCACTGGAAGCCATTACCGAATGCGTACGTACAGGTAAAGGCAACTTGCTGGAACTGGCTGTAGAAGCCGCTCGCGTACGTGCCACATTAGGAGAAATATCCGATGCATGTGAAAAAATTGTAGGACGTTATAAAGCAGTAATAAGAACTATTTCAGGCGTGTATTCATCAGAAAGTAAAAAGGATGCAGATTTCGCAAGAGCTTGCGAACTGACTGAAGAATTTGCAAAGAAAGAGGGTCGCCGTCCGCGTGTAATGATTGCCAAAATGGGACAGGACGGACATGACCGTGGTGCAAAAGTTGTAGCTACAGGATTTGCAGACTGTGGTTTTGATGTTGACATGGGACCGTTGTTCCAGACTCCGGAGGAAGCTGCTCGCGAAGCCGTAGAAAACGATGTTCATGCAGTAGGAGTTTCTTCATTAGCCGCCGGACACAAGACTTTAATTCCACAAATCATTGCAGAGTTGAAACGTCTGGGACGTGAAGATATTCTGGTATTTGCAGGAGGTGTCATACCGGCACAGGATTACGACTTCCTGTATAAAGCTGGAGTTATGGCTATATTTGGTCCTGGTACTTCTGTCGCTAAATCAGCTTGTCAGGTAATGGAGCTGTTACTTGCTGAAGAATAAACCTGACCGACAATAAAAAATCAATAAGTTCTGCCCAAAAAGAAAGGTCTTAGTATCAAACTTTTCATGGCAGAACTTAATAAAAATCACCTGCTTGAGAGTTTCACTTTATATCTGAATAACGTGTTTCTCAGGTTCAGGCAAAAAAGCAATAGCGGAACTTTTGCTCAATGAACAGAAGTTCCGCTATTGCTTTTTCAATGTTCAGCTGTTAGCTATATACTGACTATCCTATACAGACAAAATTAAACTATTTCTCTTCAACAACTGAATATCATACAGTTACTACTTACTTTTCTTATAATCGCTAACCATAGCCTCAGCAATCCAGTTGGCTAATGCCTGACGATTGTCGGGTATCACCAAACGTTGCTGATCGCGTGCGTTCTGAATATTTCCTAATTCCAAAAAAACAGCATAAGGCGTTGAGTTCCGAAGGACAAATAAGTTACGCGAACTAACCGTTCCATTGAATCCTCTATTAGGCTGATGACGGTCATATTTTGCAGTAAAAGTACGCTTCAACTGATCGGCAAGACGTTTTCCATATTTACTGCCAGGTGAGTGATAAAAGAAAACATCCGTCTGTTTACCTCTGCTACGGCTATCCACATGAACAAAGATTGCACGTTTATAATTGCTATTATCTCTACGATATAACCGGTTAATAGCATCACAACGCTGTTGCAACCTTGCTACCTGATTCAATGGAATTGCTTCACCCATACATGTTTCCCGCTTACTGTTATTCAATATCGCAGCATTTCGGATTCCATCTTTCTTGTCCTGAATAATAAAATGAACCTTAGCACCACGTTTCAGCAATTCTCTGCCTAAACGCAAAACAATATCATAGGCATATTCATCTTCGTGCAGCTCCTTTCCTCTATACTTGCCGATGCATCCCGGATCTGGTCCTCCATGACCGCTGACCAAATAGAAGGTAGCTCCTTTTAATGAACTGGAAGTAATCTGGTAGGCTGCCTGTGATTTTCCAAATAGAGGTTCATATCCCGAAGTCTTTTTCTTACGAGAAAACCCAGGAAGAACGACCAGACAGCATAGGATGAGTAATGTATACTTAAGCCGCATCATTTCAGCAGTTCATCTATTTTCTTACACAAAGCAGAGAACTCTTCCTCGTTATATAAACGTGTCATCATCACAATCTTGCCAGTCTTGTCGATTAACACGTTGCGGGTAATACCAGCGTTACGAACCGCATATTTAGCAAAGATATCTGCTCCCGGATCAAGTCCAAGCGGATATGTTACTTTCGTCTGCTTTGCAAAAGCTTTAACCTTTTCCAAAGGTTCATCACGGTCTACTCCATAAAGCGCAAATGAAGCATTATCTTTATGTTTCTGCCAGATATCCTTCTCGATAAAAGGCATTTCTTTACGGCAAACCCCACACCAGCTTGCTGTAAACTGAAGCATCACAACTTTTCCACGCAAAGAAGATAATTTTACTTTCTGACCGTCAGTCAAAGTCATTTCAAAATCGGGAGCTTCACCACCCACTTTAACTATATATCCTACTTCATCAGGAGTAACTTCCTGTGCTTCTACTGTAGAGACTCCGGCAAACAGACAGCCCAATAATGCTGCCATCATTATCCATTTTTTCATCATATACTAATAGCTTAAATAATTATCGCTTCAAAGATACAAAAAAATCGATATAAAAAGAGGAAACCTCGAACTGACCGCTATGCTTTCAAAGGTGTTTAAGTACTACTTAATATTATTTTAAGAATTATATTCAACAAACTTCTGTTGCCTTGCAAACGATACACTCTGCTTAAAAAACAAATAAAACTCAATAAAAAACACAACAGTTGTGCTATATCATGAAGTTATATGGAATTAAAACAAAAAAGCCATCCCAACGGATTAGGTTGAGATGGCTAAATTTATATTATTTCCTTCAAATCAATTACAAAGGCATGTTACCGTGTTTCTTTGGAGGATTGCTTACACTCTTATTCTGAGTCATTTCAAGTGCCTGAATCAGTTTATAACGAGTATCTTTCGGAAGAATGATTTCATCGATATAGCCCTGTTCAGCTGCACGATACGGATTAGAGAATTTCTCCTTGTATTCTTCTACAGCCTTAGCTTTTTCTTCCGGCGTAGCTTTACGATACAGAATATTCACAGCACCGTCTGCTCCCATTACAGCAATTTCAGCTGTAGGATAAGAGAAGTTCACATCAGCACCAATAGGTTTACTATTCATAACGATGTATGCACCTCCGTAAGCCTTACGTGTAATTACTGTTATTTTAGGAACAGTAGCTTCTGCATAAGCGTATACAATCTTTGCACCGTGACGGATAATACCATTGTGTTCCTGTGTACATCCTGGCAAGAAACCCGGTACATCTTCGAATGTTACAATAGGAATATTGAAACAGTCGCAGAAACGGATGAAACGAGAAGCCTTGTCAGAAGCGTCAATATCAAGCACACCTGCCAGATATGCCGGCTGATTGGCAACGATACCTACAGAACGTCCACCCAAACGAGCAAAACCGACTACAATATTCTTTGCAAAGTGAGGCATAACCTCAAAGAAATAATGATTGTCGACTATCGGTTCGATGATGTTTTTGATATCATATGGCATGTTCGGGTCGTCAGGAATAACTGTCATCAGTGATTCTTCTGCACGACGGATATCATCTGTACAAGGAATAGAAGGAGCATCTTCCATGTTGTTAGAAGGCAAGAAACTCAGCAGCTCACGAATGCTCATCAAAGTTTCTTCTTCTGTTTCACAAAGGAAGTGAGTAACACCACTCTTACTGCTATGAGTATATGCACCACCTAATTCTTCCTTATCAACTTCTTCATGAGTAACAGCCTTTACTACATCCGGACCAGTGATAAACATGTGACTCTTTTCCTTTACCATGAAGATAAAGTCTGTCAATGCCGGAGAGTAACAAGCACCTCCTGCACACGGACCAAGAATTGCTGAAATCTGAGGGATAACACCTGATGCAATAGTATTCTGATAGAAAATTGAAGCATATCCGGAAATACTTCCCACACCTTCCTGAATACGTGCGCCACCCGAGTCATTCAAAGCAATTACCGGAGCACCGTTTTTCAATGCCAGTTGCTGTACCTTTACAATCTTCTGTGCACCGGTAGCACTAAGTGTTCCACCATATACGGTAAAGTCGTAAGCATAAACATATACTAAACGTCCATCAATTTTACCATATCCACAAACGATACCGTCACCAGGAATATGTTTCTTCTCCATACCGAAATCAGTACAGTGATGAACCACAAACTTATCAATTTCATTGAACGTACCTTTATCGAGCAACATATCAATACGTTCGCGAGCAGTCATATGACCATTGGCATGTTGCTTTTCAACACGCTCTACTCCTCCACCCTGAGCAGCCAGTTTATCCAGCTCCTCAAATTTTTTATATTGTTCTGCTGTTGTCATAAATTTAATCCTCCTCTTTAATTACATCCAGTGTCATGATAACCTGGTTACTGTTTACAGAGTCACCTTCATTTACGAAGATTTCTTTTACAACACATTCGCTGTTTACTTTGTAATTACTCTGCATCTTCATGGCTTCTATCACAACCACGATATCACCAGCCTGCAAGCGGTCGCCAGCCTTTACTGGAATCTTAACCACTTTACCCGGCATAGGAGAAACAATCTTATCCTGCTGTTTCTCATCAGCTCCCTTACGCATGCGAAGGTATTTTGCCTGCGAATCTATAATATCAATATTATATGACTGGTAATGAGCATTTACCGTATAACTCTTTCCGCCTTCTTTACGGATCAGTTCTGCATTATACGATTTTCCTTCATGCAAAATAGAACAACTACCGTTTTCTGCCATTACAATATCAACATCGTAAGGAACACCGTCGATAGTCAACTGTACTTTATTGCCTTCCTTGCTAACCAACGTAACGTCAGCAACTCTATCACCTATATGTATTTCCATAAATATCTTCTTTAAATTCGCAATACACCTTTTTTCAATCCGAACTCACGCCAACGACTGATAGGACGATTGTCTGAAGAGCCAGAATTATTCTCTTCCAGATTCATCAGATAGTCGATGTATGCTGCAATCATAGCAATATTTTCAGTTTCTTCTTCCTTCTGACCAGCCCATTCACGCAACATATCCTGATGCTTTGGTATAAACAAGGTATTATAATGACCTTCTACAAAATCAGGTACATTCATGATGTGACGCAAATAACCGATATTTGTTTTCAAGCCGGTAATCTTGTATTCGTAAAGCACACGGCGCATACGTTCGATAGCAAATTCACGAGTAGTAGCCCATACAATCAGCTTACCGATCATCGGGTCATAATAAATAGGAATTTCATAACTTTCGTATACATAGCTATCGATACGAACACCGATACCGTTGGGTTCCATCAACTGACGGATAACTCCCGGTGAAGGCATAAAGTTATTTTCAGAGTCCTCTGCGCAAATACGACATTCGATAGCATGACCACGCTGCTTCAGATCTTCCTGTTTGAAATGAAGAGGCACATTGTTTGCAATACGGAGCTGTTCCTTTACCAAGTCAACACCTACAACTTCTTCTGTAATAGGATGTTCTACCTGAAGACGAGTATTCATTTCAAGGAAATAGAAATTGCGGTGTTTGTCAACAAGGAATTCAATTGTTCCTGCTCCCTTATAATTTACAGCCTTGGCAGCCGCTACAGCAGCCTCACCCATTTTCTGGCGTAATTCAGGAGTAACAAACGGAGACGGAGTTTCTTCTACAATCTTCTGGTTACGACGCTGAATAGAACATTCGCGTTCGAACAGATGTACCGCATTACCATAATTATCTCCTAAAATCTGGAATTCAATATGATGCGGTTCCTCTACAAATTTCTCCAGATAAACTGTATCATCACCAAATGATGACATTGATTCCGAACGAGCTGTATTATAAGCTTCTTCCACTTCAGACTCACTATGAATAAGGCGCATACCTTTACCACCGCCTCCCATAGAAGCCTTCAGCATAACCGGATAACCGATACGATTACAGATTTCTTTTGCTTCCTCTACACTCTGCAAAGGCTGTTCCGTACCAGGAACCACCGGCACTCCCGCAGCAATCATGTGTTTACGTGCAGAAATCTTATCGCCCATCGCATCCATTGTTTCAGGATCAGGACCGATAAAAATGATTCCTTCTTCACGACAACGACGTGCAAACTCGGAGTTTTCCGATAAGAAACCATATCCCGGATGAATTGCATCCACTCCATGGCGCTTAGCCGCCATGATAATTTTATCAATATTCAGATAGCTTTCACGAGATGCTGCCGGACCAATCAGGCAAGCCTCATCTGCATAAAGTACGTGGCGTGCCGTTCTATCAGCTTCCGAAAAGACTGCCACGGTACGAATGCCCATTTCACGGCAAGAACGCATCACGCGCACAGCAATTTCGCCACGGTTAGCGATTAATACTTTGTGTATCATGCTTTATGTTTTAGTTATTATCTTCGTTTAAGCCGCCGCCGCGTCATTCGGCACATGCAGCCAAAATCTGTGCAAAAGTAGCAAAAAAAGAGACACCGTTCTAAATATCCTCTCTTTTTTTACCCAGAGAAAGGCTTTTAGCACAAAATACCTAGCTTTAGGTATACATTCCACTCCAATATAAACCAAAACGCAATGTCGAGGTAGCAAAAAGCAAAAGTCCGAAGAGTAAACCCTTCGGACTTTTCAAACATATCTTTTTACTTCAAAAACAATACCTGTTTATTATACTTAATTCTGTGATAAATCTACTGCATAGTTGGCACGTTTTCCTGACGGATATATACCTACCATAAACAATACCTGATCAGGAGATTGAGAAGCCGCTTTCATAACTTCTTCCAGATCCTGCACTGTTTTCAGTTGTTTTCCGTTAGCTTTCAGTATGATAAATCCTTTACGGATACCAGAATCTGCCATTCTGCCTTCACTTACTCCTGTTACCTGAACACCATAACCTAAATTCAGTTGTTTCTTCAATTCGGCAGGCACTTCACGGAAGGCAGCTCCCAGTAATTCCATATCAGCATTCTTTACAATCTTAGTATTACCTTGAGCATTTTTCAGTGTTACAGTGAAAGTCTTTTCTTTCTTATCACGCCATACTTTCAATTTAATCTTATCACCCGGACGATATTTAGCCAGTGATCCTTGTAATTCGGCCATGGTCTTCACTTTCTTTCCGTTCAATTCCATTATAACGTCGTTCTTTTCCAAAACGCCATCTACCGAACCACCTTCTGTCACTTCAACAACCTGTACACCATCGTTGATGCCCAGCTCTTTCTGTTCCTTACGGATTTCATCCGGATAAGTTTCATCACCCATGTTTCGTCCTGCAATACCCAACAGAGCACGTTGTACTGTACCGTATTGCTTCAGGTCTGTAACAACCTTTGTCATAATGCTTGTAGGAATAGCAAATCCATAACCCGAATAAGCTCCAGTAGGAGATACCAACATAGCATTAATACCTACCAATTCTCCATTAGCATTAACCAACGCACCACCACTGTTTCCCTGATTAATGGCAGCATCAGTCTGGATAAACGACTCTACACCATTAGCACCAAGTCCACGAGCCTTAGCACTGACAATACCAGCAGTTACTGTAGAACCCAAATTAAACGGATTACCTACAGCCAGTACCCATTCTCCAACTTTCAAGCGTTCAGAATCACCAACCGGTATGGCAGGAAAATCATCACCTTCTATTTTAACCAATGCTAAATCGGTAGTCGGGTCTGTACCAATTACACGTCCTTTCATTTCACGACCGTCGTGCAACTTGACAGAAATTTCATCAGCTCCATCAATTACGTGATTATTGGTTACAATATAACCGTCCTTCGAAATAATTACACCCGAACCAAATCCACGCTGTTCAGGAGTTTGCACCTGCTGCTGACGTCCGCGTCCATCACCGAAGAAGAAATCAAATATATCAGGCTGACTCTGTATTGTTTTCACTTTACTTCTCTGTACAGACATAATATGTACAACAGAGTTCAAAGAACTTTCTGCCGCTTTAGTCAAATCAATCGGCTGCATGCTAGTTGCATCCAAAGCTGCATAGCGCACATTAGACGCTGTCTGGAATTCATCATAAAAAGACAAATTTTTGTCTTGTCTAGACTGCATAAGAGTATAAGTAGTAACCCCTGCCACCCCTGCACTGACAGCCAATACTGCAACTGCTCCAAATGCGATTTTAATTGTCTTTTTCATATGTTTATATCATTTAAATTGTTAATTTCAACTCTTGTTTAACATTTCATTTGCTAAAGTAGAACAAAATTCATACGATTGTACTCTACACAACATCTTTTTTCCCTCTTTTAACAAAGCAAACTTTCCTATTAACCGCAGTTAACGACTACTGCCTGACAAATTTACATTCATTATCAGACTGTTCGGTAGAATTGCAGATATTTCTGACAAAAATGACACAAATTCGTTTTATTTGCGTACCTTTGCAAACAGAAAGCAGTTGGTCGGTTTGTCGCTGGTACTTATATGTACAAGAGGAAAGTCCGGGCAACACAGAGCATCCTACTTCCTAACAGAAAGCTGCCTGCAAAGGTAGAGTAATGCAGAAGAAAATAACCGCCAGTCCACACCGGAAAGGCAAGGGTGAGAAGGTAGGGTAAGAGCCTACCAGACGTATAGCGATATGCGTGCTGTGCATCTTAGGAGTTGTAAGGTCATGTAAACCGGCATTAAGGAGGGTTGCTCGCCCCACGTCGGAGGGTAGACCGCTAGAACTTACTGGTGACAGTGAGTGTAGATAAATGACAGACACTTTGCATTTCGATGCAGAGAACGGAACCCGGCTTATAGACCGACTGCTTTTTTTCATTGAAAAACCTTATCGCCATGAGTTATACGAGAATAAAAAACTGGCTACAATTTCTCACCGACGGCATATGGAGAATTACCGAAGATGAGATATCTCCCGTACGGCGACAAATATATTCGTGCATCAAAATTGTTTATCTTTCTGTAAACCAGTTTCTAAACGACCGTATCCAGATACGTGCCTCCGCACTGACCTACAGCACGCTACTGTCGATTATTCCCATTCTTGCCATCCTGTTCGCCATCGCACGAGGATTCGGCTTCGACGCATTAATGGAAATACAGCTCCGCAAAGGTGTTGCAAGCCAGCAGAGTGAACTTATTATTTCGTGGATAAACTCCTATCTGGAGCATGCCCAAAGTGGAATATTTATCGGAATCGGTTTAATCATGTTATTATGGACGGTTCTTATACTGACAGACAACATCGAACGAAGCTTCAATGCAATCTGGCAGGTAAAACACCCCCGTTCAGTCTTTCGCAAAATAACTGATTATTTTTCCATGATTCTCCTTTTACCACTGCTGATAGTCATTTCAAGTGGTCTTACCATTTTTATGACTACATATATAAAGAACATGGATAACTTCCTGGTACTTGCGCCTATCCTGAAATTCCTGGTAAGACTTACCCCATATGCACTGACCTGGGGAATGTTTATCGGACTCTACATATTTATCCCAAACACCAAAGTCAAATTAAAGCACGCCTGGTTTCCGGGAATACTGGCAGGAACCGCCTTTCAGGCATTTCAGTTCTTTTATGTAAACAGCCAGATATGGGTTTCAAATTACAACGCTATCTACGGAAGCTTTGCTGCCATTCCCATGTTTTTGTTATGGACACAGATTTCCTGGACAATCTGCCTCTTCGGAGCTGAAATGAGCTACGTAAGCCAAAATCTGGGTTCGTTCGATTTCGGAAAAGAAAGTGCAAATATCAGCCGCAGATATCATGATTTCTTTTGCACCATTATACTTTCAGCCATCTGCAAGAGTTTTGCAGAAGAAAAGACACCTTACTCTGCAGAAGAAATAAGCAAACAATACAAAATTCCTATCCGACTTACCAAACGGATCTTATATGAACTGCAAGACATACATCTGATTTTCGAAACAATAGAAGAGAAAAAAGGCGATGTACGCTATCTTCCGGGCATAGACATCAATAAACTTACAGTAGGTACACTGCTGGAGAAACTAGATTCTGCCGGTTCCGAAGATTTCAAGGTAGATCGCCAGCAATATTCTGACTCATGGAAAATTCTGGAGCATGCACGCAAGGAATATATGTACAACAACAGTCAGATTTTACTGAAAGATTTATAGGCAGTCACCAGACATATCAGAACAACAGATACGAAAAGAGCAGAAAACACAATTCTTCTTCGGGACACTCAGTAAATAATATAAAATTAGCCAACTAATTCATACACAATGTATTG
>OGWT01003101.1_pt1 | contig 10678 bp, 9 predicted proteins | sample 1576101 | NCBI WGS metagenome assembly OGWT01 (sample SAMEA3541481, study PRJEB24748) | human gut metagenome | biome: human gut; feature: human-associated habitat; material: faeces | place: China | collected 2012 | reverse complement strand
TCCCGCTTGTGCTTGCGAAATATTCGTCATTTTCTTTGTTTTCAGATACACCTTAACACGGAAAGGGGAGATGGTATGCTGTTCCGATTGCCGATCGTCAGGTTTTTCAACCGCATCCTCAACCGCATCACGGTCACGGTGGTGCTGGTGGCGCTGCAGCTTGCATGGCTGGCGTGGGTGTTCTTCGCCCTCACCACCGGCGCGGCGCGGGTGTGGGTCACCGGGGTGCTCAACGGGTTAAGCCTGCTGATCATTCTGTATCTGGTGCGCAAGGACGAAAACAGCGCCTATAAGGTGGGCTGGATCGCCCTCATCGGGCTGTTGCCGCTGCTGGGCGGTGCGCTGTATCTGGCCTTTGGCAACAAGCGGCCCTCCCGCCGTCTGCGCAGCAAAATGCAGGCGGTGGAGCAGGCGCACCGGGCAGACCGTGCTCAGCAGCCCGGACAGACCGCCGGGCTGTGCGATGAAAACCGGGGCGTGAGCCGTTACCTGACCCAATACGGCTGCTACCCCGCATGGCAGAACACCACCGCCCGGTATTTCTCCTGCGGTGAAGCCATGTATCCGGCATTGCTGGCCGACCTTGAAAAGGCAGAAAAGAGCATCTTTCTGGAGTTTTTCATCGTCAGTCAGGGCAAGATGTGGCAGGGCGTGGAGGACATTCTGCGGCGCAAGGCGGCACAAGGGGTGGACGTGCGGCTGATCTACGATGACTTCGGCAGTCTGCTGGGCCTGCCCAAGGACTTTGTGGTGCGCATGGAGCGGGCGCATATCCGCTGCATCCCCTTTAACCCGGTGGTGCCGCTGCTCTCGCTGGTGATGAATCACCGCGACCACCGCAAGATCGTGGTGATAGACGGCAAAGTAGCCTACACCGGCGGCATCAATCTGGCCGATGAATATATCAACGCGATCACCCGCTTCGGCTACTGGAAGGACGCAGGCTTGCGCATCGAGGGCGCTGCGGTGTGGAACTTTACCGTGATGTTTCTGGATTTCTGGAACGCCTTCCGTCCCTTTGAGCAGGATTACAGCGCCTTCCGTCCGCAGTTTGCGGTGCTGCCCGCCAGCGATGGGGTGGTGCAACCCTACGCGGACAGCCCGCTGGACGAAGAGCCGGTGGCAGAAACGGTCTATCTGGATGTTCTGGCACAATCACAGCAGTACGTTTATTTTTATACGCCTTACCTTGCCATCGGCGAGGAGATGCTGGACGCGCTGCGCAACGCCGCCAAGCGCGGGGTGGATGTGCGGCTGGTGCTGCCGGGCATCCCGGACAAAAAGCTGGTGTTCCGGCTGAGCCGCTCGTACTATCTGCCCCTGCTGCGGGCGGGGGTGCGCATCTACGAGTATACCCCGGGCTTCCTCCACGCCAAGTGCTGCGTCAGCGATGACCGCGCGGCGGTGGTGGGCAGCATCAATATGGACTACCGCAGTATGTTTCTGCACTTCGAGTGCGGGGTGCTGCTGCTGCAAAACAGTCAGGTGCTGGCCTTGCGGGACGATGTGCGCCGCACCCTGCCCCAGTGCCGGGAGGTGCAGTGCGCGGACTGCCGCACCGGTCTGGCCGGTACGGTGCTGGACAGCGTGCTGCGGCTGTTAAGTCCTTTGATGTAACTGTCTGCTCATAAAATCCCGCGCGGCGGGGCACACTAGCTCCAAAGCCTGCATCTGCAATGCAGGCACGGAAAGGGAGCGTATGTGACGATATGAAACAGGCATCGCGATGGTTTTTGTGCTGCACGCTGGCGGCAGCACTGGCATTGACCGGCTGCGGCGGGGGAAGTTCCGGCAGCAGCTCCGGTACTATGAGCGGCAGTACCTCTGCGGGCAGCAGCGCGGCGCAAGGCGCAGCGTGGCGCACCGGGTTGGGGGTTCTGACCGAAGCGGCCGGCACAGACCGTGTAGGGAATATCCGCACGGTGGCGGCTGCCGTGCTGCTGGACGCGGACGGTAAGCTGGCCGGGGTAACGCTGGACGAGTTGGAGCTTTCAGTCAGCGCGGACGGCACCGGCAAGGTGACCACCCCCACCGACACCCGTACCAAGCGCCAGAAGGGGAAAGACTACCCGCTGGCAGAGGTGTCCGGCCTGAAAAAAGGCTGGGCAGAGCAGGCCGATGCCTTTGGCGATTGGCTTAAAGGCAAGACCCCGGACGAGGTGAAAAAGCTGAAAACGGATGCAGACGGCAAGCCTACTGATGCAGACCTTTTGTCCGGCTGCACCATTGCGGTGGACCGCTACCGGGATGCCATCGTCCGCGCCTGCGAGAATGCGCAGGTGCTGGGTGCTGCCCGGGGCGATACGGTCAAACTGGGCGTAGAGGTGGCAGAAATGCCGCAGGGGCTTACGGGCACAGACGACAAGGACGCACAGGTGCAGGCTAAGATCACGCTGGCGGTGGTGACCATGGACGAGAACGCCCGGGTGACCAGCGCTATCGGCGATATGACCGAGCCGGAGCTGACCGTCAGCGCGGATGGTACTGTGTCTGCCCCGCGGGAGCCGGTGTACACCAAAAACGAGCTGGGCGACCGTTACGGAATGCGCAGCGCAAGCGCGTTAGGCAAGGAATGGTACGAGCACAGCGCAGGCTGGTGCGGCTACCTGAAGGGCAAAAACGCCGTGGAGATCGGCAAGCTCTCCGCAGACGGCACGGATGCCGACCTGAAGGCGCTGTGCACCATCTCAGTTACCGACCTGCAAAAAGCGGCGCTGAAGGCCATGGCGGAGCAGTAATCATAAAAACAGGATGTCCCTCTGCACAAAAAGTGCGGGGGGATTTTTTATGGATACCCCCTCAGGCGCAAAGCCGGAAGGGGTATGTGCATACTTTCCCACAAAAAGCGGGCTTACAGGCGGGGCAAAGCAGTGCATTGTGCAAAAAATAAAGGTTTCCTCTTGCAAAACGGCGACAAACGCGCTATTCTATAACCACAGTTTACCACTTTAGCATGGTAAAATGGTAAATCGAGAGGGAAGCGGGACGCAGAACGTCCCCTATGGGAGGAAAAAGATATGAAGCTCAAGCGTATTGCAAGTGCATTTCTGGCCGGTGCTCTGGCACTGAGCCTTGCAGCCTGCGGCGGCAGTGCATCCACCTCTGCAGCGGCAGCTGCTTCCGGCAGTGCAGCCAGTTCGGCTTCTGCCGCAGCGGGCAGCGATCTGGACTACATCAAGGGCAAGGGCAAAATGGTCATCGGCTACACCGTGTACGAGCCCATGAACTACACCGACGCCGACGGCAACTTTACCGGCTTTGATACCGAACTTGCCACTGCGGTGTGTGCAAAGCTGGGTGTGGAGCCGGAGTTTGTAGAGATCAACTGGGACACCAAGGTGGTGGAGCTGGACGCCAAGAGCATCGACTGCATCTGGAACGGCATGACCCTGACCGAGGATATCATGGCCAACACCGCCACCACCAAGGCCTACGCCAAGAACGCACAGGTCGTGGTGGTCAAGGAGAGCACCGCCTACACCTCCACCGCCGACCTTGCCGGTAAGACCGTGGTGGCTGAGGCGGGTTCTGCCGGTGAGGCTGCCATTCAGGGCGACGAGAACCTTGCCAAGGCAGACTACGTTTCCAAGAGCGTGCAGACCGACTGCCTGATGGAAGTGGCTGCCGGTACGGCAGATGCCGCTGTGCTGGATCTGACCCTTGCCAACGCCATGATCGGGGAAGGCACCGACTATGCAAGCCTGAAGATCGTGGACGAGCTGAATGCCGAGGAGTACGGCGTGGCCTTCCGCAAGGGCAGTGATGCCGCCGCCGTAGTGGACGCCGCCTTTGACGCGATGAAGGCTGACGGCACCATGCAGGCACTGGCCGAGAAGTACGAGCTGGTGCTGGCCGACTGAGCCGTGCGTAAAACAAAACGATAGATGGGTGTGTTTTTGTGTCTGTGATCCTTGGGCGCCTTTCTGGCGCGTTCCTGCTCAACTGTGAGTTGTTTGCCCTTACGCTGCTGTTTGCGCTGCCGCTGGGGCTGGTGGTGGCCTTTGGCTCCATGAGCCGGTGCAGGCTGCTGTCCGGTGCGGTAAAGACCTTTGTCTGGGTCATCCGCGGTACGCCGCTGATGCTGCAGATCATCGTCATTTATCTGGGCCCCGGTCTGCTGGGCATGAATAACCCGTGGCCCTCCGGCTCCGGCGGACGCATGGTGGCGGCGGTGGTGGCCTTTGCCATCAACTACGCCTGCTATTTTTCCGAGATCTACCGCGGCGGCATCGAGGCGGTGCCTAAGGGGCAGACCGAGGCCGGGCAGGTGCTGGGCATGACACGCACGCAGATCTTTTTCAAGGTCACTCTGCTACAGGTGGTCAAGCGCATTCTGCCGCCTATGGGCAACGAGATCATCACCCTTGTCAAGGACACCTCGCTGGCGAACACCATCGCCAACAAGGAGATCATCATGATGGCCAAGGAGTACAGCGCAAAGGGCTTGATCTGGCCGCTGTTCTCCACGGCGCTGTTCTTCCTTGTGTTCGTAGGTGCGCTCACCCTGTTGTTCAACTGGGCTGAAAAGAAACTGGATTATTTCCGCTGCTGAGGAGGTTTTTAAGAATATGGCATTACTGGAGGCCTCCGGCATTGGCAAAAATTTCGGAGATACAAAGGTCTTAAAGGACATTTCTCTTACCTTAGAGCAGGGCGAGGCGCTGGCCATCATCGGCTCGTCCGGCTCCGGCAAGACCACCCTGCTGCGCTGCCTGAACTTTCTGGAGCGGCCGGACACCGGCTGCATCCGGGTGAACGGCGAGACCATGTGGGACGCCGCCGACCCCGCCACCCAGCGGGAGAGAGAGATCCGCAAAAAGCGACTGCACTTCGGGCTGGTGTTCCAGAACTTCAACCTCTTCCCGCAGTATACCGCCTTGCAGAACGTGATGCTGGCAGGGGAGCTGCTGGCAAAGGAGCGTCCGGACTACCGCGCCAACAAAAAGGCGATGCACGCCCAGCTGGAACAGCAGGCGCGGGAACTGCTGGTGCAGATGGGGCTTTCGGAGCGGGCAGACCACTACCCGCACCAGCTTTCCGGCGGGCAGCAGCAGCGGGTGGCGATCGCCCGTGCCCTTGCCGCCGACCCGGAGATCATCTATTTTGACGAGCCCACCAGCGCCCTTGACCCGGAGCTGACCGGCGAGGTGCTGCGGGTGCTGCGGGAGCTGGCCGACCGCAAGACCACCATGATCATCGTGACCCACGAGATGCACTTTGCCCGGGATGTGGCCGACCGCATCCTGTTTATGGACGGCGGCGTGGTGGTGGAGGAAGGCCCTGCAAAGCAGCTGATCGACCACCCGCGGGAACAGCGCACCAAACAGTTTCTGGCACACTACGCGGAATGAGCAAAATCACCAATTCTTTGGGCAAAAAAATGGAAATGTTGATGCAAACCAAGTCTTGTAAAACCGGCGCTGCTCCGCTATAATACCACTCATGAATCTTTATCAACGTCCTGCCGCTTTTCCGGCAGGGCGTTTTTCACGGCAAAAATGCGAACATCCATCTTTTTTGTGTGGGCAGGAGGTATATTTCCATGACCAAAGATATGACGCAGGGCAGCCCGCTGAAGCTGCTGCTTGCCTTTGCTGTGCCGCTGATGCTGGGCAGCCTGTTCCAGCAGTTCTACAATCTGGCCGATACCATCATCGTGGGGCGGTTCGTGGGCGTGGAAGCGCTGGCAGCGGTAGGCAGCGTGGGCGGCCTGAACTATCTGGTGCTGGGCTTTGTCAACGGCATTGCCTGCGGCTTTTCCATCCCCATCTCATGGACCTTCGGTGCCCACGACCACCACGAGATGCGCCGCTACACCGCCAATACCGTGTGGCTGTCCATCGCTTTTGCCACGGTGCTCACCATCGTTACGGTGGCTATGACCCGGCTGGTGCTGGTGTGGACGAACACCCCGGCTGACATCATCGACCTTGCGGATGTGTATATCCGCACCATTTTTGCAGGCATCCCCTTTACCTTGCTTTATAATGTGACCAGCGCCCTGATGCGTGCACTGGGCGACAGCAAGCGCCCGCTGTATTTTCTGCTGGTGGCCAGCGTGCTGAACATCGGGCTGGATCTTGCCTGCATCATCCTGTTCAACATGGGCGCGTTCGGCGCAGCCTTTGCCACCGTGTTCAGTCAGGCTGTGGCGGGCATCGGCAGCCTTATTTACATCATGCGCCACTACCCGGAACTGCGCTGGAATAAGGAAGAAGGACGCATCAGCGCTCCGCACTGCGCAAAGCTTTGCGCCATGGGCCTCCCCATGGGCCTGCAGTGCAGCATTACCGCCATTGGCAGCGTGGTGCTGCAGGGCGCGGTGAACGGTCTGGGCAGCGACATCGTGGCGGCGCAGACCGCCGGCGGCAAGGCTGCGCAGTTCCTCAGCGTGCCGCTGGAGAGTATCGGCACTGCCATGACCACCTACACCAGCCAGAATATGGGCGCGAAGGATCTGGGCCGCGTGAACCGCGGCGTGAACACCGCACTGGGCATCGGCTGCGTGTACAGCGTGGCCTCCTTCCTCATTCTGCGCGTGCTGGACAAGCCCCTGATCGGCCTGTTTCTGGATGCAGGCGAGACCGCCATTATGGCCAATGCGCAGGACTTCATCTTCTGGAACAGTGTGTTCTACATCCCGCTGGCAGTGCTTATCATCTACCGCTACACCATTCAGGGTCTGGGACACTCCGGCCTTGCCATGTTTGCCGGTGTGGCTGAAATGATCGCCCGCGCCATGGTGGGCTTCTGGTTCGTGCCGCTGTGGGGCTACTTTGCCGCCTGCATCGCAAGCCCGGTGGCATGGCTCTTTGCCTGCTTCTTCCTGATCCCGGCCTATTTTGTGGTGTTCCGCAGACTGCAAAAGGAAAAGCAGCAGGAAGCCGCCGCAAAGGTGCAGTAAGGGTTCATAAAAAATGCTTTTTCTTTTCGCCCTTTCATGCTATAATAACAGGTAAATACGGCTTTGCCGTAACAGGGCAGGGCAGGGGTGACCCCGCACTGCCGGGGCAATGCCCGCAATTGCGGCGGGCGGGAAAATACAAAAAGAGAGGCGAATCGAGATGTTGGATATGATCAAATGCAGCACCGGCGGTGCGTACTATGCGCACGGAGAGTGGGTGCCCGCAGATGGCAATGCACCCGCTGCACTGGCAGCAAAGGGCTTTGATGCCGCTGCCGTTGCCGCGGCTAAGACCGGTACCATGGCCTACAATATTATGCAGGCACATAACACCAGCGGCGATGCCGAGAACCTGAAGATCAAGTTTGATGCCATGGCAAGCCATGACATCACCTTTGTGGGCATTATCCAGACCGCCCGTGCTTCCGGGCTGGAAAAGTTTCCCATTCCTTATGTGCTTACCAACTGCCACAACAGCCTGTGCGCTGTGGGCGGCACCATCAACGAGGACGACCACCGCTTTGGCCTGTCCGCTGCCAAAAAGTACGGCGGTATCTTTGTGCCCCCGCACATGGCAGTCATCCACCAGTATATGCGCGAGCGCTTTGCCGGCTGCGGCAAAATGATCCTTGGCTCGGACTCCCACACCCGCTACGGCGCACTGGGCACCATGGCTATCGGCGAGGGCGGCGGCGAGCTGGCAAAGCAGCTGCTGGGCCGCACCTATGATGTTGCCCGCCCGGGTGTGGTGGCCATCTACCTGACCGGCAGTCTGCCGGCGGGCTGCGGCCCCCACGATGTAGCCATTGCCCTTGTGGGCAAGCTGTTCAAGAGCGGCTACGTCAAAAACAAGGTCATGGAGTTCGTGGGCCCTGGCATTGCCTCCCTGCGGCAGGATACCCGCAACGCCATTGATGCCATGACCACCGAGACTACCTGCCTGTCCTCCATCTGGGAGACCGATGAAGTCACCCAGCGTTTTCTGGCAGTGCATGGCCGTGCAGCAGACTATAAAAAGCTGGCACCGGCAGACCTTGCCTACTATGACGGCGTGGTGGAGGTGGATCTTTCTGCCATCCGTCCCATGATCGCCCTGCCCATGCACCCCTCCAACGCCTTTACCATTGAGGAGCTGAACGCAAACCTGGAGGACATCCTCCACGCCTGCGAACAGGATGTGCAGAAGCTGATCGGCCGCAAGGACGTGCAGCTGGACCTGTGCAGCAAGATCGAAAACGGTAAGCTGCGGGTGGATCAGGGCGTTATTGCAGGCTGCGCAGGCGGTCTGTACGACAGCATCTACGAGGCTGCTTCCATCCTCAAGGGTCATACCGGCGGCTGCGGCGACTACGCTCTGAGCGTTTACCCCGGCAGCCAGCCCATCATGATGGAACTGGTGCGCACCGGCGTCATTGGCGAGTTGATGGCCAGCGGCGCTACCATCCGCACCGCCTTCTGCGGCCCCTGCTTCGGCGCAGGCGATGTGCCCGCAAACGGCGCTCTGTCCATCCGTCACACCACCCGCAACTTCCCCAGCCGCGAGGGCTCCAAGCCCGGCAGCGGCCAGCTGTCCGGTGTGGCACTGATGGATGCTCGCAGCATTGCAGCCACCACCGCAAACGGCGGCATCCTAACCCCCGCCACCGACATTGACTATGATCCCACCGTGCCGGAGTACCAGTACGATGCTTCCAGCTACGACACCCGCGTGTATCAAGGCTTTGGCAAGGGCGATTACGATGCCCTGCTCAAGTTTGGCCCCAACATCAAGGACTGGCCGGAGATCGCACCGCTGGGCGACAACCTGCTGCTGAAGGTAGCTTCTTATATCACCGACCCTGTCACCACCACCGACGAACTGATCCCCTCCGGTGAGACCTCTTCTTACCGCTCTAACCCCCTGGGTCTGGCCGAGTTCACCCTCAGCCGCAAGGACCCGGAGTATGTGGGCCGCGCCAAGGCTGTGCAGGCCGAAGAGAACGCCCGCCGTGCCGGTGCAGGGGATGCTGCTCTGCTGGCAAAGGTGAACGCCGTGCCCGGCTGCGAGCAGCTGAACTGGAACGATATCCAGATCGCTTCCACCATCTTTGCGGTCAAGCCCGGTGACGGCTCTGCTCGTGAGCAGGCCGCCAGTTGCCAGCGTGTGCTGGGTGCCGGTGCCAATATCGTTACCGAGTACGCTACCAAGCGTTACCGCTCTAACCTCATCAACTGGGGCATGCTGCCCCTGCAGCTGGCAGGTGCCACCCCCTTTGGTCTGGGGGATTATGTGCTCATCCCCAATGTGCGGGAGGCACTCAAGGGCAATCTGCAGAACATCAAGGCCTACGTTCTGGGCGATACCGTCAAGGAGTTTGAGCTGTACATGGCTCCGCTCACCACCGACGAGCGCCAGATCCTGGCTGATGGCTGCCTGATCAATTTCTATAAGCACTAAGGAAGTAACCCGCTATGTCCTGTGACCTGCATATCCATTCCACCTGCTCAGACGGTGCTGTGCCCATCGAGCGGCTGGCGTCCATCGCTGCCCGCACCGGGCTGCACGCCATCGCCCTTTCGGACCACGATACCCTGCTCAGCGCCCAGTACGCCTATGCCCACACCGGGCAGGACGGGGTAGAGCTGATTCCCGCCGTGGAGCTGACCGGCTATGACTTTGATCGGCAGCATCGGGTGCACCTGCTGTGCTACTACCCGGACGTGGACTGCCCGGCGCTGCGGGAGCATTGCGCCATCATGAAGGAGCGCCGCAACGCCTGCGCTTTGCAGAGCGCAAAGGAGCTGGAGCAGCTGTACCCGCAGTTTACCACCGACCTTGCATGGGAGACCACAAAGGCCAGCGGGGTGCTGTTCAAAAGCGGGCTGATGCAGGCACTGGAACTGCTGGGTCTGACCGATGGCAGCATCTACGGCGAGACCTACCACAAGCTGTTCGGGTGGAACCCCCGGGGCATCGTGCTGCACTCGCCGGAGTATCTGCCGGTGCGGCAGGTGCTGGCTACCGCCAAGGCAAGCGGCGGCGCGGTGGTGTTTGCCCACCCCACGGTGTATAAAAGTATGCCCCTGCTGCGGGAGCTGGCAGCAGAGGGCGCAGTGGACGGCATAGAGGTGTACCACCCCAGCAACAGCCCGGAGGATAGCGCCGAGTGCCTTGCTCTGTGCAAGCAGTACGGCCTTGTGGCGACCGCAGGTACGGACTTCCATGGCCGCAACCACAAGCACCCGCACCCCATCGGTACCTGTACCGCACCGGACGAAGCCGCAGCGCAGCTGCGCGCCATCGCCGAAAAACGTAAAAGAGAGAGGACGTAAAGACTATGAGCAAGGAATTTTCCTTCCCGAACAAGGGTACCTGCTCCAAGCAGACCAACTTTGTGCTGAACGATGACCACACCATTGCTTCCATTGAGGTCGTCGGCGGCTGCAACGGCAACCTGAAGGGCATCTGCCAGCTGCTTACCGGCATGAAGGCAGAGGATGCCATTGCCCGTCTGGACGGCACGCTGTGCGGCTTCCGCAGCACCAGCTGCCCGGACCAGATTGCAAAGAACCTGAAAAAGGCTCTGGAACAGATGAACTAAAATCCACCGGAGAGCCGCTGCACAGAACCTTGTGTGGCGTCATCGCCGCGCTCGAGGAAGCTGCCGCCCGCATTCTGCGCGCCGGCTGGGATGAGGGCGGCGCGGGTGCCGAGGTCGTGGCGGTCGATGCCGCGACCGTACATGACTTTCATCTGCGTAATAAAGTTCTATTTTACCTTTGGAATCAAGGCTT
>OGWT01003092.1_pt1 | contig 10720 bp, 7 predicted proteins | sample 1576101 | NCBI WGS metagenome assembly OGWT01 (sample SAMEA3541481, study PRJEB24748) | human gut metagenome | biome: human gut; feature: human-associated habitat; material: faeces | place: China | collected 2012 | reverse complement strand
AGACCGCCGCCGCCATCCTCTCCCTGATGGAGAACCAGAAGCTGGTGGCCGAGGGTGCCGGTGCGGTGCCCGTGGCTGCGGCCCTGTTCCACAAGCTGCCCATTGAGGGCAAGAAGGTGGTGTGTGTCATCTCCGGTGGCAACATCGACGTGAACATCCTCAGCCGCGTGATCACCCGCGGCCTGGTCATGAGCGGCCGCAAGGCCAACCTGACCATTGCTCTGGAGGACAAGCCCGGCCAGCTCCAGCGTGTGGCCGAGATCGTCTCCCGCTGCGGCAGCAACGTGGTGTCGGTGCTGCACGACGGTTCCGACCCCAACATGCCCATTTCCAGCTGCTTCCTCAAGCTGACGCTGGAGACCCGCGACGCGGCCCAGATCGAACAGATCCGTGCCGAACTGACCAAAGAGGGCTTCCAGCTCGTGAGTGAGCGTGTGTGAGCCGATAAAAAATGGCCTGCGTGAAAACGCGGGCCATTTTTTTCATGGGAAGTTTGAACGGTTACAGCTCGATTTCCCCGGTAAACTGAAACCATCCATCGGCATAGTCCATAATAAAGTCTGCTGCGTAGTTATTCAGAATGAGTTTGATGTTGGAGAGACCAAAACCGTGGAGAGCGGGATCGGATTTTGTCGTTCGGATGTTCCCGTCATGGATCTTTACCGGAGCGGATGTGTTCCGGACGGAAAAAAAGAAGCTCTGTCTCAGTACGGCGGAAACATGAATCGTCTTTTCGCTCTCGAGTTTTTCACAGGCTTCCGTTGCATTGTCCAGCAGATTGGCAAAGAGCACGACCATATCCGATACATCCAATGGCAATGCGGAAAGATCGTTCACCTCGAAGTCGATGCTGATCCCTTTTTTAATTGCTTCGGTCGCTTTGGTGTTGAAGAGCGCGTCCAGGATCGCATGGTGCGAGTTGACCAGGAACAGCCGGTCGGTCTGCATGGTGGTTACGGAACGCAAATATTGCTCGGCAGCTTCATACTCCTGATTCAGCAAAAGGCTTTGGACCGTGTTGAGGTGTGCTCTGAAATCGTGGACCTTGTGACGTTGTTCTGCGTAAAGTCTGCTCGCCGCTTCCATATTTTTGGCCTGCAGTTGAATCTGCTGCCCCAGTGCCAAAAGATTTTCCTTGGTTTCGATGGCTCGTTCCATCCGATCCAAGAGGTACAGGAGAGCAGCATTCGCCGCAAGGATCAAGCCACATGTAAAGGCAATTACACCTTCGCCTACCGGTTTCCCGGTTGTGATATACAGCAGGATCCCCAGCATGAAAAAGGATGTGCATGGGAACAAAAAGTAAAACCCCAATTGCGATTCATTCAGTCGGTTCCGCGCTCCCGGAAATGCTTTTTGCTTCATGATCTTTCGGAATAGATAGGCCAGAAACAATTCTGTGGAATAGTTGATGACCCCGTAGACGATCATGAGCGGAAAACTCGACCGGAACGATTCACCGTCCATCCCACAGACAAAAGCACCCAGCATGCCCAGCCCGAAAGACAGGGAATAAGTGATCAGATATTCTACACCGACAAGAAGCAAAAGCAGTTTACTGGAAATTTTGGCGTACAACACCCGTGCGCTGAAGGTATAGGATAAAAGGATCATCCCGATTTTTATGGCCTGATTGCGGTGAAAGAAGATCAGCGGAACCTTCAGGATCCAGAAGTTCAGCGCAACGAAGCAGCCGACACCGATGGTGAATTTCCGGTCACTCCAGCGTCGTTCAGCAAATACGTCCAAAAAGAGGATCAGCGAAAGGGAATCGACCACGGTATAAAGAAAACTCAAGAAATCGCCCATCGGTTTTTCCCCCGCCACAGCAGATAGTGCTGCTTCAGTTCCTTGTGATTCTTAGCGCTTGAAGGCAAAACGATCCCGCCGGTCAGGCTCACCTTTTCGTATTGCAACTGCACGATGTACTCCATGTTTACCAAAAATGAGCGTTGAACGCGCAGGAAACCGAGGTCCTCCAACTTTTTTGACAGATCGGACAGATTGCCGTAGAAATGATACTCCGTTCGCTCGTCATGGATCAGGTGCACGATGATGACCCGCAGATTGGCCTCCAGATAGAGGATGTGACTTACGGGAATGTCGATCGGTTCGGAATGGACCGAAATGGTGAGGATCCTCTTTCGTTGAACGACTTCTTTGCTTGCGGCTTCAAAATAAGGGATCAGCTTTTCGGTCATATCACGTTTCAAAAGATACCGGAATGCCTGTACCTCAAACCCTTCTGGAGCGTATTGGATAAAGTTTGTGAGAAAAACGATCACGATTCCGGGGTTTTCCCTGCGAAGAGTCCGTGCGAGGTCAATGCCGCTGGAATCGCCCATGTCGATGTCCAGGAATGCAAGATCATAGGAAGAAAGGTCTTTGATCGCGCCGGGATCACTGAAAGGATAAAAGTGCGCAGAGATGCCGCTTTTTTTGCAATGGTCTCGGAGCGATGCAGAAACCTGCTCCGCGACAGCGGGCTCATCATCACAAATCAGTAAATTCAATCGGCAGCCTCCTCTAAGGTCGAACAGACCGGTTTTGTTACTCATAATAACGCAGTGCTCCCTTCAAGTCAATGCAATTTCAGCAGAGGACTGCTGATAATAGGACTGCGCTGAACTTGCAGTCTGTGGCGTGAAAGCTGCAATTGCCGGTTTCATGACAAGAAAACCCGTGTTCATTCCCGGAATGTGGACAATCCAATCCCCATGCGTAAAAATAATGACACGACGTTTTGTGGATTCTCTTTTTACGGGAGGGGTTATTTTGCGCAGGAAATTTCTCGCTTTTGCATTGTCGCTCGTCATCCTTTGTGCCCTTGTCTTTGAACTTTATCCGAGAAGCTCTCAGGAAATCGACCTCTCCACCGGTGCGGGTATTTCTAAAATGCTCCGCTATGAGAATGCGCAGGTCTATCTCTTTGGAGAAATACATCGTTGCACAGAATATCAGCAATTCCGCAATGCACTGTTCCAATACCTTGTAGAGAAAAAAGGCGTGCGTGTCCTTTTGATGGAGCACGGCTATGCAAGCGGCTTTCTCGAAAACGAAACAGTGCAGAACCGGTTGTCCTTTGCCGACGAATACGGATACGATCAGTTTGTCGTATCCAAAGAGGACTATGAGTTGTTCCGGTGGATGTCAGAATTCAATCAGAATCGACCGGATAGGGATAAGATATCCATTGTCGGTATCGATATCACCGATTCGATCGGGATGGTCTATGCCTTCTGCCGGTATTTGCTGAGAGACTGTGATTTTTCTGCGGCAGATACAAAGACGCAGATGCTTTTGATCAGCACCCAGAAATGCCAGTTTCAGCAGCGCTTTGAGAACAGTTTGTTGCCGCAGCTGATCGAACTGTACCAGACAAACCCGGAACAGCTTGAACTGGCGCTGGGAGATCAGGCGATCCATCTGGAACGCGTGCTTCAGGGTTGGCAGCAGGGACAGGAGTGCTACAAGCTGAACGACTATCAGCCGGATCTCCAGCTGGATGGCCCCGCCGTGGCGTATCGGGAGGATGCCCTGTATGCGAACCTCCGGAGGGTCTATGGGGAAAACCCGACCGCAAAGTATTTTGGTTCGTTCGGTGCAGCACACGTTCAGATGGAAAACTATGTGCAAAAAGAAGGATCGTCCCGGATCAACAATAGCTTTGTGTCCCGGATGGCTGGGAAAAACAGCTTTCTTGATGGCAGGCTGACCGTGATCGATGGTGCAATCACCCATGAGATCAGGGAGTTGGGGGAGGCTGATACCAATCACCTTACCTTATACAATACCGCCCTTGCAAAGAACCCTGGTTCCGAAAGCGGAAAGTTCTATGCCGAAGCTCCCGACACCCCGGATGAAAAAATCGCACAGTATGCGTTGCTGTTTGAGCATCCGTCTCAGGTCACGGCCAGTGAGGAGCAGCCAGGCCGGTATTGGAAAAACTATAAAGAAAAATAAAACGTATTGGCAGAGTTTGAACGATGTTTTTTTCACGGGGAGGATGCAGCATGCAAAAACGGGTTCTCGCCGGTGTGGTTTTGCTGGCTGTTCTTTTGGCACTTATTTTTGCGTTTTATCCGGGAAATTCTCAGGAAATCGACCTCTCCACCGGTGCGGGCATTTCTAAAATGCTCCGCTATGAGAATGCGCAGGTCTATCTCTTTGGAGAAACCCATCGCTGCACAGAATATCAGCAGTTCCGCAATGCTCTGTTCCAATACCTTGTAAAAGAAAAGGGGGTTCGTGTTCTTGTAGAGGAAAGTGGATATGCCACGGCATTTCTTGAAAATGAAACCGTGCAGGGGAGACTTTCCTTTTCAGATTGGCTTGATCGGTGCACGCTCTCCAAAGAGGACTATGAGCTGTATTCATGGATTGCCGACTGGAACAGCGGCAGGGATGCTGCAGAAAAAATTTCAATCATCGGGATCGACATTACAGATGATGTCGGTAACATACAGACGCTTTGTCAGTATTTGCTGAAAAACCATGACTTTACCAGTGCAGATACTCAAACGCAGTGGCTTCTAACTGCGATTCGGGAACAGAACCCGTTCAGTTCTTTGCAACTTCAGACCTTTCAGGAGAAGTTTCTGCCACAGCTGGCTGAACTGTATCAGACAAAACCGAAACAGCTTGAAACCGTGCTGGGGACACAGACGGTTTGTCTGGAACGTGCTCTTCTGGGCTGGGAGGAAGCACAGGAACAACAGCGCCTCAAAGGGGAAACGGAGCAACTGGGGGGTCCCGATGGTTCGTACCGGGAAAATTGCCTGTATGAGCATTTCATGTGGGAATATCAGCAGAGACCGGACGCAAAATATTATGGGCAGTTTGGCGGGGCGCACGTTTTGATGTCCGACTATTCCGGAAAGCTGTACCGTGTGCAGAACTCTTTTGTGACCCGCCTTGCGGAGACTGACACGCCGTTGAATGGAAAACTGACCGTCATAGATGGCTGTCTGACGTTTGAAATCGGTGATTTGGGAAAATCGGATGTGAACAAAGCAACGCTTTACAATACTACCCGTGCCGGACCTCCGATTCATAAGATGAACAAATTTTATATGAATAGTTCTGCGCCGGATGCAAGCTATGCGCAGTATGTGTTGCTGTTTGAGCATCCGGATGCACTGACCGCAGCAAAAGAGTATACCGGATCCTATTGGAAGTATCATTGAGTTTTTGCTATAATATCAATTGCAGATAGCCCGATGGAAACAACGGCTATTTCCAAGTCTGAATCCACAACAAAGGAGAATCCCTATGAAAGTCGTATCTACCACCAACGCACCTGCCGCCATCGGCCCTTACAGTCAGGCACTGGATCTGGGCAACATGGTGTTTGTTTCCGGTCAGCTCCCGGTAGACCCCGCCACCGACACCATGGCTGATACCGTGGAGCAGCAGGCCGCACAGAGCCTTGCCAATCTGAAGGCGATTCTGGCCGAGGCGGGGCTTTCCATGAACAACGTGGTCAAGACGGTGATCTTTCTGGCCGACATCAACGATTTTGCTGCAGTGAACGCAGAGTACGCCAAGGCCTTTGCCGAGCCGTTCCCAGCCCGCAGCTGCGTGCAGGTGGCAGCCATCCCCAAGGGCGCAAAGCTGGAGATCGAGTGCATCGCCGTGCGGGACTGAGCGAATAAAGATAAGAAAAGCGGGACACCGGAGCATCTGCGGATGCTTTGGTGTCCCGCTTTTTGATAACGTTTAAAACTGGTGCATTTACTTCTGCACACCGGCCTCGCATTGCTCGATGAATTGCTTGGCCACCCGGGGGCTGCGGCCACCGGCACGCAGGGCAAAGGCCTCGGCCTTGAGCAGCAGCTGCTCGGTGGGCATCTGGATGTTGTGCTGCTTGGCAAGCTGCTCCAGAATTGTCTCGAACCGTGCCTTTTCCGGCCGCTGGAAGGTGACCGTCAGGCCGAACCGGGCGGAAAGGCTCATCAGCTCCTGCCGGGTGTCGGCCTCGTGGATGTCATCGCCGGTGCGGTCCGAGAGGGTTTCCTTGATGAGGTGGCGGCGGTTGGAGGTGGCATACACCGCAATGTTCTGGGCGCGTCCGCCTACGCTGCCCTCCAAAATGGCCTTCAGGGCGGCAAAGTTGTCGTCGTTGGCGGTAAAGCTCAGATCGTCGATGAACAAAATGAACTTGAGCGGGTTTGCCGCCAGCTTGTCCATCAGATCGGGAATCTGGTACAGCTGGTTCTTTTTTACCTCTACCAGCCGCAGTCCCTCGGGCGCAAACTCGTTGGCAATGGCCTTTACCGCGCTGGATTTGCCGGTACCGGCATCGCCGTACAGCAGCACATTGTTGGCGGGCATCCCGGCCAGCAGCGCCTTTGTGTTGGCAATCACCTTTTCCCGCTCCTTCTCGTAGCCGGGCAGCTCGGAAAGGCGCTGCGGGTCGGGGTATTTTACCGGCACAAGCTGGCCGTTCTCCACCGTGAATACATGGTGCTTTGCAAACATGCCGTAGCCCTTTTTGCCCACCTCGCTCATGCGCTGGGCGTAGGCGGCGGCAAGGTCAAGCTCACAGGTCTGCCACCGGGGCAGGAAAGCCAGTTCCGGCCGCTGCGCCTGCTCCGAGTAGGCGGTCTGGAACAGTTCGTCCAGCGTCAGCCCGCACAGCTGCTGCAAAAACTGCAGCTCGCTGTCCAAGGCGCTTTGCAGCAGCGCGTCCAGCTGCCCGGCAGCGGCCTGCCGCACGCAGATGGTCTCGGCCTCCAGCACAGCATTGCTCAGGTAGCTGCCCCAGTTGGTGGTGTACTCGAACAAAGCGGCCTCAAAGGCGGCTACGGCATCGCACACCGGGCCGTAGGAGGAGCAGCCCGCCTCCATGCGGTCGGTCAGGTCTAAAAGCTTTGCCACAACAGGGTCGTTCAGCAGGGCGCGGAACACAACAAGCCCATGCAGATGGGCATTCCATTCTCTCAGTTTCATAGGTGATCCCTTTTCCTCTCCATTGGCACATACCCTACAAAACGCAGGTACGCGGATATCAAAAGTATACAGCGGTTCGGGCGGGGATGCAAGGGGTGTTAAAAATGCTTCATCTTTGGGGTGATTCAGGTTACAAATTGTCGATTGACAAAAGCCCGGTTTATAGTATAATTTACATCAACAAATGCGCAGATGGGAAAAAGTACCACACGATCCCCACTGTTCAGAGAGCTGCCGTCTGGTGCAAGGCAGTCAGCGTTTCGTGCGGAAAATCATCCCGGAGCAGCCTGCCCAACGGGTGCAAACCCCTGTAAGCAGCGCCGGTTGCAGCCGTTACCGTGCAGGGCTTTGTTGGAAGCCCGTGAGAGGGTGTGCACAGCACGCCAACGAGAGTGGTACCGCAGAGAGCTTGATGTTACAAGGTCTTTGTCTCTTGAAGAAAGCAGGGGACAAGGGCTTTTTCTTTTTCAAAAGCTCTCCCTGAGGGAATGGATAAGAAGTGGAACAGGAATAGGAGCAACACCATGCAGTTGAATGGTTCTCAGATCTTTGTAGAGGTCCTGTGCGAGCAGGGAGTGGACACTCTTTTTGGCTACCCCGGCGGCGCTGTGCTGAACCTTTACGACGAGCTGTATAAGAATGCCGACCGCATCACCCATGTGCTTACCGCCCACGAGCAGGGCGCAGCCCATGCAGCGGACGGCTACGCCCGCGCCACCGGCCGCACCGGCGTGGTGCTGGCTACCAGCGGCCCGGGTGCCACCAATCTGGTCACCGGCATTGCCACCGCCTATATGGACTCAGTGCCCATGGTGGCCTTTACCGGCAACGTGCCCACCAGCAGCATTGGCAGGGACGGCTTTCAGGAAGCGTACATCGAGGGCATTACGGTGCCCATCACAAAGCATAACTTCACGGTGCGCCGGGTAGAGGACTTGGCCGATACCATGCGGGCAGCTTTCCGCATTGCGCAGAGCGGCCGCAAGGGCCCGGTGCTGGTGGATATCCCCAAGGACGTGACCGCAGCAGTGTGCGAGTTCACCCCCAAGCAGCCGGAGCCCATCCGCACCGTGACTACCTATAATGAGGAGCAGGTGCACTGGGCGGCAGACCTCATCAACGCCGCCCAGCGTCCGCTGGTGTACTTTGGCGGTGGCGTGCGCAGCGCAGCCAGCTGCCAGCCGCTGCGGGATCTGCTGCACAAGGCGGAGATCCCTGCTACCTACACCCTGATGGCGGCAGGCGTTGTGCCCTATGGCGACCCGATGAATCTGGGCATGCTGGGGATGCACGGCTGCTACACCTCCAACCGGGCGGTGGCAGAGTGCGATGTGCTCATCGCGGTGGGCACCCGCTTTTCCGACCGTGTGGCGCTGAACCCCAAGACCTTTGCCAAGAACGCCACCATCATCCAGATCGATATCGACGCCAGCGAGCTGGGCAAGAACGTGGACGTGGATCTTTCCATCGTGGGCGATGCAGCCTATGTGCTGAACGCCATGCTGCCCCAGATCAAGCCCGCCAAGCACCCGGACTGGATGACGATGATCCAGAGCTGGCAGGCACAGGATTACCACCCCGTGTCCGACCCCACCCGGCTGATGCCCCATCAGGTCATCGGCGAGGTGTGCAACCAGTGCGGCCCCGACGCCGTGTATGTTACCGATGTGGGTCAGCACCAGATGTGGGCAGCACAGTACCTGCGCCACACTAAGAGCCGCGGCTTTATCACCAGCGGCGGCCTTGGCACCATGGGCTTTGGCTACGGTGCCGCCATTGGTGCCCAGATGGCACTGGGGCGTCAGCAGCGCGTGGTGATGTTCACCGGTGACGGCTCCTTCCACATGAACCTGAATGAGGCCTGCACCGCCGTCAGCTACGAGCTGCCCATCATCACGGTCATCTTTAACAACTCGGTGCTGGGCATGGTGCGCCAGTGGCAGACCACCTTTTACGGCAAGCGTTACAGCCAGACCGACCCCCACCGCAAGACCGATTTTGTCAAGCTGGCAGACGGCTTTGGCCTGAAGGGCTACCGCTGCACCAATCTGCCGGAGTTTCAGGAAGCCTTTGCAGATGCCCTGCAGCAGAAGGGCCCCACCTGGATCGAGTGCATCATTGACAAGGACGAAAAGGTGCTGCCCATGATCCCCGGCGGCGGCGATATCAACGACATCATCATGGAATAAGGAGGACACAGCATCATGGAATCTGATCAGCGCAGGGTCATCAGCCTGCTGGTGGACAACCAGAGCGGCGTTCTGGCCCGGGTGTCCAGCCTGTTCTGCCGCCGCGGCTTCAACATCGACAGCCTTACGGTGTCCGCCACCAACGACCCGGCAGTCAGCCGCATCACGGTGACCATTACCAGTGACGAAAAGGCTTTGCAGCAGCTGGTACTGCAGACCGAGCGTCTGGAAGTCACCCGGCAGGTGTTCGTGCTGGACAGCGAAAAATCGCTGGAGCGGGAGCTGCTGCAAAAATACGGCGGCGTCACCCCGGAGGCGCTGGTGGAGAGTGCCATGGGCCATGTCCGCCTGCTGAACGACTGCAATTTCGACGACATCTGCATCTCCGTGAAGTGCTCCCGTGTGCCGGTGAACATGGCAGCCTCGCCCATGCCCATGACGATGGTGCACATAAAGCCCACGACATACAGCGGATGGTGGGTAGCGTTGGTCGCGCTGCGGCGCATCAGCAGATACAGGATCACGCACACCAGAACCAGCACCACAGGGCCATAGGCCGCCAGAATGTCCACATGCGTGTTGTGCATCTGCCCCGCGCCCGTGCCCTCTGTGATCTGGTTATACGCCCCTACGATTGGCGATGTCCGATAGCGCTGCATGGCAAAGTTCCACATTTTTGTGCGGGAATTGAGCAGCTTGCCCTCGCTGACCGCAAAGCCCAGCACACGCCCCACCACACTGCTGCCGTAGAGCTGCATATACAGCCACGCAAACAACAGCGGCCACACCGCCATAAGGGCGCAGAAGCCCTTGCCAACAGCCACCGTCTGTTTCTTGCGCAGGAACAAAACCACTGCCAGCACCAAAAAGGCGATCAAAACCAGAAGCGCATTGCGCGACTGCGTCTTCCATATGAAATACGCCAGGAACGCAAACAGCACGCCATGTACGATCTGCAGCTTTCTGTCCCGGCCATACAGGGCATCCGCAAACTGATACACCGCCAGGCAGAACAGAAACAGCCCCGTCAGGTTGGGATTTGTGAAATGAAAGGTCAGGTAGTTGGAAATGCGCCCATGGATCTCGTAGAGCTCACGCCCCTTCCAGAAGTACATTGCCACCAGCACCGCGGACGACAGCGCCATAACCCGGCTGATCCAGCGGCCGGTATCCGCATCTACGCGCAGCTTGTCCGCCGCCGAAAACATCAGCAGTGTGAAAGCGAAAATAATGTACTTTTTGAGATACTGAAACGACAGGCTTGCATCCGTAGCGATGGCATTGATAAGCACGTGGATCAGCGCCAGCGCGATTGTCGTCAGTACCAGCGCATCCAGCAGCGCCATCTTCCGGAACGCCGCCGACAGCCACAGCGCCAGCACCACCACAAACGAGGCATAAAAAAGCAAACTGACCACTGCATCCCGATTCAGCACCTGAAACACCACAATCAGTGCTGCCATGGCATACAGCAGCCGGATCAAAAATGTGTCCAATCGCGTTAAAGGCATAGCATACTCCTGTACAATTCGATATAGCGCCGGGTCATTCCCCGGCCGGAATAAGCGGCAGCCGCCGCT
>OGWT01003088.1_pt1 | contig 10733 bp, 9 predicted proteins | sample 1576101 | NCBI WGS metagenome assembly OGWT01 (sample SAMEA3541481, study PRJEB24748) | human gut metagenome | biome: human gut; feature: human-associated habitat; material: faeces | place: China | collected 2012 | reverse complement strand
TCTTCTTCCAGCTTATTGTGACTTTCTTATTATAAGCCTTTACTGTCATTTTCGGAGTGGATAACTTTGTGTTGCCTTTTACTGTTATATAAGGGCCGGTCTTAGAGTTGTATTCAAGCTTTACGGCATAAGTATAACTCGTTGCCTCTGAAAGCTTCTTGTCAGTATAGCTTGTGGAACTCGTGACCGTCAGACGCTTGTAGGTCTTTTTCTTTGGATCATAGCGATAAACCCTGTATTTGCAATTTCCGATCTTGTTCCAGCTAAGCTTTACAGAAGTGGTAGAGTCAGCGGTAGCCTTAAATCCCGTTGGCTTTCCAAGAACGATCTTGAATGTTGTCGAAATAGGGTACCTGCTTTCGTAGTTTCCGCCAAGAGTAACAACAGCTGTCGCTGTGCCTACATTTGTGTTATTGTAATATGTTACAGTATAGTCAGAACTCTTGATCATATTTCCGTCCGCCTTGACAAAAAGGCTCGGTCTGACAGCTTTGCCGGTATAATCCACATCAGCTATCTTTAGTATCTCGACCTCAGAAACAGCTTTCGGGCTGATAGTGAAAGGCACTGTCACATATCCTGTATAGCCGTTCATTCCTGCTATGGTCATATAGCCTGTTCCGGCATTCACATTGTTTGTGTATGATACATTATAATCAACGCCACATCTTAGCACCGCACCATTAACTGTAACAACAGGTGCAGGAGTCTGAGCATAGCCCGTGTAGGTGCAGCTAGTATCCACAGAAATATTCTCGCTGGATATTTCAGCCTCTACAACGCTATACTCAAAGGAATCGGTCCCATTAAAGTTGCCGATGCCTTTAATATAAGCATAATGCCAGCCAAGCTCGCCACAGTCGTCCTCATATTCGATCTCATAGTCAACGCCCTCAGCAAGCACAATATCATTGTATGTAACAATAGGTTTTGGCTGAACAGGGTTACCGGCACAGTAGCTCTGCTCATACTCGCAGTCAATATTCGCACGGTAAATATCAGTTGGCACGATATTGAAATTCTTTGTAAAGCTTCCTGTGTAATTACCTATACCAGTGAAAGTAGCCGTTGCAGTACCTACGTTTATGTTGTTCTCATAAGTAACAACATAGTCCTCGTCCTCAGTGATCCGGTAATAGTTGTTGCTGTCCATAAGAGAATAGCCATAAAGCGTCTTTTCCGTGCCGTCATACGTCTGATCGCCTTCATACCAACTGTTATACATATCCTCAGTCAACTGAATGGCTTCATCGTTCTCCGACGTATAAAGACCGACTTCCTCTCCGCCAGCAGGAATTTGCTCCTCTGCCTCAGCTCCAAAGCATACCACTGCACTTTGCAGTGCAAGACACACTGCCACTGCCGTCGTAAGCGTCCGCTTAAATAACTTCATATTATTTTTTTCCTTTTCACTATAATTTTCTCACATATTACTAATTTTATCACAAGGATGTGACAATGTCAAGATAAAATACAACAAATAGAAAGCCTCATGACATTCAGTTAGATCGTGAAGTGGAGGATGTAAAATACGGTGATACCACACAAGAATAAGGAGGTCTGATTATGATCTCTGAATTTGTACGAAAAAAAAGATATATTCTGACGGCTTAATAGAATCAATATAAAGAAAATTTTATATCGGTATATATGTTCATCAACGCAGCGTATATACCGATTTTTGTTTCAAAAAGTTTCTTAATTTTCTGAAATTTAAAAGCAGAGTTTTGTGTACATACAACATATTATACTGCATATGTGATAAAAATTAGTCATATTGTTCAATTAATCTACGAAAAATTGTGCTAAAATACGAAAATTATTTGTGTAAACGTTTTACTTAAATATTTAAGTTGACTTATTTTATTTTTAATAATATAATGTTTTACGTTGACAGAGTTAAGGCAGCAACGCACGAGGATAATGCAGTGCTGCCTTAGAATACCGGTATTAAAAAAAATAATTGTATAAGAGGAGCTTTTTATGGTACAGAACAAAACTTTTTCTGCAAAGGCATTACAGACTTTTGTTGCTGTAATGTTTGCCGTAATAACCTGCTTCGGTTTTATGACAACACCGACCGCAGAGGCGGCATCAGGATTTTATGTAAGCGGTACTAGTATCTATGACGCTAGCGGAAACAAGTTCGTTATGCGTGGCGTGAACATTGCTCATGCATGGTACACAGAGAAGACTGAAACTTCTATCAAGGGCGCTGCAAACAACGGCGCAAATACCGTAAGAGTCGTACTTGCAAACGGCTCAAAGTACACAAAAACAAGCGCACAGGAAGTAAAGAACATCATCAGCTGGTGCAAGTCAAACAAGCTGATATGCATTCTTGAAGTACATGACGCGACAGGCAGCGACAGCACTTATGATCTTAACAAGTGCGTTGACTACTGGAAGGAAATGAAGAGCGTTCTCAGCGGTACTGAGAAATATGTTATCGTAAACATCGCAAATGAGTGGTGCGGCACATGGAACGGAAGCGCATGGGCTGACGGCTACAAGTCTGCTATCCGATCTTTAAGAAACGCAGGCATTACAAATATGCTTATGGTAGACTGCGCAGGCTGGGGACAGTATCCTGACAGCATCAAGGATTACGGTAAGTCTGTTTTCAACGCAGACTCACAGAAGAACACCGTATTCTCCATTCATATGTATGAATACGCAGGCGGAAACGCATCAACTGTAAGAAACAACATTGATAACGCACTCAACATCGGTGTGCCTGTTGTTATCGGCGAGTTCGGCGGTCAACACACAAACGGCGACGTTGATGAGGCTACTATCATGAGCTACTGCACAAGCAAGGGCGTAGGCTATCTTGGTTGGTCATGGAAGGGCAACAACTCTGACATGAGCTACCTCGACATTGCAAACTCATGGGACGGCTCAAGCCTTTCTTCATGGGGAAATACACTTATCAATGGCTCAAACGGAATTAAGGCAACTTCTAAGACCTGCTCAGTTTACAGCGATTCAGGAAGCTCTTCCGGCGGTTCTTCTTCAGGAACTTCAACAGATTCCAACGGCGGAGTTCTCGGACTTGACGGAACATATTACATCAAGAGCGCACTCAGCGGCAAGTATCTTGACGTATACAAGGCAAAGGCTGACAACGGCACAAACGTTCAGCAGTACAGAGGTACAGGCGGAAACAATCAGAAATTCAAGCTTGTAAGCGATGGAAACGGCTATTACACTATTTACACAGGTGCATCAAATTACAAAAGCTGTCTTGACGTATACAACTGGAGCAGGGACAATGGTGCTAACATCAACCAGTGGCAGTATCACGGCGGTGACTGTCAGAAATTCCAGCTTGTAAAGATCGGCGACGCTTATGCTATCAAGACAAAGATCTCAGACTGCTACTCATGCCTTGACGTTTACGAACAGAACACAGCTGACGGAGCAAACATTAACCAGTGGGGCTACTGGGGCGGAAAGTGCCAGCTTTGGTATCTTGAATCAACATCAGGTTCTTCCTCATCTTCATCTTCTTCAAGCAGTTCAGGCAGCAATTACAAATCGATCTTCTGGGGTTCTTCAACTGCTTCAGCATGGGGTCAGGCTGCTTCAGCAATGACTTCAAAGAATGGCGGAAGCTTCAACGCATATGACATTCAGTCAAACGGCTACTTCTACGTTGAATACTCAGGAACACAGAATCAGGTAGAATTTGTTCTTCAGAGCTGGTCAGGCGGAGCAGAGTGGGCAAAGGTTTCACCAAGCGAAACAGGCACAGCAAACGGACACTACTACGCAAAGTATTCTTACAACAACTGCAAGTCAGCATTCGGCACTTCCGATTTCGGCGGAAAGCTGGATCAGATCCATGCAGGTGCAGCAAACGGCACAGTAACGATCTACTCTGTATGCTACTGCTGGTGATCTAAGATTTTTTTCAGACTTCATACTGTTTCACAGCGGTATGAAGTCTTTTTTTATGCAAAAAAGTTTTAACTGTACCTTTGTTTTTCTTCCTAAAAAAAAATCAGAGCTTACTGTTATTTATGAGTTGCCTGTACGGATTGTTCGCTTTAAAATATCAGATGACGGCTATGAAGTAATTGCTACAAATTTATCTGAAGATCTTTTTTCTTCTGATGACCTTAAATACACCGTGGGGCTTAGATATTTTCACGCAATTTTATTTCTTGATTTTATTAGCTTAATGATATTGATAGAAAGCCATGGGAGTTTTTCTTAGATTGTTTGGATCTCTATCACGAATTTTCCTTCGGAGTTCACCTTCAAACGCAATGTCTTGACATATCTATTGCAAAAGTTCTCCATTTCTTTCATGGTAGCGGTCACTTTTGTGGCTTCATATATCTTGTGAGTAAGCTCCAGAGGATTCTCTCCAATGAGTGAAGGCAAATGCTTTTCAAGCTCTGCAAAGAGTACGGCACGTTTCAACTCCTCCGTGCCTGCGGTGCAGAAATCATCAATGGCACAATAATAGATGCCATGCTGTGCAAGGGCATTTTTGATCGCCGTTCCACACTTCTCGTATTCGTACATAACGAGAAACTTTGCTTTTGGCAGGCTCTCGATAAGTCCCCAAAAGTCCGAATCACTTGACACAATAATAAAAGATGTTATCCCGTCACGGTAGAAGTCCGTGACTACGCTTGCGGTCATTCGCACATCGACCAGTGACTTTCTGTCTGTCACTCGGTCGATCTCTATATGTTCAACGGGTATCTGAGTGAATTTAGAGAGCCAATCCCAGCCTGCGGTAGTGTTCGGATCGTCATATAGCGTGATCTTCTCGATCTTAGCAAGTTCCTCCTGATTCAAGCCTTTCAGAACACTATAAAGCTTGTATGGATCAGAGTTCTCACAATCGACAGCTATAGCTGTTTTCTCGGTGCTGTCGATAAAATTATAGATATTGTTTCGTGTTTCATCATCTGCGTCCCGATATTTCGTATAATCGGTGAAGCTGTCATTATGCTGACCGTAGATGATCTTCAAAAACTTACGGTCGGAATAGATGATGCTCCCGACTTCGGCAGGTTGCCAGTGAATATACATTTGAAATGGATAATGCTCGATGTTCGCCATGTACTTGGTGAACTCCTGCTTCATGACACCGTTCTTGTTGTATTTCGGAACAAAGAACAGATCTCGGATATACTCCCAATTCAGCCAATCGTAAAACAGATGAGAGCACTTGTCGATATTTTCATTAATGAGCCTTGTGAAATCCTGCATATACTTCTCTGAACGGCAATTCGCTTGGATAATGGTAAATCCCCATTTTTCAAGCTGTTTGATATTATCCGTATCGTACCATTCTATGTTATGCAAATTTTTGAGCTGAAACCGCATAAGATCATCGGTCTTTTTGAACTTCTGCATCAGTACTGTTCGAAGCTTACATAAATATCGTATGGTAGTAGCGTCTTTGTCGGCTTGGAGCTTCTCGATAAGCTCGGAACATTCACCGTAACTCACGGTCAGAGCTGACATTCGGACGCCTATCATATAGGCTATAGTAGTAACTACCTCTTTTGTATCAACGGTCAAGGAAAACCCTCCTATTCATTTAATATGATCATCAATTGCCGTCATTATCCTGTTGATCCGATTTTATCATTGTCTTGCTGATAGAGATTTCTGCACTCTCCACCCGTTTGATTTTCTTGTATAATACACAGTTTACTAATTTTTCGTTTTCGTTATCCATTGCGATTCACCTCCGCTCTGCCCTATATCCTGATTATAGCACAACTGGCGGTATATTGCAATGAAAAAAAGGCGTGAAAAAGTGTGCAGGGATTGACTTTTTCGGGGCAGTTTGGTATAATGAGTATAAGTGAGATGTAATACGGTTTTCTCGCTAAATCGGAATTTGAAGAGGTTGTGTAAATGAGGAAAAGATATTGTATTGTTGCACAGATTGTATTATTATTATGGTTTTTCCTTGATATGACAGGTTTGTATTTTGGAAACAAATGTTTAGTTACAAGGTCATATAAAGAAGATGGTATATGCTTTTTGATTTATTTGATTACAATAATACTGTTTCTTGTAAAAGAAAATATTGGAAAATACATTGTTATCGGGTGGATGTCAATGTGGCTTGTTATACAACTTATGTGTCACGAGTGGTATACTATTTTTAACAGTGGATTTATGGGATCATTAGATGGTAAAATTAAATATTTCTCAAAAACAATTCACTGGATTGATGTAGAAGGCAAATACATACCTGATGTATATCATACCATTTTACATATTTTAATTTTGTGTACATTAACTATAACAATTATCTATTCAATAAGGAATAGACGAAAAACTTAAATTATGACTTATCTTAGTAACCGAATACACTCAAACACGGATAGACCGTCCTCATCAGACGGCTATCCGTTTCTTATTCCGCATAACCACAAAAAAAACGCAAAAACATTACGGCAAACATCTGAATTCAAAAAAATCAGCAAATAAGGTTTATTCTACTGTATTTCCCCTCTCTCCTCCACAAACTCCACCAAACACATATCCTCCACAGCTATCCTAGTCTTGTCCATAAAAACAAGCTCATTAGTATAGCCGTCATAAATTCTCACTATGCCTGTCTTGGTCTGATAACTGCCACCACTTTTTCTCTTATCGGGAACAAAATATGTCACCCTTATCTCAGGGCGTTCATCAAGCATATCAAGCAGGCGGTTGAGATCGTCATTGAGCTTGTTTACCTCGTCCTCGGTCAGCTCCTCCCTGATTTCGGTGTATCTTGCGGTTTCATCAACAGCAGCGTCATAGCCTGTCAAAGCTGCAAAAGGGCTGAACTGCGCCGCCCTGTCCGATATAGACATTTGCGGATGATCGTCATAGTGAGGACGTGAAAACTGCTTTATATCATAATAATTGTCATACATTGTAAGACCCACCTTTCATGCCTTGTGACCGCCTATACTGCGGTTGCGCTCTCTTGCCGTAGCTTCCTCGGTATAGTTCGTGCCTTTTAAAATGGCATTTTTCCCATATTTGTGCTTTATCAAGAGCATTGCTTCCTGCAATGCCCTTTCTTTTTCTTCTGCGTTGTTATCAGCATTTGCCGCTTCCGCCATATCAAACAAGCTTATCTGCTCATAGCTCTCAATTTCGGGGATATCCTCTTCTCTTATGACATTACAGGCGGTCAGATTAAGCCGTCTTGCAAGCAAAGTCTTGTCGATAATTCTGTCAAAAAGAGCCATGGTTGCGTCTATTATTTTTCTGGTCGAGGAAGTGTGCCTGCCTAGATTTTGAGTGCCATGGGCGTGCTTTGGTATCTTCCTGCCATAGTGGTCGCAAACCACCTCGCCCGTATAGTGACCGTCCGCCAAGCTTTCTTTATCATACCCCACAGTGAGAACGATCTGATTTGTTACAACGCCCTTATCCACAAGGTCAAGGGACAGCATATCAGCCATTTCCCACAGAATAAGCCTTGTGCGCTCATAATTACACGGCTCTTGCAAGACCTGCCCAGAGGAAATGCTGTTGTTCGAGGGGCGGTATGACTTCACGTCAGGTATGGCGGTAGGCTCGATACCCCATGCGTGGTCGATAAGAAGCTCGGTATTTTTGCCGAAAACCTTGTAAAGCTTCCCTATAAGATAATGATCCAGCGACCAGCGTGAGATATCCCCCATGGTGTAAATACCAAGCTTTTCAAGGCGACTCGCTGTGCCTGCGCCCACACGCCAAAAGTCCGTGATAGGGGTATGCCCCCACAGCGTTTCTTTGTAAAGCTGTTCGTTCAGCTCTGCGATACGGACGCCGTTTTTATCCGCAGGGATATGCTTTGCCACAATATCCATTGCCACCTTGCACAGATACATATTCGTTCCAACGCCTGCTGTGGCGGTTATACCTGTAGTTTTCAGCACGTCCAAAATGAGCATTTGTGCAAAGCCACGTCCGTCAACGTTATAAAGCCCGAGATACCCCGTTGCGTCAATAAAGACCTCGTCGATAGAATAGGCGAAAATATCCTCTGGTGACACATATTTCAGATAAATCCCGTATATTTTTGCACTCACAGCCAAATATTTCGCCATTTGCGGAGTTGCCACGATATAATCAAGCTCACAGGCAGGGTCAGACAGTTCGGAATAGATATAGCTTTTCTTTGCAAACTGTCTTTTAGGAGCTTTCTGCAATCGCTCCTTATTGACCTGCTCCACACGCTGAATGACCTCAAAAAGCCTTGCCCTGCCTGAAATACCAAAGCTTTTCAGTGACGGTGACACTGCAAGACATATAGTTTTCTCCGTTCGGCTCTCATCAGCCACCACAAGGTTTGTATTCAATGGGTCAAGCTGCCTTTCCACGCACTCCACCGAAGCATAAAAAGATTTCAGGTCTATTGCAACATAGGTCTTTTCCATAGCATCACCGCCTTTTTCCTTTATGTATAATAGTATACCACGAAACTTTCTGTTTTACAATAGAAAATCGAACAAAAGTTCTGAATTTTTAATTAACTCTTTTCATGGCAGTTGACAAAGTAAAAAAACGTCCCCGAGGAAAACTTGGGGACGTTAGTCTTATATTTGGTTTTAAGACGACATACAATAGTCTACCAAGCTTCACTGTCATAAGGCTCAATAGGAATATTGTAATTCTCTGTTACTTTATAATACTTATCAGTGTCAGTGTCTACCATAAGAACATTTATATCTCCTGTGCTGAGCACATCTCCGTCAATGTAGTAGTGACTCGCTCCGTCATAGTAGATATCGTTAAATCTGCGGTCGCCTGCTATACTGCTGGTGTGGACATGCCCTGCCACCACCTTTTTGTCAAGTCCGTGTATCTTGCCAAGCCTGTGAGGGTACTGCTCTGTAAAAATATAATCCTCGGTGCAGTATTCCCAAGCATTGCCCGAATCCTCGTCAATGCCTGCATGGACAAAGATAGTGTTGCCCTCAACATGATATCTCGGCAGACGTTCAAACCAATATCTATACGAGTCATCAGAGTCATCATATTCGCCGCTGCCTAGCATTTCATTGACCGAAGAAAAACCGCTCATCACCATTTCCTCGTGATTGCCAAGAAGCGCCACCACCTTCCTATGACCATATATATTCTGCAAGCCCATAATCTTTTTAAGCACAGCTATATTGTCCTCGCCGCCGTGGATATAATCTCCCAGAAAGATAAGCTTTGTGTCAGGCTCGTCAAGGTGGTCAATGACAAGCTCCAAAGCGTCGCAAAGTGCTGAATAACAGCCGTGGATATCACTCATGCAGTATATTTTCATGCTTTTCTCCTTTTGTATCATTAGTTTGCTTGTATTCGTTTATCAGGTCTTCCATTTTCTTTGTTCTCTTTTCAACCATATCCCTAACTCGTTCGAGCATTTCTTTTAGCTGTTTTTCGTCTTCGATTTCTTTGAGAACGTTTGTTTGACGACGTGGATAATCTGTTTCAAAAGCTTTTCCCGTAAGAATATTTATCGGTATATACTCTTTTTTACTGGTTTTACTTATATTCTCTACAAAATCATTAAACTCAAAGAAGTCTACATAATCTTCAAAGCTTTTAAAAAAGCCAAACCATGTTTGAGCGTCATTGTTCTTACAGCTTTGAAAAAGAATATCTCCGCCATATGGCAACAATTTTTCCCATTTTCTAATTTCATATATGTGTTTTATTTCTAACAAAGTAAGGTCAACTCTATCCTCAATATAGTTTCTAATGCCTCTACTTTTATTATACGTACTACACAAGGACTTAGGCCAAAGAAAAGAGCCGCCAAGTGTTCTTGTTTTGTAAACATAATTTGCAAGAAATTCAGCTATTGCGTCTGGGTCTTTGTCCAATTTATTTTTCTGCATTTCAAGATATCGGCTCAACGGATATTTGGTGCTAAAATAAATCCATGGAACTGCACTGAAACCAAGCTGGTCTGATTGAAGTGAAAAATACTTTTTTTCGTCTTTTCTACCTTTATTATAGTAGACACTTATCATCTCATCAGGGGTTTCATAAGCTTCAAATGATAATTTATTTTTTCTATGAGAATTTGCCGCATTAAGAAAATTTGACAGGGCTCTATAAAAGTCTTCATTTTTCTTATAGTCAGGGTCTATGTATATATTATTACAAACCACGCCACGTCCCTTAAGTATATCATCAATCCGATTTTTTTCTTTTTGGGCAGCCTTATCATTCATAACACACTCATAGTCTGTTGACAGCAAACCTACCAAATACGCCTTATAGTTTTCCTCAAAGTTTTCTGGCTCATACGATTTTATTTCCTCATTAGTTTTCATACAAATTCCTCCTAAATATTCACATTATACTTTTTACAGAGTTCTTCAACCCGTTCTTTTATGCTTTTGACTACGCTCTCAGGTCCTAGCACCTCCACCTTGTCTGAATACTGCAAAGCCCAATTTACTATGCCGTATGGGCTTGTCCTTACTTCAACTATCTCAAAATCCGTCTGATTTTTAGGGAGCTTATGTTCCTTCTTATACTTCTCCGTTGTTATCTTATAATCCTCGCCAAAGCTGTCATGGATAGTATTCAGATTCTCTCTTAGCCCCTGAGAATCTGTATTTTCGGTGTTGTATATGGGACAGGTATACTCCTTATAATGGCTTGAAGCAAGCTCGGTTTTTATACGCTCAACTAGGTCTGGCTTTTTATCCTCGTCTATCGCCTTTGACATTTTCACGGCATTTATAAGATCAGTGACCTCGCTT
>OGWT01003085.1_pt1 | contig 10747 bp, 10 predicted proteins | sample 1576101 | NCBI WGS metagenome assembly OGWT01 (sample SAMEA3541481, study PRJEB24748) | human gut metagenome | biome: human gut; feature: human-associated habitat; material: faeces | place: China | collected 2012 | reverse complement strand
AGAGTTCAAGGCAATGTCCAGCCTGCCTAACAACAATTTCAATCCCCCTGTGGTGTGACTGGAGCAGGTGATAAGCGGTGTGTTGGATGCTACTTTTATTTATCCTACCGGTGGCGATAAGGTGATGCAGATTGCGATGAACATTTTGGAGAAAAGACCTTTTGAAAAAGAAAATATACTTTCTACGGCATTGGTGGACAAAACCAATGCCCGCGTGATGCAGTTGCAGACCGACCATATTTTGGAACAAGACGGCAAGATAGAGAAACTGAACGGGCAGATTGATGAATTCTGGTCGCGTTATTCGGCGCAGACTATGTTTTTGTATGCTTGTCTGGTTATTCTGATTCTGTTTGCGGCATTGTTGGGCATTATTGTACGTGCTTATTGGATGAAGAACCGGATGAATGCTGAGCTTTCTTCCCAAAAGAAAAAGTTGGAAGAGCAGCGTGACCAACTCATCAGCCTTTCTAAACAATTGGAAGAAGCTACTCATGCCAAATTGGTGTTCTTTACGAATGTATCTCATGATTTTCGCACCCCGCTTACATTGGTTGCTGCTCCGGTGGAACAGTTATTGGAGCCGCCCCAGCACTCTACGGAATGATATCCGACTTTATCCATTTTATCTACGATAGGAAGCATTAACTCGGTAGGCATTCTGGTCGCAATCAGCGACTGATGTGCATCACGAAGTACAGTTTCCGTAATTTTAATCGGTTTTTGTACAGGCATTGTCATTTCCTCCATACTGTTCTATTTTACCGGACAGCATCTGTATCCGGCAACAGGCGGAGCCTGACCGCCATCCTGTCCTGCAGTATGCGCGGTCGGTTCCGAAATTCAGATCAGATATTCTTTAGAACACACCGAAGATCGCCATAAACGTACCGGCTGCTACTGCAGTACCGATAACGCCGGCTACGTTCGGACCCATCGCATGCATCAGCAGGAAGTTGGTAGGATCTGCCTGAGCGCCAACTTTCTGCGATACGCGGGCTGCCATCGGCACAGCAGATACGCCTGCGGAGCCAATCAGCGGATTTACCTTTCCATGTGTAACCTTGCACATCAGTTTACCGAACAGAACGCCTGCAGCGGTACCGAATGCGAATGCAATCAGACCCAGCACAACGATCTTGATGGTATCCCAGTTTAAGAATGCTTCTGCACTTGTTGTTGCGCCAACGGAAGTACCGAGCAGAATTACAACGATGTACATCAGGGCGTTGGATGCGGTATCCGCCAGCTGACGAACCACACCGCTTTCTCTGAACAGGTTACCTAACATCAGCATACCAACCAGCGGAGCTGTGGTAGGCAGGATCAGGCAGACAACGATTGTAACGATAATCGGGAACAGGATACGCTCCAGCTTTGTAACCGGACGGAGCTGTTCCATCTTAATCTTCCGCTCTTTTTCTGTGGTCAGAAGCTTCATAATCGGGGGCTGGATGATCGGCACCAGGGACATATAGGAATATGCCGCTACTGCGATCGGTCCAAGCAGCTGGGTCTGTCCCAGCTTACCGCAAAGGAAAATAGAGGTAGGGCCGTCTGCACCGCCGATGATGGAGATTGCAGCGGACTGCTTCTGGGTGAAATCCACAATGCCGGTAGCAGCCAGCAGACGAGCGCCCATGTAAGTGCCAAAGATACCGAACTGAGCGGCAGCGCCCAGCAGCAGGCTCTTGGGGTTGGAGATCAGGGGGGCAAAGTCGGTCATGGTGCCGATGCCCAGGAAGATCAGCGGGGGGTAAATGCCCAGCTTAACACCCATGTAAAGCATATCGGCCAGACCACCGTTGTTCAGGATCTCGATCCACATCGGGTGCTCGAGACCATCACCAACGAAGTACTGCATGTGGATGATGCCGCTGCCGGGCAGGTTGGCAAGGATCATGCCGAATGCCATGGGCAGCAGGATCAGGGGCTCAAATTCCTTCACGATGGCCAGGTACAGCAGGAAGCAGCCCACGCAGATCATGATCGCGTAGAGGTAGCCGCCCGGCTCACCGAACCGTGCAAAGCCGGAACTCTGGAAAATACCGACCAGAGTATCGATAAACTGTGTCATGTTTTTCCTCCTGTGTTAAAAAGGTGCGGTGGTGTCGTTGACACCAGCCTTGCTCCAGCCATTTGCAGCACGGCGCACGGCCTTCAGGGTGTACTTGCCATTGCCCATGGCATGGATGGCAGCCATAATTGCGGCAACCACATCGCCGGGGATGCCTTCCTCCACCACAGGGGCAGGAGCAGCCTGCTGTACGGGGGCAGCGGGCTTTGCGGCAGCCTTGGGAGCAGCAGGCTCCTTGGCTGCCTTCTTCTTGGCGGCCATACCGTCGAAGATCTTGCCTTCCAGCATGATGATGAGCATCAGCAGGACGAGGATGGCAAACACCAGCACGATACCGGTAATGGTGATAACCACATCAGAACCCAGATTCATGGTCTTCCTCCTAATAATAATTTACTCCGCACTCCGGAGCAGGCCCCGGCGCGCAAAAAGCGATTTGAAAATATTATACAATATTTCCCGACCTGATTCAACAAGTATGAACAAAATTTTGTTGCAACTTTTCCAATTTCTTAACGAGCCGGGCCGGCACCCCATTTAACGGCGGCCCATGCGGGGGGTCGCATCCAGGAAGCCGGTCTCCAGCTTATCGTTCAGGCCCAGGCTCATGGCGGTGCCCAACGCCACGCAGTTCACGGGATCGGGCGAGACGGTCACATCCACCTTGAGCTCCTGGCTCAGGTATTCGGGCAGGCCGTGCAGCTGTGCGCCGCCGCCGGTCAGCACCACACCATTGCGGAAGATATCGCCTGCCAGCTCGGGCGGGGTCTTTTCCAGCACCTGATGGGCGGCAGTGCCGATCTGCTCACTCAGCATCATCACAGGCTCGTAGAGGTCGCTGGTGGAAACATTCACCTTGATGGGCAGGCCGGTCAGCAGGCTGCGGCCCTTGACCTCCATCGTCTCGTCAAAATCAGCCTTCTGGGGGCAGCAGGCGACATTCTTTTTCAGCTGCTCTGCGGTACGCTGACCGATGGCAATGCTGAACTTGTTGCGGACATGTTTCAGGATCTCGTCATCATAGTGGTTGCCCGCCACACGGACACTGGTGGCCTTGACCTTGCCGCCCAGAGACAGGACAGCGATATCGGTGGTGCCGCCGCCGATATCAATGATCATCCGGCCATCGGGCTGGGTGATGTCGATGCCGGAACCCAGTGCAGCGGCAATGGGCTCATCGATCAGGTAGACCTGACGGGCACCGGCGGCCATCACGGCCTCCACCACGGCATCACTCTCAATGCCGGTGATGGCAGCGGGCACGCAGACAGCCACCCGGGGCTTGACCATGTGGGAGCTGTACACCTGATTCACAAACCGGCAGATCAGCTCCCGGGTCATGGTGTGGTCGCTGATGACACCGTCCTTCAGCGGGAAAATGGCGGAAATATAGTTGGGGGTGCGGCCTACCATGGCCAGGGCCTTGTCGCCCACCTCCAGCACGGAGTTCTTGCGGGTATCCATTGCCACCACGCTGGGCTGGTTGAGCACGACCCCCTGCCCTGCCTGTGCAATGATAATGGTCGTTGTGCCCAGATCGATGCCGATGTCATTCTGTGCCATAATGAAACGTTCCTTTCTCTGCTCCCCTGTTTTTCTATCGTAAATGCCCGTTCGGGCGGGAAATCAAATCAATTTATATTGTAGCATAAGCCAGTAAAAAAGTATAGACCAAACCTCGCCGTCCTCCCTGTGGGATGCCGTCCTTCACTCTGCCGCCATCTGTTCCGGCGGCAGATTCTCTTTCAGCAATTCGCACAGGCCGCTGTACCGCAGGTTCTGCCGGACATTGGACATCATCCGGTTCACCACATCCCGCCGCCCGGCCACGATGCACAATTTGCGGGCGCGGGTCACGCCGGTGTAGAAGAGGTTGCGGTAGCAGAGCCTTGGCGGCACCTGCGCCACCGGCAGCACCACCGCCGGGAACTCGCTGCCCTGGCTCTTGTGCACCGTGATGGCGTAGGCGATCTCCAGCTCGTTCAGGTTTTCCGCCGGGTAGAGCAGGCGGCGGTCATCCATCCGCACCACCATGGAGCGGTCGCGCATGTTGATGGATTCCACAATGCCGATATCACCATTATAGGCTCCCACGCCCTGCTCCCCGCCAATGCGGTTCCAGATGATCTCGTAGTTGTTCCGCACCTGCATCACCTTATCGCCCACCCGGAACACCCGGGAGGCGCTCTGGAGCTGGGGTTTGCCCTTCTGCTCCGGGTTGAGCAGGTTCTGCAATTCCACATTCAGCGCCTGGGTGCCGGTGGGTCCCAGCTTGGTGGGGCAGAGCACCTGAATGTCCCTGACTGGGTCAAAGCCATAGCTCCGGGGCAGACGGGTGGTGACAAGATCGCACACCAGTTTCTGTGCCGCATCGCCGTCCGATTCCAGAAAGAAGAAATCGTCTGTCTTGCCGCCCTTCTGCAGCGGCTCACTGCTGATGATGTGGTGGGCGTTCTCTACAATGAGGCTGCGTCTGGCCTGCCGGAAGATCTCGTTCAGGCAGACGGTGGGCACCAGTCCGGAGCGGATGACCTCCCCCAGAATGTTGCCGGGCCCCACGCTGGGCAGCTGGTCGGCATCACCCACCATGATAATGCGGCAGCTGTACCGCAGGGCTGCAATGAGCGCCTGAAACAGCTTCACATCCACCATACTCATCTCATCCAGAATGACCACATCGCATTTGAGCAGGTTCTTGTCGTTGTGGATGAAGCTGACCACGCCGCCGGAGTAATCCACCTCCAGCAGGCGGTGGATGGTAGAGGCCTTGCGGCCGGTCAGTTCACTCAGCCGTTTGGCCGCACGGCCCGTGGGAGCACAAAGTGCCACCCGGTCTGCCTGATGCTCCAGCAGCTGCAGGATGGCATTGACTGTGGTGGTCTTGCCGGTGCCGGGGCCGCCGGTCAGCACAAGGCAGTTTTCGGTCATGGCCTTGCGGATGGCTTCCCGCTGCAGGGGCGCATAGGCAAAGCCCTGGGTCAGCTCCAGCACCTGAATGTTTTTATCAAGGTCCCGCACCTTCTGCTTTTCCCGCTTCGCCAGCAGGGCCAGCCGGTCGGCAATGGCCTGTTCTGCTTCCAGCAGGTCAGGCAGATAGATATACGGCACCGCCTCCAGCATCTTTACGCCAAGCTGCCCGGTCTCAATGCAGTGGTCCAACGCACGGGCCAGCTTTTCGGGCGGCTGCTGGATGAAGTGGGATGCCGTGTCCAGCAGCTGCGCACGGGGCAGGCAGGTGTGGCCGTTGCCCGCGTTATGGCGCAGGGTACGGAGAAGCGCCGCTTCCAGCCGCTGGGTGCAGTCCCCTTCCATGTGGTAATACTGTGCAATGCTGTCGGCATGGCGGAAATCCAGCTGCAGGGGTTCCCCACAGAGCAGATAAGGGTTCTGGGAGATGGCCTGCATGGCACCGGGGCCAAAGACGCGGAACACCTCCATGGCGCGGCGGGGGCTGATCTCGAACTGGGCCAGATAGGCGATCAGCTCCCGCATTCCGAACATCCGCTTGAACTCCTGCTGGATGCGGTCGGCCTTGTCTGCCGAGATGCCGGGGATCAGGGTGAGCTGGGCGGGATCGTTGGCGATCACTTCCAGCGCCGCCGCGCCGAATTTATCGATGATCTTATTGGCCGTGCGTGCCCCGATGTAAGGCAGAGAACCGCTGGCAAGGAAGGCATACACTGCCTCCAGATCCTTCGGCATATCGGTCTCGCATTCCTGGGCGTGGAACTGGCGGCCATAGGTGGCGTGGTTCTCATATTTACCGCGGCAGACCACGCTCTCGCCCGCATGGAGCTCGCCCACGATCCCGCACACCACGGTGACCGTGCCGCCGCCGGAAATTTCAAACACCGTGTAGCCGTTGTCCGGGTTCTCGTAGATAATGTCCTCCACCGTTCCCTCAATCTGTTCCAGCTCCATGCTCCTCACCCCCTTGTGACATAATTATTTATAGTATAATCGTTTTGGTGTTATTTGTAAAGGAATCGGGCAGGCCCTGCTCTATACAGCCTCTCAGCTTTGGCGTCGCGTGAGGCTTTTCCTCTTTGCCAAGGCCTCCCCTACTAGGCAACAAAAGAGCCGCCCTTCTGCGGTTTCGCAAAAGAGCGGCTCAATTTTTACAAGTTTGCGTGCGGTCTTGCTTTTTCCCGTTTCAGCTTCCGGAACACAACGATATATGCAGGGATCAGGAAGAAGCAGGCAAAGAACCATGCCACCGGGTTTGCGATACAGGCAGCAAAATAGCCCCACAGCGGCACGAACAGGAAACCCACCAGAGCACGGGCGATCATCTCTGCCACACCGGCAAACATGGCCAGGCTGGAATAACCCAGACCCTGAATGGTGTAGCGGTAAATGATAAGGACCGCCAGCGGGATATAGAACACGCTGTTCCAGAAGATGAAGCTCTGGGCGTTGGCCATGATCTCGGTCTGGCTGCTTTCAAGGAACAGGCCGATCAATGCCTTATCCAGCACGCGCAGGATCAGGAAGGATGCCACACTGTACACACAGCCGATGCCCAGGGCAGTGTTCACGCCCTTGTTCACACGGTTCAGGTCGTTGGCACCCATGTTCTGGCTGGCGTAGGTGGTCATGGCCGTGCCAATGCTCTCCAGCGGGACGGACAGGAACTGTGCCGCCTTGCCGCCTGCAGTCTGCGCTGCCACGATGTCGCTGCCAAGGCCATTGACCGCACCCTGCAGCACAACGGAACCGATGGCCGTGATGCTGCACTGCAAACCCATGGGGATGCCCATGCCGCACAGCTTGACACAGTGCTGTCTGCTCAGGCGGCTTTCTTCTTTGTTCCAGCGCAGCTCATTATAATGCTTGAGGATGTACCACAGGCTGCCCAGACCGGCCACTGCCTGACTGAACACGGTGGCGAACGCCGCACCGAACACGCCCATCTTGAAGGTGATGATGCAAAGCAGGTCCAGCCCGATGTTCAGAAAGCTTGCCATCAGCAGGAAATACAGAGGCCGCTTGCTGTCACCCAGAGCGCGCATCAGGGCGCTGGTCATGTTATACAGCAGCGTAAACGGGATGCCGATAAAGATGGTGCGGATGTAGATGTCCGCCAGATCAATGATGTTGTCCGGGGTATTGGTCCAGACCAGAATGGAACGGGTCATGGCCACCGTGACCACGGTGAGCACTGCGGCAAAAAAGACACTCAGCCAGACGGCATTGGCGGTGTAGCGGCGCATCTCCACATAGTCTTTCGCACCGAATGTCCACGAGATAGGGATGGAGAAGCCGCAGGCAATGCCATTGACAAAGCCCAGCACCAGATAGTTCAGACCGCCCACACTGCCGACCGCCGCCAGGGCTTCCACGCCCACAAAGCGGCCCACGATGATGGTATCCGCCAGATTATAGAACTGCTGGAACAGGCTGCCCAGCATCAGCGGCACCGCAAAGGCAAGGATCAGCTTGAGCGGGCTGCCCTGCGTCATATCTTTCGTCATACGCACGTTCCTCCTTGGGAAAGCATCACAGACCTTATCACACGAATTTTTTCCGACAAAAACGCCCTGCCGCGCAATGGGCAGGACGTTTTTGTTCATGTGGGTATTATATCAGGTTGCGATGAATTTTCAAGAGGTTTTTTCAAATTTTTCAGTGCTTCCCGGCCAGATGCTTCAGCAGCTGGAACAGAATGCTCCAGAACCCCGTTCCGGCATTGCCCGAAGGCGGGGTGTCCTCATCCGGAACGCTCAGCGGCGGGTCATTCTGAATAGTGTGCGAGGAACTGTCTGGTACGCTCCTCCCGGGGATGGTCGATGAGCTGTTTGGCCGGGCCTTCTTCCACGACCACGCCGCCATCCATGAACAGGATGCGGTCGGCCACATCGCGGGCAAAGTGCATCTCATGGGTAACAATGATCATCGTGGTCTTGCGGTCAGCAAGATCGCGCAGGACCTTCAGCACCTCGCCGGTCAGCTCCGGGTCGAGGGCGCTGGTGGGCTCATCAAAGCAGAGGATATCCGGGTGAAGCGCCAGCGCGCGGGCAATGGCCACGCGCTGCTGCTGGCCGCCGGAGAGCTGATGCGGGTAGTGGCCGGCCCGCTCCGAAAGGCCCATCTGCGCCAACAGTTCTCTCGCCTGCTGTTCCAGCTCCGCGTGGATGGCCTTTTTATTCGCCTGATACTCCGGGCGTTCCTTTGCCAGCAGTTCCCCTGCCAGCATCACGTTCTGTAAGGCCGTGTACTGCGGGAACAGGTTGAAGTTCTGGAACACCAGACCGAAATGGAGCCGCTTTTTACGGATCTCGCTTTCCTTCTGGGTGGCAGGGTCGGCGGCATCCCACATGGTCTCGCCGTTCACCTTGATCACACCCGTGTCAGGCCGTTCCAGAAAGTTCAGGCAGCGCAGCAGCGTCGTTTTGCCGGAACCGGACGAGCCGATGATCGCCAGCGCTTCACCCTGCTCCAGATCCAGGGAGATGTCCTTCAACACATGGGTCTCGCCAAAATTTTTCCCGATACCGGAAGCTTCGAGCAACGCCATAATCTATCTGCCTCCTTAGCAGCGGAAATAATCGAGCTTTTTTTCAGCCCAGTTGAACAGGATGGTCAGTGCGCCCACAAACATCAGGAAGAAGAGCGCGGTGGAGAACAGCGGCCAGATCAGCCCCTTTGCGCTGTACTCCTTGGCCATCATAATGATTTCCTTGTTGGCAATGGTGTTTGCCAGCGAGGTATCCTTGACCAGCGTGATGATCTCGTTGCCCATGGGGGGCAGGATGCGCTTGACGACCTGAAGCAAGGTCACCTTGAAAAAGATCTGCGTTTTGGTCATGCCAAGCACCTGCCCGGCTTCGGTCTGCCCCTTGGGCACCGCTTCAATGCCGCCGCGGTAGATCTCAGAAAAATAGCAGGCATAGTTGATGGCAAAAGCCACCACCGCCGCCACCATCCGTCCGCCGGAGCCGGAGGGCCAGGGGTTGTTCATGCCCAGCAAGCCGGGGCCCAGATAGATCACGATGATCTGCAGCATCAGCGGGGTGCCGCGGATGATCCAGACAAAGGTCTTGACCAGCCCGGCCAGCGGCTTGCAGCGGCTCATGGAGCCAAACGAGACCACCAGCCCCAGCGGCAGTGCAAACAGCAGTGTCAGGGCAAAAAGCTCACAGTTGAGCAGGAACGCGCCGGACAGGCGCATAAGAATCACAGACACAAAAACACACCTTTTTTATTCAGAATCCATATTCCCCTTCCATCACAGCCGGTGAAAGTTCCCCCTGCTGGGGAGCCTTTCACACATCGGCAACAAAAAGCCTCCCTCACCGAGGGAGGTTGCATCGCATAGCGATGACGGAAGGAGTTGTTCAACAAATTCAGTCAGCCAGTGCCAGATCGTACTTGTCGGCCAGTGCCTGCATGGTACCATCGGCCTTCAGTGCATCAAAGGCCTCGTCCACAGCGGCGGCAGCATCACTGCCCTTGCGGAACGCCACACCGTACTCCTCAGCGTTCAGCTCGTCCACGATCTTCAGGTCGGCATAGTCAGTGCCCTCACCGATCATGGCGTTGGCCAGGGTCAGGTCAAGTACAGCGGCATCGGCAGTGCCTGCGGCAACTTCCATCAGGCAGTCGGTCTGAACGCTCTTGGAAACGTAATCAGCCTGTGCCAGGTTCTCGTCCCCCTCAATGGCGGCCTCACCGGCGGAACCAGCCTCGGCGACCACGGTCTTACCCACCAGGTCAGCGGTAGAAGTATAATCGGTGCCATCCTTCACTACGACCACCTGTGCGTTCTTGGCATAGGCCTTGGTGGTAGCGGTGTTCTGCATGATGTCATCGGTCAGAGTCATACCGTTCCAGATGCAGTCGATGCTCTTGGCATCCAGCTCCACGACCTTGGTATCCCAGTTGATCTCCACAAACTCCGGCTCCACGCCCAGCTTTTCGCAGACAGCAGTGGCCAGCTCGGTATCAAAACCCGTGAAGTTGCCATCCGCATCGGTGTAGTTCATGGGCTCGTAAACGGTGTAGCCGATGACCAGCTTTCCCTTGCCCTTGATGTAATCCAGGTCGCTGCCTGCGGTCTGGGAAACGGCAGCACTGCCGGAAGCAGAGGCCGAAGCAGATGCGGCAGTGGAAGTGGAAGCGGCACCGCCGCAGGCGGCAAGGCTCAGTGCCATGGCACCGGCCAGGAATGCAGATACAAGACGTTTCATATACGGATCCTCCCTCAGTGGCAAGCAGCCTTGTTTTATTGCTTTACCATGCTAAATCGCTAAACTGTGGTTATAGAATAGCGCGTTTTCAGCCGTTTGGCAAGGGGGAAAACTGATTTTTCGCAGTTTGCTCAAATCTTTACCGCTTTACCACGGCAAAGCGGTCATTTTGACAAAACAAAAACGCCGCGTCGGCAGCTGCCAAACGCGGCGAGATGTTTTTCTCTGAAAACGCAGCGGAATGCCACCGCCCCCCTATCCGGGAGAGCCGGTGCGCGATTGCAGGACTGAATGGGCTTCCTCCTCAGCTCAGGGCATCCAGCGCCGCCTTTTGCAGATCGGTGATGTCAATGGTACACAGAGCCTTCAGGTCGGCATCGCCGCCGGAAAGCCCAGCGATCTCGGTGCGGGTCTTGCCCTTGAGGGCATCACAGAAGCCCTCGCTGTGCTCGTACCACTCCTTGCCCAGCGCCGATGCGTA
>OGWT01003078.1_pt1 | contig 10768 bp, 10 predicted proteins | sample 1576101 | NCBI WGS metagenome assembly OGWT01 (sample SAMEA3541481, study PRJEB24748) | human gut metagenome | biome: human gut; feature: human-associated habitat; material: faeces | place: China | collected 2012 | reverse complement strand
TCGCTGTTCTCTTGACGCGCCACCTTTTCGGCAATGCGCATCATGAAGCGGCGCATGATGAGCGTCGTGTACTCTTCGGGGCACTTTTCGTGGATTTCCATCTGGATTTTGGTGAACGGCACGATGTGGACGCGGATGCCGCAGCAGCTTTCGGACAAAATGCGCGCCAAATCCAGCACCTTTTCCTTCGCGCGGTCAGACGTGTATGGATAAGAGTGGAAATGCACCGCGTTGATATGCACGCCGCGCTTGGCAATCATCCACCCTGCGACCGGGCTGTCAATGCCGCCGGAAAGCAGCAGCGTCGCGCGGCCGTTCGTGCCAACGGGCATACCGCCGACCGCCGGAATCACCTTCACATACAGGTACGCCATGTCGCGGATTTCCACGTTCATGGTGTGCTGGGGCTTCTTCACGTCCACGGACAGGTTCTTGTTCGCCGTCAGGATGCGGTGTCCCATTTCGATGTTGATGGCGGGCGAATCCATGAAGTAGTTCTTGTCCGAGCGGCGCGCCGTCACGCGGAACGTGCCGGACAAATCCGCCATCATGGCAACCGCCTGATTGCAGAGGGCGTCAAAGTCGTCTTTGGGCATTTCGACCGCCGGGCAGACGCTGTGCACGCCGAACACCTTTGTCACGCGGCGGATGCACTCATCCAAATCGTCAAAATCCGACACGAGAATGCGTCCGTCGTGCAGCAGCACCGTCGCGCTGAGGTCTTTGACGGCGTACTTGATGCGCTTGACCAGCGCGCGCATAAAAAGCGGGCGATTCTGCCCCTTCAGGAAAATCTCGCCATAACGGACAAGCAGCAAATTGCGCACAGGAATTTCTCTCCTTAATATGTAGATATTATCGTCTGACGTAGGCTTTCAGCAGGTCATAGTGCTTCTTGACGCACTGCGCGACATCATCCATTTCCGCCTCGGTATTGTCCGGGCAGAGACTGAACCGCAGTGTGCAGTCCGCTTCCGCCGGGGACAAGCCCATCGCCGTCAGCACGCCGGACACCTTCTGTTTATGCGCAGCGCACGCCGAACCTGCACTGACATAGATGCCGTCGCCTTCCAGCGCGAACAGCATTGTCTGACTCCGCACGGGCGACATGCTGACGCTCAAGATGTGCGGCGCACAGAGCGGGTCATCCAGCGCGGGGCCGTTGCGCTTTGCCGTGGGAATCGCCTCATGCAAGTCCGTCAGCAGGCGGGTTTTCAGCGCCATCATCTTCTCTGCCGCGCCCTGCGGATAAGTGCGAACCGCCTCGCCCAGCCCAATGATGCCGGGAACGTTTTCCGTGCCGGAGCGCAGGTTGTCCTCCTGCCCGCCGCCGAAGACGATGGGCGACAGCTTGTGATCCTTGCGGAAAATCAAGCCGCCGATGCCCTTGCTGGCATGAATCTTATGCCCGGAAAAGGCGTAGGACTGGATTTTGAGCGCATTGAAATTCAGCGGCACACGCAGAAAGCCCTGCACGCCGTCCACATGAATGGCGGCATTCGGCGCAAGGCGGTCGCGCAGCGCGGCGACTTCCGCAATGGGCTGCACCGCGCCGACCTCGTTGTTGACCTGCATGAGCGTAATCAGGTGGACATCCTCGCCCAGCAAGCCTTCCAGCGCGGGCAGATCCACCACGCCGCGGCGATCTACTGGAATCGGCACAACCTTGTGCCCCATGCGTTCGGCTTCCTGTGCGCAGTTCAGCACCGCAGGATGCTCCACGGACAGCATCAGCACCCGCCCCGGCTTATGCTTCGTGCGCAAATGCCCCAGAATGGCGATATTGTCCGCCTCCGTGCCGCCAGAGGTGAACACCATGCGCTGGTTCGCCGCGCCTGCCGCTTTCAGGCAGATTTCACGCGCATTCTCGACGGCTTTCTCCGCATCCATGGCCGGGCGGTACAGCGCCGACGGGTTGTACCAGCCATTTTCCAGCGCGTCCGTCATCGCGGCAATCACCGCGGCGGAGGGCTTCGTCGTCGCGCTGTTATCCAGATAGATGGTTTTCACGGTCAATTCTCCTGATACGCGCCAAAGGGCAGATAGTGGCGGATGTTATCCACCATGGCTTTGCTCGGCTCAAACACAATCAGCGACTTCTTGCCGTCCTTGGAGAAGGCGAAATAGTACAGTTCCGCATCGCGATTGAGGAACCAGCGCAGCTGCTTCACGCCCGGCGCGGACACATGCCGATGGAAACTGCCGCTGGCAACCTTGCCGAACGCATCCACCTTTGCCACGTTCAGGCTGCCCAGCGCCTTGCGCTTGCGGTTGTTGAACACCTGTGCGAAATCCATCGAGCCGTTGGTGAACGTGTAGTCGTACTCCGTGCGCAGGCGGTCATGGAAGAAGAAAATGTACACCGCAATACCCGTGAACAGCAGCGTCATCACCAGCATCGAGATGCTGAAGCTGTAAAACATGACGTTCAGGTACATGAACGCCAGAATCGCGGACACAATCATCACGACCCACGACGCGTAGTACAGTACCTCTTCCGCCGCGCGGTGGTGCTTGCTTACAGATTCCTCCAGAAAACGATCCATATGCGTAAATCCTCCTCAAATCACATAAACAGCAGGAACAGCCCTGCCGTCAGAAGCCCCACAATCACGCCGCCGATGACCTCGACATGCGTGTGACCGACCAATTCCTTCAGTTCCTCATCCGTGATGCTTTCGCCATTGACGAACATCTTCTGCACGATTTCGTTGATGACAACCGCCTGCTTGCCCGTCTCGCGGCGGACACCCGTCGCATCGTACATGACAATCGCCGCCATCGTGAAAGACAGGGCGAAAATCGCGCTGTCGAAGCCCTGCGTCGCGCCAATCATCAGCGTCAGGGAGACGACGAACGCCGTATGGCTCGACGGCATTCCCCCGCTGCCGAAAAAGCGGTGCCAGTCCCATTTCTTTTCGACCAGATAGTACGTCGGAATTTTGAGCGCCTGCGCCACGAACCACGCCGTGATGCAGCACAGAAGCACCTGATTGCTGAAAAGCCCCAGAATGTTGTGTAGTTCCATTTATTTCCGCTTCCCTTTTGATGAATGATAAATCAATCCGGCGCAAGCGCACGAATCCTGTCTCTTATTGTACTCTGTTCAGGGTGCTTTGTGCAAGGGTTTGCAAAAATTTCATATCTCCGCCGATTTTCGCTGCCGCATCCACCGCCAAGGCCGTTTCCCGTGCCGCGTCCTCGCGCGTGCCCTCGATGCCGCGAATGGCAATCCACGTCAGCTTCTCTTCCGCAACGTCCTTGCCGATGCTCTTGCCCAGCGCTTCCTCCGTACCAATGACGTCCAGCAGGTCGTCCACCATCTGGAACGCCATGCCGAGGTGCTGCCCGTACTCGCAGCCATATTTCACCTGATCCTGCGTCGCGCCCGCCAGCAGCAAGCCTGCCTCCACAGGGGCGGTCAGCAGATCCGCCGTTTTGTGCAGGTGGATGTAGCGCACCTTGTCCGCCGTCGGCTTCGTGCCCTCGCCGGTTACGTCCATCGTTTGCCCAGCGACCATGCCCGTTACGCCCGCGTGACGCGCAATCGCTTCCATCGCCAGCACGCCAGAGCAATCCCCCGCCTTCGCCATCTTCGCAGCCTGACGCGCCATCAGCTCCATTGCCGCCGACAGCAGCCCATCGCCCGCCAGAATCGCCACGTCCTCACCGAACTTGCGGTGATTCGTCAACTGACCGCGCCGCAGGTCATCGTTGTCCATGGCGGGCAGGTCGTCGTGAATCAGGCTGTATGTGTGAATCATTTCCAGCGCACAGGCAAACGGCAGCGCCTTCCCTGTATCACCGCCGATGGCTTCGCACGATGCCAGCAGCAGCACCGCGCGAAGCCGCTTGCCGCCCGCCAGCAGAGAATACTCCATCGCCTTCAGCAGAATATCCGGGATTTCGCCCAGCGACCGCAGCTGCCCCGAAAGCGCCTCTTCGACCTGCTTGCGGTATTCCGCGTATGTCTTCATTGCTGTTCCTCCATCGGCACCTCGATGTTCTCGCCGCTTTGCTGCCGCAGTACCGTCAAGCGCTGCTGTGCCGCCGTCAGCTCCTTTTCGAGGGCGTTCAGCGCATTCAGCCCCGCTTCGTACTGCTGCATGGCCTCCTCTAAGGGCATTTCGCCGCTCTCCATCTTCGCAATCAGCGCTTCCACCTGTTGAAGCCTTTCTTCAAACGTCAGCTTCTTTTTTGCTGCCATAAGCACCCTCCTTATTGGGCTGCATGACCCGCATTTCGCCATCCCGGAAACGAATCGTCATCTGCGGATGCGTCCGCGCCGCCGCCCGGTCAGGCAGCACCCTGCCGCCGTCCAGCACCAGCGCATAACCGCGCTCCAGCACCGCCTCCGGGTTCAGCGCCTGCAAATGCAGCTTCTGCCGATGCAGCCGCTCCGTTTTCCGCTGCAAATTCTGCTCCGCCGCGCTGTCCAGCCGAATCCGCGCCATGCCCAATCGCGGGGTCAGCGCCGAAATTCGCTGCGACATTTGATGCTCCAGCCGCATTTTTGCGCCGCCGAGCCGCTTTTCCAGCGCCGTCAAGCGCTGGTTCGGGTCGCACGCCGCCAGCCGCTTTTCCAGTGTCATCAGCGCCAGGCGCGTTTCCTGCAAGTGCTGCGAAAGCGCCGTCTGCAAGTGCTGCCGCATTCCATCCAGCCCCGCGAGAATCTCCCGCAAGTCCGGCACCGCCATTTCCGCCGCGTTTGACGGTGTAGCGGCGCGCCTGTCCGCCACAAAATCCGCAATCGTGAAGTCGTTTTCATGCCCAACCGCGCTGATGACGGGAATCGGGCAGTCATAAATCGCGCGCGCCACAATTTCCTCGTTGAACGCCCACAAATCCTCCATCGAGCCGCCGCCGCGCCCGACGATGACGACCTCGACCTCCGGGATTTTCGCCGCGCGCCGAATGCCCTGCGCGATGCTCTCCGCCGCCCCTGCGCCCTGCACCTGAACCGGCACCAGCACCAGCGGCACGCCGGGGTCACGCGCCCGCGACACCATGCAAATATCGTGCAGCACCGCGCCTGTTTCCGACGTGACGACTGCGATTTTCTTCGGGCGATACGGCAAGCGCCGCTTGTGCTCCTCGTCGAACAGGCCTTCCGCCGCCAAACGGTTTTTCAGCGCCTCGAACTGCTGATACAGCGTGCCGATGCCGTCCGGACGCATACTGTCGCAGGTAATTTGGTAGCTGCCGCCCTCGCTGTACAGCCCGACCTGCCCGCTGACGATGACGGACATTCCGTCCATCGGGCGAATCGACATGCGCATCGCGTTCTGGCGGAACATGACCGCCGCGATTCGGCACCGCTCGTCCTTGAGGGTAAAGTACCAATGCCCGGACGAATGGCGCTTGAAGTTGCTGATTTCCCCGCGCAAACGGACTTTGCGAAGCGCCGGCTCGTTTTGCAGTAGCTGCCGGACGTACTCGTTGACCTCGCTGACCTCCAGAACCCACTCCGACATGGCGCTTTCACTTCCTACTTGTATCGGCTTATTTTGCCGTCTGCTTCTCCGCCGCTTCCACCGTGTTTTCCAGCAGCTCGACAATCGTCATTTTGCCCACGCCGCCGGGGACGGGCGTGATGTAGCCCGCAACGTCCACCACATCAGGCATCACGTCGCCGACGACCTTGCCGTTCACGCGGTTGATACCCACGTCGATGACGACCGCGCCGGGCTTGACCATGCTCTTGGTGATGAACCCCGGCTTGCCGACCGCCGCGACGAGAATATCCGCATTGCGCGTGTGCTGGGCGAGGTTCACCGTGTGGCTGTGGCAGATGGTGACGGTGCAGTTCGCTTGCAGCAGCAGCATCGCCATCGGCTTGCCGACGATGTTGCTCCGCCCGACGACGACCGCTTCTTTGCCGTCAAGGTCAATCCCCGTGCGGCGAATCATCTCCATTGCGCCCTTGGGCGTGCACGCAACCACGCCCGGCTGTCCGCTCATCATCCGCCCCGCGTTGAGCAGGTGGAAGCCGTCCACATCCTTTTCCGGCGCGATAACCGCCAGCGCTGCCGCCTCATCGAGGTGTTTCGGCAGGGGAAGCTGCACCAGAATACCGTGGATGGTGTCGTCCGCATTCAGACGAGCTATCAGCTTCTCCAGTTCGTCCTGCGTTGTTGTTTCGGGCAGATTGATGGTCACGGAGTGGATACCGACCTGATCACACCCGACGCTCTTGTTGCGCACATAAATCTGGCTGGCGGGGTCTGCGCCGACGAGAATCACCGCCAATCCCGGCGTGACGCCCTTTTCGCGCAGGCGCGCCACCCGCTGTGCAATTGTCCCGCGAAGCTCCGCTGAAATCGCCTTACCGTCCAGTATCTGTGCTGCCATATTCTATCTCCTTCAGCGTTTGCTGTTCGCGCCATTTTCTTGCGCCAATGAGCGCCACGCCGACCGCGTTGTCCCCGGAATACTCCGGGCGGCCGAAATGCACGCGCAAATCCGGCTGACGCTTGGCAGTCCGCTGCGTCACCAGCTCCCGAAAGAGCCGCGAGGACGCAACACCGCCCGCAATCAGCACCTGATGAATGCCCGTCTGCTGGGATGCCGCCGTTACCATGCGCGAAACTGTCCGCGCCAGCAGGTCGTACACCTCGCGGGCAATGTCCTCCTTGGGCATCGTCCCCTGCGCAATCCAGCGCTGCACCTGCGTTTCCGCGCCGGACAAGTGGCAGTACAGCCCGCCGTCCGCCATAGCGACCGGCAGCAGCGCCCTCGCCGTGCCGCGCACCGCCAGCTCTTCCAAATGCGGCCCCGCCGGGAACGGCAGCCCCAGCGCCACGCCCGTGCGGTCAACCACCTGCCCCGCATGGAGGTCGAGCGTCCCGCCAAGCAGCGTCAGGTGGTCATCCACCAGCGACAGCACTTCGGTCGTGCCGCCGGAAAGATGCACTGCCAGCAAATCGCCCGCTGCCACGCCGCTATCCACCTTCGCGGCTTCCACATGCCCGCGCTGGTGCGTCGTAGCAAAACAGGGAACGCGAAGCAGAGCCGCCAGACTGCGGCCCTGTGCGTCCCCTGCTTGAAACACGGGCATATACGACGCTTCCTCATCCCGTGGACGGCGGGAAGCGCACACCGCGACGATTTCGCAATCCGTCAAATACGCCGACAATTCCTCAATCAGCCCTGGCAGCTGACGGACATGCGTGAACACCGCCTCCGACTGCCGCAGCCCGCGCTGTCCCTGTGGAACAGGCAGCAGTTTGCGGCAGCTCGCAATCACATTGCCCTCCGCGGTTACAGCAGCAGCGGACGTGGTGTAGCAGCTTGTGTCAAGCCCGACAACGACGCGCTTCACGGGTTTTCCGCCTGCTTTCTGCGCAGAATCGTACCCAGTACGCCGTTGACGAAGCGGCCGCTCGTCGGCTCGGAGAAGCGGTTGGCGAGGTTGACTGCCTCGTTGATGGCGACCGGGCCGGGGATTCCCTCCTCGTAGAGGATTTCCCACGCAGCCATGCGCAGGATGGTCAAATCCACATGCGGCATCCGGCTGATTTCCCAGCGCGGACTGGCAGCCTGAATCGCTTCATCCAGCTCGTCGAGGTGCGCCAAGACGCCGTCGAGCACCTCGGTGATGTACGCCCGGTCGGATTCGCTCGGCTCGTTCTCTGAAATGCTGTCCACGCCGGGAAGTCCTTCCTTCCGCAGCGCCTCATACACCATTTGCAGCGTCTCTTCGCCGCCTTCCCCGCCCGCCATATGTTCAAAAATCATCTGCATGACCGCCGCACGCGCAGTCGTCCGTGCCATATTGTTTTTCTCTCCTATTCCACACTAAAAATGCGTATTGTTGTTATTCTGCTGATTTTTCGCCGTCGTCTGCCGCGTCCACCGTTTCCCCGGCGGATTCTTCTGCCGCAGCTGCTTCTTCCGCCGATGCTTCCGTTTCCTCCGGGGCATCCTCGGCAGCCTCGACTTCATCCGCTTCGGGCGCTTCCGTCACCTCCGGCGGCGCGGGCACAAACGCGGGCTGCTCCGGCGTGCCGAACAGGCGCTGATGCAGCGGACGTTCGTCGTCCTCGTCATCCTCAGGGGAAATGAACGTGTCCGGCACTTTCGGCTTCTGCTCCGGCTCGGTCGCGGGAATCGCAACAGGCTGTGCCGGGGGCGTGACCATCGGCTGTTCCGCCGTTTCCTCCGCCGACGGCAGAGGCGTCACGTCCTGCACCTCGTAGGTGGACGCAACCGGAATGCTTGCGTCGTTCTCCACCATCACGCGGATTTTGTACACATCCACGCCCGTGCACGCCGTCACATACTGCTTAATCTGCTTTTGCAGCGCGCCGACGGACAGCGGGATATTCACGCCTGCCGCCTGAATAATGTGCAATCCAATCGCAATGCCGTCACGGCACTCTTCGACCGTGATGTCCGCCTTGGCAATCGCCTCATGCTTGTCGATGCAGGTGCGAATCAGCCCCTCAATAGCGCGAATTGACACTCCGATGGAGCCATTCTCATTTTTCTGCATCACATAGCCGCGCTGGCTTGCCGTGCGGTGCGGGAACACGCGCCACAGGCACATAAACGCCAGCGCCAATGCCAGCGCCGCCACGGCAATACATGCTATGCCGCCCCATACGCCGCTGCCTTGCAGCCACGCCGTCAGTCGGATCAGCTGCCACTGTTCACCCCGCACGGCTTCCACGCCGACCAGCGCTACTCCAGCAGAGAGCGCCAGCAGCACCAAAAAGGACAAAATCATCACCGCAATATCGCTCACACGACGCTTCATTCCCGGTTCGCTCCTTTCGTTTCCTTCGCTTGCCGTTTTCGCTTTTACATTGGATAGCAACTTCAAAACCGGCAAGGCAAACACCCTGCCGGCAGTATGAAGGCATCAGTACTCCTTGCCCTCTTCTTCAGGCACTTCCGCGGAATCTTCCACCGCTTTTTCCTCGCTCTCAGGGGCTTCCACCAGCGGCGTTTCCTTCTTATCCTCTGCCAGCGCCTTCTTTGCACCGGCGTTCAGCGCATTGTTCTCTTTTTCAAAGCTGACGCCCTGCACATGCACATCCACGCGCACCACATGCAGGTTCGTCATCGTCTCAATCGCCTTGCGGACGCTTTCCTGCGCGTCATACGCCGCCTTCTGGATGGGCGTGCCGTACTCCATGACGACATACAAATCCACGCTGGCTTCCTCGGTGCCGATTTCCACCTTCACGCCCTTGGTCACGGCGCGGTTCTTGCCCAGCAGATTGCCGGAGACATTGCACATACCCGCAATGCCCTCCACCTCGCTGGCGGCGACGCCCGCAATAATCGCGACCACTTCATTGGCGTAGGTGATGCTGCTCCCCTGCTCGGTATCCACATCGACATTCACGGGCAGATTATCCTTCTTCAGCGCCATAACGAAATGCACCTCCTAATTTCAATCCAAACTCCTGCGCACAAAAGCACATGATTTCGCGCAGGAAATGGCAAAACGCAGTCTACCGACTTTGTTTCATCCCATTATACCATAGTTTTGCCGGATTGACAAGCGTTCAATCCGTGTTTCTTCCCGTTCGGCAGAAAAAAGGCGGACGAGGATTGTTTCCTCATCCGCGTGCGGATTATTCTTCGACTTTCGTGCAGGCGATATGCAGTTCATCCAGCTGCTTCTGATCCACCTTGCCGGGTGCGCCCATCATCACGTCCTGCGCGTTCTTGTTCATCGGGAACGGGATGACTTCGCGAATCGTCTCCGCGCCCGCCAGCAGCATCACCATGCGGTCAACACCGGGAGCAATGCCCGCGTGCGGCGGCGCGCCGTAGCAGAAGGCGTTGTACATCGCCGGGAACTTCGCCTTCACGTCCTCTTCGCCCAGCCGGACGAGCTTGAACGCTTCAATCATGATTTCCGGGTCATGGTTGCGGACAGCGCCGGAGGACAGTTCCACGCCGTTGCAGACCAAGTCGTACTGGTACGCCGTGATGGTCAGCGGGTCAACCTCGCCCGCCGCCGCCTTTTGCAGAATCTCCAGACCGCCGTTGGGCATGGAGAAGGGGTTATGGCAGAATTCGAGTTCGCCGGATTCCTCGCCGATTTCGTACATCGGGAAATCGACAATCCAGCAGAATTCGTACTTTTCGCGGTCGATATGCGCCGGGCAGAGATCAGCGACCAGACGGCGCAGCACGCCCGCGGTTTTCTGCGCCGCCAGCTTCTTGCCGCAGGTCAGACCAACGAACGTGTTCGGCTTCAGACCCAGCTTTTCGACCAGTTCATTCTTCTGCTCCTTGACGAACTTCGCAATACCGCCGGCGATTTCGCCCTTCTCATCCAGCTTGAACCAGTAGACCTTATTCGCCGTCACGACCTCGGCATCCGCACAGAGCTTGTCAATCTGCTTGCGGGTCGCGGTCATGTCGCTGACGACAACCGCCTTGACGGTGTTGCCCTCGAAGGGCTGGAAGCCGCAGCCGCCGATGAGGTCGGTCACATCCTGCACTTCCAGATCAATGCGCAAGTCGGGCTTGTCCGAGCCGTAGCGCTCCATCGCGTCGTTGTAGGCAATGCGCTTGAAGGGCGCGCTGGACGCGGTGTTGTATGTGCCGTACTTGGCGAAAATGGGCGGCAGCACGTCTTCAAGGACGCTGAACACATCCTCCTGCGTCGCGAACGCCATTTCCATATCCAGCTGATAGAACTCGCCCGGGCTGCGGTCGCCGCGCGCGTCTTCGTCGCGGAAGCAGGGGGCAATCTGGAAGTAGCGGTCGAAGCCGGAGGTCATCAGCAGCTGCTTGAACTGCTGGG
>OGWT01003076.1_pt1 | contig 10773 bp, 6 predicted proteins | sample 1576101 | NCBI WGS metagenome assembly OGWT01 (sample SAMEA3541481, study PRJEB24748) | human gut metagenome | biome: human gut; feature: human-associated habitat; material: faeces | place: China | collected 2012 | reverse complement strand
CCAACAGCAAGGATCTGCTGCTGTTCAGCGGCAACACGGTGCAGAAGTTGGAAGCACCCGCTGAATAGCCCTCTCCGTCAATGCTTCGCATTGCCACCTCTCCCAAAGGGAGAGGCAATTGCGGCTTTGAGGAAAGAGAGTGCAATTTATTTTGTGGCTTCCCCTGTCAGAAGCGTTGGCTCCCCCTTTGGGGGAGCTGGCACGACGGCAGTCGTGACTGAGAGGGTGAGTCAGTTCAGAATAAGGTTAAACGTATGTTCAAGAATCCGTCATTTATTTTTGATATCCTATGTACGGTGGTCTGGCTGGTGCTGGCCGTCCGGTATGCCCGCAAAGGCTTTCTGGCCTCGGTGGTGCAGCTGACGGGCAGCCTCATCAGCCTGTTCGGTGCCAGAGCCTTTTCAGGCTGGGCAGCCGGGCAGGTGTTCGAGCGCTTCCTCGCCGGAAGCTTCCGGGACCAGATCGCTGCCAATATCGCCGCCGGGGGAGCTGTCAGTCTGGATGGCATTGCCCAGCGGTACGCGGGCTTTCTGCCCGAGGCGTTTCGGGCATCCATCGTGGATGCCTGCGAGCGCTCCATCTCTGCCGTCCTCAATGACAACGCCGTTGTGCTGGCGGATACCATCGTCCAGAAGGTGCTGGCTCCGCTGCTGACCCCGGTGATCTCGCTGGTGCTGTTCTTTGTGGCGTTCGCCCTGCTGCGGATGCTGGTCAGCCTGCTGGTCACAGTGCTGGGGTTGGTGAACAAGCTGCCCGTGATCGGTGCAGTGAACCACTGGCTGGGCTGGGGCGTGGGCGGCATTGCCAGCCTTGTGGACATCTATCTGGTGCTCTGCGTGGTCTGGGCGCTCATTGTGATCACCGGCGGCAACCTCACCATGCTCAATGACACGATGATGAGCGGCAGCCTTTACTATAAAGTATTCAATGTGTTCAACCCGTTTGTCTGAGCGGGGAGGGAAAAGGAGGAACAATGGTCTGCATTCGATGCCAGAAGCGGCCTGCCATTATTTTTGTCCAGCGGATGGAAAATGGCCAGATGAAAAACGAGGGGTACTGCCTGCACTGTGCCCGGGAGATGCACATCAAGCCGGTCGATGATCTGATGAAGCAGTTTGGCATGTCCGACGAGGACATGGATGCCATGGAAGACCGGATGGAAAACATGATGCAGGAGATGGGGGACATGAGCAGCATGAACCCCTTCTCCATGATGATGGGCATGGGCCAGCCGGACCAGAGCGAGGAGGACGGCGACCTTGTGCCCGGCTCCAGTGCCACCTTCCCGCTGGGGGTGAACGGCGGTGCCCAGAACGGCAAAAACGAAAAGAAGGCGGGCAAAAACGACAAAAAGCCGCCCCGCCGCAAGTTTTTGGATACCTACTGCGAGAACCTGACCCGCAAAGCCCGGGAGGGGAAGCTGGATGATATCATCGGGCGCGACCGGGAGATCTACCGCACCATCCAGATCCTGAGCCGCCGCCAGAAGAACAACCCCTGCCTCATTGGTGAGGCGGGCGTTGGCAAGACCGCCATTGCCGAGGGCATTGCCGAGCGCATTGCCAAGGGGCAGGTGCCGGCAGGGCTGCAGGATAAGGAGATCTTCCTGCTCGACCTGACCAGCCTTGTGGCAGGCACCCAGTTCCGCGGCCAGTTCGAGCAGCGGGTCAAGGGCCTGCTGAGCGAGGTCAAGGCGGCGGGCAACGTCATCCTGTTCATTGACGAGATCCACACCATTACCTCTGCCGGTGAGAGCGAGGGTGCCATGAATGCGGGCAACATCCTGAAGCCCGCCCTCTCCCGCGGCGAGATCCAGGTCATCGGTGCCACCACCTTCAACGAGTACCGCAAGTATATCGAGAAGGACCAGGCGCTGGAGCGCCGGTTCCAGCCTGTGCGGGTGGAGGAGCCCAGCGTCGCTGATACGCTGGCCGTGATGGGCGGCATCAAGCACTACTACGAGGAGCACCACCATGTGCAGGTGCCCGCCGATGTGCTGAACGCCACCGTGACTCTGAGCGAGCGGTATATCACCGACCGCTACCTGCCCGACAAGGCCATCGACCTGCTGGACGAGGCCTGTGCCTGCTGCAATCTGGCCCACCCGGTCATCTCCGAGTACCTGACCATGCAGAAGGAACTGGAGGCCCTCAAGCAGGAAGAGGCCGATATGGAAAATGCCGATGTGAACGAGCCCATCGACTACGAGCGTGTGGCAGAGCGCAAGACCCGGATGGCACAGCTGGAGCGGGAATTGCCCGCCAAGCAGGCTGCAGCCGGGGAGATCCAGGTGACCATGGACGATGTGGCCAAGGTCATTGAGCTGTGGACGGGTATCCCGGCAGTGAAGATCCGGGAGACCGAGTACGCAAAGCTCGCCAGCCTTGAGGCCGAGCTGAAAAAGAAGATCATCGGTCAGGACGATGCCGTGCATCTGGTGGCACAGGCGGTCAAGCGCAGCCGCGCCGACCTTTCGGGCCGCCGCCGTCCGGCCAGCTTCATCTTTGTGGGCCCCACCGGCGTGGGCAAGACGGAGCTGGTGAAGCAGCTGGCAAACCAGCTCTTTGACGGCCCCGACCCGCTGATCCGGCTGGATATGAGCGAGTATATGGAGAAGTACGCGGTGTCCCGCATGATCGGTTCCCCTCCGGGCTATGTGGGCTACGAGGAGGCGGGTCAGCTGACCGAAAAGGTCCGCCGCCGCCCGTACAGCGTGGTGCTGTTCGATGAGATCGAAAAGGCCCATCCCGATGTGATGAATATCCTGCTGCAGATCCTGGACGAGGGCAAGATCAACGATGCCCAGGGCCGCACCGTGGATTTCTCCAACACTGTCATCTGCATGACCTCCAATGCGGGCAGTAGCGACCAGACCACCGCAAGTCTGGGCTTCAACCGCAGCGAGGAGGAGCGGAACGAGGAGAAGAGCCGCAAGGCACTGAGCCAGTTCCTCCGCCCTGAGTTTTTGGGCCGCGTGGATGAGGTCATCACCTTCAAGCCGCTGAGCGAGGAGACCCTGCAGGGCATTGCCGCCCTGATGCTGGACGAGTACAAGCCCAGCATGGAGGCCAAGGGCATTGCCTACAGCTATACCCCGGCGGCACTGGCAGCGCTGGTGCACAAGAGCCAGGGCGGCAAGTTTGGTGCCCGCGACCTGCGCCGCACCATCCGCAAGGCTGTGGAGGACCCTGCCGCTGAAAAGATCATCGACGGCACCCTTGTTTCCGGCTCCACCCTGACCGTGGATGCTGAGAACGATGAGATCGTGCTGAAATAAAGAGCAAACAGAAAGCCGCTGCACAGTTGTTACGCTGTGCAGCGGCTTTTGTAGTGCAGGAGCTCCGTCACCTGCGGTGAGATGGATGGGAAGATCAGTCCACGCTGACCGGCTCCTCCGGCTTGTTGGTGGTACGGGCGCTCGTGCGGCCCTCGGGAATGATCTCGCCTGCGGCGGTCAGGCTGATCTTGGCCAGGGTCGGGCCGACCAGCTCGTACACCAGCACCGAGAAGAGCACCACGTTGCGCACCATGTGGCCGTCGGAAAGCTCGGCAGCCTCGGCGGCCATACCCAGTGCCACACCGGCCTGCGGCAGCAGGGTGATGCCCAGATACTTCTGGATCTTCTCGCTGCAGCGGGTGGCCTTGCAGCTGACATAGGAGCCGGAGATCTTGCCCAGAGAGCGGGAAGCGATATAGACGGCACCAATGAGCAGGGCCATGGGGTTTGCGAGGATGTTCAGGTCCAGCTCCGCGCCGGACAGCACGAAGAACAGGATGTTCACCGGGCTTACCCAGCGGTCCAGGCGCTCCATCAGCTCATCGGAAGTGGGACAGATGTTGCAGAACACGGTACCGGTCATCATGCAGACCAGCAGCAGCGAGAAGCTGCAGTGGATGGGGCCGACCTTAAAGCTGACCATGGAAAGGCCCACCGTCAGCAGCACAAAGGCCACCGAAAGGCTCATGCGCTTGGAGCGGGAGTGGAAGTAGACCTCCAGCTGGTTGAGCAGCAGACCTGCCAGCGCGCCCAGACCCAGGCTGAGCACGATCTCCACCAGAGGCTCCAGGAGGATGCTGATGGGGTCAATGCGGCCCTGCTCCAGCGCGTTTGCGATGCCGAAAGAGGCTGAGAAGAGCACCAGACCCACGGCATCGTCAATGGCGACCACCATCAGCAGCAGGCGGGTCAGGGGGCCGCTGGCCTTGTACTGCTTGACCACCATCAGGGTGGCGGCAGGGGCTGTGGCAGAGGCGATGGCACCCAGCGTGATGGCCGATGCCATTGAGATGACATCCGGCCGGGCAAAGTGCAGGGCAACCAGAGCGATATCCACCAGCACGGTGGTGATAACGGCCTGCAGGATGCCCACAGTGACCGCCTGCCTGCCCATGCTCTCCAACGCGCTGAGCCGGAACTCGTTGCCGATGACAAAGGCGATGAAGCCAAGTGCCACCTGTGTGATGATGCCGTAGCCTTCGACCTGTGCAAGGCTTCCGAAACCGAAGCCCCAGCCGCTCAGGCCCAGCCGACCCAGAAAGAAGGGGCCCAGCAGAAGTCCTGCCACCAGATAAGAGGTGACGGCCGGCAGGCGGATCGCTTTCGCTGCACGGGATGCCAACAGGCCTGCAATGAGCGAAAGAGACATGCAGATGAGCAATTGCTCCATAAAATAAGATCCTCCTCAGAAATTAAGATACGTTAAAAAGTATATCTTATCTGAGGAGGAAAAGCAACATTTGTTAATTGAATTTAAAAATCCTCTGTGCAATGCGGTAACCGCCCAGCACGAGCTTGTCGCCCTTGGGGATCTTCAGGTTGGTCACGCCGCCAAAGCCGTAGCGGATGGAGCGGTAGACCCCGGCGCTGGTGTGTGCCTTGAGGTAAGCCCACAGCTCGTTCTCCTTCTGCTTGGCGGCGGCGCTGCCGTCCAGCAGAAGGAAGATGTCGCTGATGGCCATCATCATGGAGAGGTAGTGCAGCATATAGCTGCGCAGCTTCTTCTGGCCCTTGAGGGCATCCAGGTCCTGGCAGTCGATCATGTGGCGGGTCACCCGCAGCTGCTGATCCACCCGCTTGACCATCACACTCTCGTTCACGCTCTGGTCGGCCCGGCCGATGAAGTAGCGGTACAGGTCCAGATCCATATAGTACATGCTCTTGACAAAGGGCAGGGGCTGGTAGACAAAGATGTTGTCCACATAGAAGGTGTGCTTGGGCAGCACCATGCCGCAGTCTCGCAGCACCTGTGTGCGGTACATCACCGAGTGCATCAGCAGGTTCTGGTCGGGCCGGAAGTGGCCGACATGCGTCCAGCTGAACAGCCGGTTCTGGGGGAACACGTTGGTGTAGCGCACGGTGTGGCTGGTGTTGTCCTCCACATGCTCGTAGACATAGTTGCAGATCATCAGGTCAGGCGCGGTGCCCCGGGCAGTCAGCGTGTTCAGCTTGGCCAGCACGGTCCTGAGGGCTGCTTCGTCCAGCCAGTCGTCGCTGTCCACTACCTTGTAATACAGGCCGGTGGCGTTGCGGATGCCCTGATTCACGCCCTCGCCATGGCCGCCATTCTCCTGATGGATGGTTTTGACGATGGTGGGATATCTGGCAGCGTACTCGTCGCAGATGGCGGGGGTGTCATCCTTGGTGGAACCATCGTCCACCAGGATGATCTCGGCCTGCTCCCCGGCGGAGAGCAGGGTCTCGATGCAGTGGCGCATATATGCCGCCGAGTTGTAGCACGGGACGGCGAAAGTGATCAATTTCTGAGCCATACAAAATACTCCTTTGCTCTTTTCCGGCAGATGCGCAAGGCAGGGGCCGGGATGGAGATATGTACCCATATTATAGCATTTTTGTGCAGGAAATGCTATCGAACGTGGGAAATGTCAGAGATGTTTTACAATTATCCGGGGAGTTGTGGTATACTGATTGGGTTATAAACCTCTCAGGCCGCTTTACGTCCAGCTCCCCTGGCAGGGGAACCAAGACTTGCCTCTCCTACTGGGAGAGGTGGCATTGCGAAGCAATGACGGAGCGGTTTTGTATGGATAGGAGGAACCATGGAAAGTCCGCATAGTATTCTGAAAAAAGTCTTTGGCTACGACAGCTTCCGCCCGGGGCAGGAGGAGATCGTCTCCCGCCTGCTGGCCGGGCAGGATGTGCTGGCTGTGATGCCCACAGGTGCGGGCAAGTCCATCTGCTATCAGGTGCCGGCCCTGCTGCTGCCGGGCATCACCATCGTGGTCTCGCCGCTGGTGAGCCTGATGAAGGATCAGGTGGGGGCGCTGGTACAGGCCGGTGTGGCGGCAGCTTTCCTGAACAACAGCCTGACGGATAACCAGAAGGCTCTGATGCTCCGCCGCGCCCGGGAGGGGTGGTATAAGATCATCTATGTGGCTCCGGAGCGGCTGGAGATGCCGGGCTTCCAGCGGTTTGCGCAGGAGCGGGAGATCAGTATGGTCACGGTGGACGAGGCCCACTGCATCAGTCAGTGGGGGCAGGACTTCCGCCCCAGCTACCTGCGCATCAAGGCGTTTGTGGACAGCCTGCCCAAGCGCCCGGTGGTGGGAGCCTTTACGGCCACCGCCACGGCCCATGTGCGGGAGGACATCCGCACCCATCTGGAACTCCACACCCCCTACGAGGTGACCACCAGCTTCGACCGGCCCAACCTCTATTTTGCCACCCGCAGGGCCCTGCCTAGCGAGAAGCCCAAAGTTCTGCTCGACCTTGTGCTCAGGGAGCGGGACAATGCGGGCATCATCTATTGCAGCACCACCCGGCAGGTGGACGAGACCACCCGCCTGCTGCAGAGCCGGGGGATCCGGGCGGCAGCCTACCACGCCAAACTGGATGCGGATACCCGGCGGCAGAATCAGGACGATTTCCTCTATGACCGGGTGCAGATCATGGTGGCGACCAATGCCTTCGGTATGGGCATCGATAAGCCAAACGTCCGGTTCGTGATCCATTATAATATGCCCAAGGATCTGGAGAGCTATTATCAGGAGGCGGGCCGCGCGGGCCGTGACGGGGAGCCAGCCCGCTGCACCCTGCTCTATTCCGGCACCGATGTGCGCACCATCCGGTTCTTCATCGACAAGGAGATGGAGGCTGACAACGGCCTGCCTGCGGATGTCAAGGCCGAAGCGGCACGCAAGGCAGAGGAACGGCTCAAGTACATGACCTTCTACTCCACCACACCGCGCTGCCTGCGGGGGTATCTGCTGAGCTACTTTGGCGAGGCCGCGCCCCAGAAGTGCGAGAACTGTTCCAACTGTCTGCTGGCAGCACAGGCTGCCGAACAGGTGGAGGAGCAGGCGGCACAAGTCCGCCAGCGCGCCGCGGCCAGTGCAAAGCGGCTGGCCTCGGCCTCCCGCCGCCGTGCCGACGAAGATGCCCTCAGCGAAGCGGACGAGAAGCTGCTGGCTGCCCTCTATGCCCTGCGTAAGCGGCTGGCCGCAAAGCAGAAGCTCCCTGCCTATATGGTGTTCAACGATTCCACCCTCCGCCAGATGGCGCTGAAAAAGCCCCTGAGCGTGGAGGAATTGCTCAATATCCCGGGTGTGGGCGAGAAAAAAGCCGCCCGCTATGGCCAGGAGTTCCTGAGTGTCATTGAGGATATGGTAAGTTCAAGGTAACATAAAACAGAAAGGAAAAACCGGAAATACCGCTCTGGGCTGAAAAGCTCGGGCGGCATTTCTGGTTTCGTCACTCTTTGACGGCCTCACCCTCTCAGTCTCGCTATCGCTCGACAGCTCTCCCGAAGGGAGAGCCAAGGGCGGCCTATGGGTAGCGGTTGATTTGTCCAACCTCTCCGTCATCATCGCTTCGCATCTCGTAAAGCCTGACCTCTTTGCCAAGGCCGCCCCTACTAGGGGCGGTGGCATTGCGCAGCAATGACGGAGAGGGCTACCCCCCATCCCAGTCAAACTACACTAAAAAATAGACTATATTTGTAACATATTCCGAACATGACAAAAACACTTGATTTATATGTAAGGGGGGGGGGTATAATAGGATGTGCAAGAGCACCTCCACAAAACAGAAGAATTGGCAAACCAGCCGGAAGGCTGCGACGCAAAGCTAAAGGGCCCAGACCGGGCAACCAGCTGCACTTCCCAAGAAGTACATCCACAGCGCCACACCAGCCTTTCGGGGCAGGTGCGGCGCTTTTTTACGTTTGCGGTGGGTGCAATACACATTTGGGGTAGACTCTAAAGGAGGAATCGCAATGAAACTCAAACGACTTGTCAGCGCCATTCTGGCCGTTGGCATGGCTTTGACAATGCTGCCCACGGCGGCGTTTGCGGCAGATACGTCCAAGTATGTCACAGATTTGAATTTTGAAGCCAATGGTCAACCCGTTTTGGAAGGCAAAACCACAGAGGTGTCAAATTCTTCTTCTCCTGCAAATCCGACCTATAAGGCAACAAATTCAACTTGGAGTTGGAGTTACAGTGGCGGAAGCTATAAACTTGATTTTGTGAACAACACTATATTTGATCCAATCAATGGTTCACCCGAGACTGTGCCTTGTGCGGTTCGCAATAGCGGCACCATCGAGGGCGGTAATTTTGAACAGACCGTGTTCAACCTTTCAACTGGTGTAATAAATGGTGGACACTTCACTAAAGTTGAGGGACGTACTACATATAACAGTAACGGCCAACCCACTGGCAGCGGAATTGTTACCGGCGGATATATTCACACTTATTTTTCCAATGAAGGTCAGTGGGGCGGTGCTGGTGCAAAGCTTAATGGCGGCATTGTCTATGGTAAAGTAGATATGCGGGAGGGCATCCTGCAAAGCGGCATCGTATGCAATATTCCTGATTCCTCGAAGGTTCAAGTCAGCGACTATCAGACCTTTACCGCAGAGGGCGGCAAAATCATCCCTGTTGTTGCAGGTGATACTGTACCAACAGATGTTCAGTTCAACGGCAAGGTTTATATCGTCGGTAATGAGAATATTATGACCCGGAAGTTCACTGTCGAACCTGCATCTCCCACATTCGTCAAATGGGATTTGAGCGAAGCTGGCAACGCAACCATTAACGAAGATCCTACTACACACGTTCTGACCGTTACCCTGCCGGAAAACAGCACCAGTGCCGGTGATGTGACCATTAAGGCGGTCGTGGAACCCGTTGACCTTGAAGTTGGTATTGTAGATGGCGAGAAGGTTCCCGTTTATGAGGGCAAATTCTACGAGGGCAGCGATCTGGACGGCTGGTTCTTTGACCGCAAAAACGAAACCCTGACTGTTTATAAAAACGGTTCTGTTGACCTTGGCAATGCAGAGGTTGACTGGGCAGTAGATAACTTCGGCAAAATCGAAGGCGGCATCTTTGATTATAAGGATGACCTGAAAGATGTACTGACCAACGAAGAAGGCGGCGTTATTGATGGCGGCACCTTCAACGTAAAAGTCCGCAACTACGGCACGATTGAAAACGGTACTTTTAACAATACTGTTTACAACAATAACATTACGAACGGCGGTGTCTTCGTGGGCCGCTTTGCCAACACTCCCACTCAGGTAACGTTGCCTGATACCAGCATTGCCATTACCGCACGAGGCACTACGAACGGTGGTATTTTCAGCCGTGGCGCAAACTTTGATACACAGGATGTAAAGGTCAGCTGGATCACCCTGAACAACTGCACTGCCAACGGCATCTCCGGCATGGTGGGCGTTGTGGGCAACCAGACCTTGAACGTGGAAGCAGATGCGACCTCCTGGACCGGCTGGGAAGTCACTGCCGACCCGAGCTATGAAGAAGCAATCACCAAGCAGGTGGGCAATACCACTGCATTTGACCTGACCTTGAACGGCGACGACGAGTGGAGCGTTACCCTGACCGCACAGGTCAAGGAAGGCTACTACCGGATGAGCCTGACCGATGGCACCGCCACCAATGCCGACGGCACAGAGATCACCTCTGCCAAGGCAGGCGATACCGTCAAGCTGACCGCTGCCGATGCCCCGGAGGGCATGGTGTTCGACCGCTGGGAGATCTCCCCTGCGGATGTGGCTCTGACGCTGGAAGAGGGCGGTTTTGATTCCCATGCCGCCACTGCAAGCTTCAAGATGCCTGCACAGACTTTGAGCATCCGTGCGATGTACCGGATGGCCGACCAGCCCGAGGAACCCAACGTTCTGGGCACCGTTGCCATGGTGGCAACCGCCGGTGTGGGCGCTGCTGTGGTTGGTTATACCGGCTACATGATCGGCACCGAGCTGTATCTGAACACTGTCCTGCCCGATGGTGTGGCCATCCCGCAGAACACCGCCGAACTGGCAAAGCTGGTCTGGACTGAAGCCGGAAAGCCTGCCCCTGCCGCTGTGATGGCTCCCGATGCCACCGATGAACAGAAGGCTCTGACTTGGGCCATCGAGAACCAGCTCATCTCCGCCGACAAGGCCGCAGACGCTTCTGTGAGCCGCTGGGAAGTTATCCAGACTTGGAATAAGGCGCAGGAGATGAAGGACTAAGATGTCCTTCGTACAACCTCTCAGTCGCCTGCGGCGACAGCGTACGGGTTGCGGCTCCCAGCATCCGCATCGTGCAAAGCTTTGCACTCGCGTCCTGCTGGCCGCTGCCCCAACAACTCCTCCCTGCTTCCGCCACTGGCGGCGGTCGTCGTCGTTGCCTTGCTAGGAGAGGTGGCATTGCGCAAGCAATGACGGAGAGGGTGAGGATGCTAACCAATCAAGCCATTCTCTGATTATATTCCCAAAACCGGAAATGCCGCCCTGAGCCGTAAAAAGC
>OGWT01003068.1_pt1 | contig 10801 bp, 7 predicted proteins | sample 1576101 | NCBI WGS metagenome assembly OGWT01 (sample SAMEA3541481, study PRJEB24748) | human gut metagenome | biome: human gut; feature: human-associated habitat; material: faeces | place: China | collected 2012 | reverse complement strand
TTTTATACATAGCAAAAATATAAGAATGAAAAAAGGGCGACAAGATAGAATCGCGGAGACGCTTACAAACGTGAAAGGATGGGTGAAGGGAACACCCTTCACCTATAAACTGCTTATAGATAGGATAATACAAGGAAAAGTGAAGGGTGAAGAGATTGTTCATTATAACTCTTCGCATACCCGCATTTCCATACCTTTATATACCACTACAATTTTGTGTAGTTGCGTGGAGCCAATAGCTTGTTTCACCGTGTCCGTGTCGGCATAGCGGTTGGCCTGGGCGATGGCTTCCTGACGCAATTCCTCCACACGGTTTTCAGAATCGCGATATTTGGCGTACTTCAACTCAACGATGTAGCTGTGCTTCATGTCAGAATATATGTCCAACATGGGACAGAGGAAAATATCGACGTAACCCGCTTGTGTATCTTGCTCGGAGATAGGACGGTAGAAGCGGTTTTGCGCAGTCATGGCCAAGGTGAAGCCGTGAACGAAGAATTCGCCCTTTTGCTTGTCACGCTGGGATGCATAACGTTTCAGGCAGTCGGCAATGTAACCGAAATAGGCTTGCCAATTGCCATCATAGGCGAGTTGACTTGAAAGTTCGCTCTTTTCGTAGCTGCTGAAATTCAAGTCTGCGTCGTTATAGGTATTCAGCAAATAAGTGTAGAGCTGCTCTTGAACCACCAGGTTCGGAATGGTCAGTTTGGTCTTGCCTTTATCTATTCCGCTAATGGTTAACATTCCGAAATAGTAGAGCAGGCTTATAAAATTGTCCGGATTGGTGATGTTGACGGCAGGGAAACCTTTCTTCAGGTCACCAGTGATATAACCTTGACTCACTAAAGTTTGAATGACGGAAGCATCGTGTGCAAACTCTTTATCCTTTCGAATGAGCATACGCAGCTTTTCATAGTCGATACGTATATTATCTTCTATCATTTCTCGTGGTGCTTTGCCGTTATCTATGTAATTCTTCACGAAGTAGAGCACCATGTTGGAGTTGTACATGGTAGTTTCACCGTAACAATCCTGTGCGAAGCAATAATTGTCGTACCACGGTTTCATTATTTCCATCAGTTCGTCAACAGTATGGCGGAAAGGGCTGTTCGTTGAATAATAAGTCAGCATTTCGCGCACTTCTTCTTCGGTGAACCCCATCATTTGGTTAAATTGAGGGGTAAGTGAGTAGTTTGTGCCGATGTTGAAGCCACTCGTCAGGTCATCCATCGTTACGGGGCTTACGCCGGTGATGAAACAACGCTCTATGCTGGAATAAGTTCCTGCCTTCACCTTATTGAAGAAAGCACGCAGATAACCTTCGCCATGCGTTTCATCAGTGTAGCGGTGCAAACTTTCCGCATCGGAAAGGATGGCGTTGGTGAAGTGGTCGTATTCGTCGATGAAGAGATACATTTTCTGTCCGGCACGTTCGCACTCCGAAACCAAATAGTCCAGTTGGTTGACAGCCCCGTCCTTTTCGTCCAATCGTTCTCTGATACCTTGTGGCAGGAGGTCAGAATAGACTTCACAGAAGAAGTCGAAGCGGATTTGGCAATGTGCATCCAGTCCTTTTCGATAATCGTTCAGTTCGCTGGTGATGCCTGAAAAGTTGAGGTAAAGCACCAGATAGCTGTTGCGGTTTGCTGTGGGATGCTTCCCAATGTAGAGGTCGCCGAATAAGTCGTTGAACTTATCGCGGGTACGCACATCGTAGTAGTGTTGCAGTACGTTCAGCGTGAGGCTTTTGCCGAAGCGGCGGGGACGGATGAAGAAAAAGAACCGGTCTGCCTGCTCTATCATAGGAATGAAGCGGGTTTTGTCTACATAATAATAGTCTTCGCGGCGGATGACTGCGAAGTTCATCATACCGTAAGGCAAACGCTTTCTGTTGGGTACTATATATTCCATTGGATCCATCTTCTGTCCTCCTGCTGATTTCTTATTTAACAACTTGCTTCTTTAGCGTTAACGACACAAAGATAGTAAAAGTTCTTGTTGGGTACGAGGCATCCTCAAAAAAGTATTGGAAAAACTCATTCACACAAAGAACTACAGCCCTGACAAAGCTATTCTGAAACAGCAGTGAAGTGGCGGAAATAATTCTCGAGGTTAGCTTGTATATATTGAAAGATACTGTATTTTTGTGCAGAACTAAAAAAAGAACAGACTATGTTGGACATTATTTTGATTGTAATTAGTGCCCTTTGTATGATAGCCGGGTTAGCAGGTTGTATTCTGCCGTTTCTTCCCGGTCCGCCTATTGCTTATGTGGGGTTGATCATTCTGCACTTCACGGATAAGGTACAATATTCTACGACACAATTAATCGTATGGTTATTGATTGTAGCTGTTTTGCAGGTATTGGATTATTTCACTCCGATGCTGGGAAGTAAATATAGTGGCGGTAGTAAATGGGGTAATTGGGGATGTATCATAGGAACTCTTGTCGGTCTTCTTTTCTTGCCTTGGGGGATTATTCTCGGTCCGTTTCTAGGAGCGGTGATTGGTGAACTATTAGGAAATAAAGAGTTCTCGCAGGCACTCAAATCAGGTGTGGGCTCTTTACTCGGATTTATATTCGGAACTTTACTGAAGTTCGTTGTCTGCGGTTATTTTTGCTATCAATTTATCATAGGTCTTATTCGGTAACCTATTTGATGTTGTAAAACATTCGTAAGAATAACCTATCTATTGCCTTTACATAGAGTACTAAATCGATGTGTGTTCGTCTTTATTGAAGTAGCACATTGAGGTAGTACCATGAAAAAGACTTTTACTTATCTTTCTTTTATCATTTTCTTGGGGTGGTTTCCCTTGCTTTTTGCGGGAGAAATTTATGTATCCCTGCAGGGGAATGATAAGAATCCCGGGACAAAGGAAGCCCCGTTTAATACATTAAACCGGGCAATCAAGCAGGCTCGTGAATGGCGTAGACTGAATCGGCCGGAAGTAGCCGGAGGAATTTATATTCGTTTGGAAGAGGGCGTTTATGCCCAGCGCAATTCTCTGTTTCTTCGTTCGGAAGATAGTGGGACACCCGATTCTCCAACAGTGATTTGTGCGGTAGATGGTGCTCACCCTGTGATTAGTGGTGGAGTTGCTGTTACAGGATGGAAGCGTGGATGCGATAATCCGGCAATTCCTGAAGAGTTGAGGCAGAAGATATGGTCGGCAGAGGTTCCCCTAATAGGAAATAGAAGAGTCGAAACCCGGCAAATGTGGGTGAATGGCAATAAAGTTCAAAGAGCTGCGCAATTTCCTGACGGAGGAATGGAACGAATGATTGACTTCAATCCGGAGGAACAAACGATAACGATCCCTGCCTCTTATGTGAACAGTTCCCGGGAATCACAGAGTATAACTGGACTACAAAATGCCAGTCAACTGGAAATGATTGTCCATCAACGCTGGGCGATTGCTATTTTGCGCGTGAAAAGTATAGACGTGAAAGACGGACAAGCTGTAGTTCGCTTCCATGAACCTGAAAGTCACTTGGAGTTTGCGCATCCCTGGCCGCAACCCGTCATCGGAGGAGAGAAAGGAAATTCTTCCTTTTGCCTGACCAATGCACTGGAATTGCTGGACCAACCCGGTGAATGGTTCCAGGAATATCCTTCCGGCACGATTTACTATTATCCGCAGGCGAGCGAAAATATGGAAACAGCTGAAGTGATTATCCCTGCCTTGGAAACTTTAGTGACCATAGACGGTACATTGTCTCGTCCGGTAAAACATATACAATTTAACGGAATTACTTTTGCGCATACCTCCTGGATGCGTCCTTCTTTTCAGGGGCACGTCACCTTGCAAGGGGGATTTCCTTTATTGGATGCCTATAAACTACAAGAACCGGGGCTTCCGGAAAAAGCGGAACTGGAGAACCAAGCCTGGATCACCCGTCCCGAAACGGCAATACGTGTAAGAGGTGCCGAGCATATTGATTTCAAGCATTGCACGTTCCGTCATTTATCATCCACCGGACTGGATTATGAATGGGCCGTTACTGCATCGAGTGTCGAAGATTGTCAATTTACGGATATTGGAGGAACGGCTTTACTGGTCGGTGCATTTCCGGACGGAGGATTTGAGACGCACATTCCTTTTATTCCTGCTGACGTACGGGAATTATGTTCCCATATTACTATCAGAAACAATTTCATCAGTAATGTGACTAATGAAGACTGGGGATGTGTAGGTATCGGTGCCGGATATGTCAGAAACATGGATATTTCTCATAATGAAGTCTGCCATCTGAACTATTCAGGGATTTGTGTAGGCTGGGGATGGACATCGCTGGAGAGCGGAATGTGTAACAACCGGATAGAAGCAAACTATGTACATCACTTTGCCCGTCGGCTATACGATGCAGGCGGTCTGTATACTCTTTCCAACCAGCCGGGTTCCGTCATGCGAAATAATCGGATCGAACATTTAATCGAGGCACCCTACGCTACGAATGACCGTGCTTTTTATATCTATCTGGATGAAGCTACGGACGGATATACAATGGAAAACAACTGGTGTCCTGCTGAACGTTTTGATTCGAACCGCCCCGGGAAAAAGAACGTGTGGAAGAATAACGGGCCTCAAGTGGCGGACAGTATTAAGTACAAAGCCGGAAGAATAAAGCAAGATTGAAACAAATCAATGGATTAACATAGTCATTAATGTACTAGTATAGCAATCAATAAACTAGTGTAATAATCATTAGAACTAGACTAGTATGGTAATCATTCAAACTAATATGATAATTATAGTAATCAATAAACGATATTTAATCAATAAAATAGATGAAACCAACGAACTACCACTTATTTGATTTCCTTGATTTCGATACCGAGTTATCAAGGAATGAGTCGCTTTGGAAAGCATACAAGCCAACGGCTGTTTATGAAAAGGAAGGAGATATTTACGTAACAGTTCCCTTTCAGAAGCAAAAGCTGGCTAACGATATGATGGCGGATACCGATGTTCCCCAGGAGGAATATACGTTAATCATCCGTCAGTATAACATCGGCATCACCCGCCTGTTTCTTGGCTTCGGTGATTATGTACTGACAGATGAGTCGGAAATGCTACAATTCAGTGACCGGATTCAGAAAGTGCCCCTGTTTATAAAAGAACAAAAAGGAAAATGGATTCTTTCGACGGAAGACGGAACGAAGCGTGCCGTTATCAATGTGGAAGAGCCTCTATTAGACCGATGGAGCGAATTGCTTCCCGACCCTCAAGAAACGCTTGACATCACTTTATACCCTGACGGAAAGCGTGAAATCCGCTTGTCAGCCTACGACCATTTTTCGCCTCCCCGTTACGATGCGTTACCTGTTGCCTTTTGCAAACGCGACGGTCGGAAAGAACGTGCAACGCTTTCTTTTGAATGTAAGCCCGATGAATGTTTTGCCGGAACCGGAGAACGTTTCTTTAAAATGGACTTAAGCGGACAGACTTTCTTCCTGAAAAACCAGGACGGGCAAGGAGTCAATAACCGGCGTACTTATAAGAATATCCCCTTCTATCTATCCAGCCGAATGTACGGAACATTCTACCATACATGTGCTCATAGCAAGCTCTCGCTGGCCGGACATTCCACCCGTTCCGTCCAGTTTCTAAGCGACCAGGCATTGTTGGATGTATTTGTAATAGGCGGTGATACGATGGAAGATATTCTTCGCGGTTATCGTGACCTGACCGGCTATCCGTCTATGCCTCCTCTTTGGAGTTTTGGCGTTTGGATGAGCCGTATGACTTATTTCAGTGCCGATGAAGTAGACGAAATATGCGACCGCATGCGTACCGAACACTATCCCTGTGATGTAATTCATCTGGATACGGGCTGGTTCCGTACCGATTGGCTCTGCGAATGGAAATTCAATGAAGAACGGTTCCCCGATCCGAAAGGATTCATCGGGCGGTTGAAAAAGAACGGCTATCGTGTCTCTTTATGGCAACTTCCATACGTTGCAGAAAATGCAGAGCAGATTGATGAAGCCAGAGCCAATGATTATATAGCCCCATTGACCAAACAACAAGCGACCGATGGTTCCAACTTCTCCGCCCTGGATTATGCCGGAACAATCGACTTTACTTATCCGAAAGCAACCGAATGGTACAAAGGACTATTGAAACAACTCCTGGATATGGGAGTAACCTGTATCAAAACCGATTTCGGTGAAAACATTCACATGGACGCCCTCTATAAAGGTATGAAGCCGGAATTGTTGAACAACCTGTATGCCCTGCTTTATCAAAAGGCCGCTTACGAAATTACGAAAGAAGTGACAGGTGACGGCATAGTCTGGGCACGTTCCGCATGGGCGGGATGCCAGCGTTATCCTTTGCATTGGGGAGGCGATTCCTGTAGTTCCTGGGATGGAATGGCAGGTTCTCTGAAAGGCGGTCTACATTTCGGCCTGTCGGGATTTGCTTTTTGGAGCCATGATGTTCCCGGCTTCCATACATTGCCCAATTTTATGAACTCGGTAGTAGCAGATGATGTGTACATGCGTTGGACCCAATTCGGCGTATTCACATCGCATATCCGTTATCACGGAACCAATAAGCGTGAACCCTGGCACTATCCGGCCATAGCTCCGTTGGTGAAAAAGTGGTGGAAATTGCGTTATTCGCTCATTCCATACATCGTAGAACAAAGTAAACTAGCCATAGAAAGCGGCTATCCGCTCTTGCAGGCACTCATTCTGCATCATCCGGAAGATAAACTTTGTTGGCATATAGATGATGAATACTATTTCGGCAATGATTTCCTGGTAGCTCCGGTGATGAACAGCGAAAACCGTCGGGATATCTATCTTCCCGAAGGAAAATGGGTGAACTTCTTTACGGGAGAACGTCTGGAAGGAGCATGCTGGCTGAAAGACGTATACGTTCCATTGGAAGAAATGCCCGTATATGTGCGTGCAAATGCCGTGATACCCATCTATCCGGAAGACGTGGACTGTACGGATGAAATGGATTTAAGCAAGAGCATGGCTTTACGCATAGATAATGATTATAAAGGATTTTGGAATAGTTCACCACAGATTACACAGATTGACACAGATGATAAGGGGAGATAAATCATATCTGTGTTAATCTGTGTAATCTGTGGTGGACTATGATAGATTGTGGTAGAAAATTAATTAATTTAGTATAGTATGAAAACATGGAAGAGTAATTTAGAAGAAACAAAACAACGTTATATAAATTGGTGGAACCATAAAGGAATCATTCTCAATATGTGGGAGCACTTCCAGGAAGGAGTGCAACCACATGCAGAGATAACGCCTCCCGCACCGGCAAAAGATTTGTCGCAAAAGTGGTTCGACCCTCAATGGAGAGCTGAATATCTGGACTGGTACGTAGCGCACAGCAGCCTGAAAGCGGATATTCTTCCGGTTGCGAATACCCAACTGGGTCCCGGTTCTCTAGCTGCCATTTTAGGCGGAGTGTTTGAAGGTGGGGAAGATACCATTTGGATTCATCCCAACCCGGATTTCACCGATGAAATAGTCTTTAACCCCGAACACCCGAACTGGATTCTTCATAAAGAACTCCTGAAAGCCTGTAAAGCGAAAGCCAACGGACACTACTTTGTCGGTATGCCCGACCTGATGGAAGGACTGGATGTCCTGGCCGCACTGAAAGGAACGGATAGGGTATTACTGGACACAGTGATGCAGCCCGAAATCTTGGAACAACAGATGCAGCAAATCAACGACATCTACTTCAAAGTATTTGATGAACTATACGACATCATCCGTGAAGGCGACGAGATGGCTTTCTGTTATTTCTCGTCCTGGGCTCCCGGAAAGATGAGTAAATTGCAAAGTGATATTTCGACCATGATTAGTCAGGATGATTATCGCCGGTTTGTGCAACCTTTTATTCGTGAACAATGTCAGAAGATTGATTATACCCTTTATCATCTGGATGGAGTGGGAGCCATGCATCACCTGCCTGCCTTGCTTGAAATTGAAGAATTGAATGCGATTCAATGGACCCCCGGAGTGGGCGAACCACAAGGAGGATCTCCCAAATGGTACGATCTGTATAAGAAGATTCTGGCAGGAGGAAAGAGCGTGATGGCTTGCTGGGTGACATTAGACGAACTAAAACCCCTATTGGATCATATCGGCGCGGACGGTGTACATTTGGAAATGGATTTCCATAACGAAAAGGAAGTGGAACAGGCCATGCGGATTGTTGAAGAATATACCGGTTCTTCTACTTCTGTAAATACCAATGAACATCAACAGGATGCCGACTTGGCAGCTACCGGACAGGAACGTATTTGTATACGGGAAGAACAACACCTGGAAGAGGATAAACTGAAACCTCTGTATGAAGCCATTGTTGCCGGGAAACTGGAACCTGCGGTTGAAATCACCCGGCAAGCCATTGCGGAAGGAGTAGCTCCCCAAATGATTATCAATAATTATATGATTAAAGCAATGGGCGAAGTGGGACAACGTTTCCAGGATGGAAAAGCTTTTGTTCCCCAACTGTTGATGGCAGGACGTGCTATGAAAGGGGCTTTGGAGCTACTGAAACCTTTATTGGCAGGAAGTGCTTCCACTACAATCGGTAAGATTGTCATCGGTACAGTGAAAGGAGATCTCCATGATATTGGTAAAAACCTAGTGGCTTCCATGCTGGAGGGTTGCGGCTTTGAAGTCATTAATATTGGTATTGATGTGACTTGTGACAAGTTTGTGGAAGCTGTGAAGGAAAACCATGCTGACATCTTGTGCATGAGCGCATTGCTGACTACTACCATGACGTATATGAAAGAGGTTATTCAGGCATTGGAAGAGGCCGGTATTCGTAATCAGGTGAAAGTGATGATTGGCGGAGCACCCGTCAGTCAGGGGTTTGCTGACGAAATCGGTGCGGACGGATATAGTGACAATGCGAATACAGCTGTAGCAGTTGCCAAAGAACTGATTGGAAATAAAAAATAGAATAAAAAGGCACGGATTACACGGATCAACACGGCTCTTAATTACATAGCCTATTAAAACCGTGAAATCCATGTAATCTTTGCCTAAAGAAAATTAGATTTAAACTTACGTTACTTATTTAATACTTGAATTATGCATGTGAAATTTTTAGAGACATTAGATTGGAGTATTCTGATTGCCTACTTCCTGATTTTGATAGCTATTGGTATATGGGCAAGTTCAAAACGAAAAAAGGGGAGTAGTCTTTTCCTTGCGGAGAATTCGTTGAGATGGTATCATATCGGCTTCTCCATGTGGGGGACGAATGTCGGACCTTCCATGTTGATAGCTTCCGCAAGTGCCGGATTTACTACTGGTATTGTTTCGGGGAATTATGCCTGGTATGCATTTGTCTTTATATGTCTGCTTGCTTTTGTCTTTGCTCCCCGATATTTGGGTAGTCGCATCACGACATTGCCCGAATTTATGGGAAAACGTTTCGGACAATCTACCCGTAACATCCTTGCCTGGTATACCATTATTACCATTCTTATTTCATGGCTTGCATTGACTTTATTTGCCGGTGGAGTCCTGATCCGTCAGGTCTTCGATATTCCTATGTGGCAATCGGCATTGCTGTTACTTGTCATCTCCGCTTTCTTCACAATGCTTGGCGGACTGAAAGCTGTGGCCTACACGAATGTATATCAAATGATACTGTTGATTGTAGTATCAGCCACACTGGCTATCATGGGAATCTATAAAGTGGGTGGTGTAGGAGCACTGGTGGACGCCGTTCCAGCGGATTACTGGAATCTTTTCCATCCAAATGATGACCCGGCTTTTCCTTGGCTACCTATTATCCTGGGTTATCCTATTATGGGAGTTTGGTTTTGGTGTACGGATCAGTCGATGGTGCAACCGGTTCTTGCTGCCAGGAATCTGAAAGAAGGACAGATGGGAACCAACTTTACCGGATGGTTGAAAATATTAGATGTACCTCTTTACATTCTTCCCGGCATTATCTGCCTCGCTTTATTCCCACAATTGGAGAATCCCGATGAGGCTTACATGACAATGGTGACTCATCTGTTCCCGACAGGAATGGTTGGCTTGGTATTGGCTGTATTGACAGCAGCATTGGTAAGTACTGTCGGCTCTGCATTGAATGCATTAAGTACGGTATTCACGATGGATATCTATGTGAAGAAAATCCGACCGCAGGCCAAGCAGAAAGAGATTATCAGAGTGGGACAAGTGGTTACGGTAGTTGGTGCACTGATCTCTGTGATAATAACCATAGCGATCGACAGCATCAAGGGACTGAATCTGTTTAATGTTTTCCAGTCTGTACTGGGATTTATAGCTCCTCCGATGGCAGCTGTATTTCTCTTTGGCGTGTTCTGGAAACGCACCACTACTCTGGCAGCTAATATGGCTCTAACATTGGGAACAGTGTTCAGTATCGGAGTAGGAATCTTGTATTTATGGGTGTTTCCGGCAGAACAATATGATGCATGGCCTCATTTTATGCTGCTTTCCTTCTACTTATTCGTTATCATCGGAATAGGCATGATAGTAGTCAGCCTGTGGGATAAGTCTCCGCAATTGGGCATCTTGAATATGGAAAAGATAGAGGACAAACCTGCACGAATTGTTCTTATCCTATGGGGATTACTTATTGTGACCATGATTGGGCTTTACATCTTCTTCAATGGCCACTAATTTTTATTCACCACAGAGAACGCAGAGGACACAGAGTCTTTTATTATTAGATAATAATCTCTGTGTCCTCTGCGTTCTCCTTTAGATTTGCACTGTGAAAAATAAAGGTTGAAATATTACCTTTGTGGTTA
>OGWT01003067.1_pt1 | contig 10801 bp, 8 predicted proteins | sample 1576101 | NCBI WGS metagenome assembly OGWT01 (sample SAMEA3541481, study PRJEB24748) | human gut metagenome | biome: human gut; feature: human-associated habitat; material: faeces | place: China | collected 2012 | reverse complement strand
TGATGAATACACCAGCTGGCATCTCTAACTTAGATAATGCATCTACAGTCTTCTGAGATGGTGATAATACATCGATAAGTCTCTTATGAGTTCTCTGCTCGAACTGCTCTCTTGAATCCTTGTACTTGTGAACAGCTCTAAGAATAGTAACAACTTCCTTCTTTGTTGGAAGAGGTACCGGACCACTCACCTGTGCTCCTGTCTTCTTAGCAGTTTCGATGATTTTCTTAGCTGACTGATCAATCAACTGATGATCGTAAGCCTTCAGAGTAATTCTGATTACCTGATTTGCCATAAAAAAAGTCGCCTCCTTCGCACTTTATTGTTTAAGTACGACAAGCGGTGACTGTACACACTCCCACGCGTATCATATAGTCTCATTCATAATTCGACCCACGCGCGTCATTTCTGCGGATTGCAGATGATTTTGGTACAGTGACTTGTCGCCAGTTTCTTCGCCGGAGATTATCTCCAGCATTGACATTCGCTCCACGGAAAACCTGCTTTATTAAAGCAGCAACCTCACGCTTCACAGCTATCAATGTCACAGCAAGTATTAATATACACTACTCTCTATATAAAATCAACAGAAAAAATTGTATTTTTTTTAGTACAATGCAGAACAAATTTGACCGGAACATAAGTCCCGGTCAAAACAGTATTTTAATAAAATCCAAATCCAAGATACATAGAATTAATCTTCCACTTACCATCTTCATATTTATAATATATGTAAGCTGAATTATTGTTATTATTCTTGTCGTTAGCTTTATCACTTCCTGAGTACTGTATCTTGTATGTATATCCTAGTTTAATTGAAACTTTAATCACCGGGCATCCATCATCTGAATCCACTCTGAAAGATGTATCCGCGATAGAAGCTGTGAATTTGGAAATCTTCAAATTGGATACAGTTTTGTATTTGTCATTGTAGCTGTCGTAAATATTCTTATAAGCTGACTCTATGTTCTTCTTTTCTTCTTTACACACCCTGTCGGCTATAGCTGAATAATCTTTCTTTGCCTGTACAGCATTAATTATTGCATCCACATCTGTTCTTGCCTGTGTCTTAAGTTCTTCAAGCTTCGAATTAACATATTTTGCATTGTATGTTCCAACAGTAAATGTATCTTCATCATGTGCTGCATAAAGCTGTGTTGTGTAGTCCTCTATAAATTCTCCAGTTACCTTAATATTATTCTTTCCATTGAACAGATATGGTATAACATATTCATCAGAAGAGCCGTTTCCATTCTTAGATGCATCCGACTTATATCCATCGCCAACAATAACATCATTAATATATAACGTAAGTCCCTTTGGAACCTTTATTGTAACATCCTTTACTACAAGATTCTCAGCGCTGACTTTATACTTCTTAAAGAAAAGCATATAGTGCTTATTGGCTACTGTTAGATACACATCATTATACTGCATTCCCGAATCTGTTATATATCCGACCTTAACAGCCTTGTTACCAGGCATCTTGCTATATGTTGAGACAATGTCATCTGCTGCCATCTTTTCAACTTTCTCACCAGTCGCATCTGCATGAACATTAATAAATGCTTCCTTTGTAAGGAACTCCCCATCAGGTAGATTAATAAGACTATACGCATCATTCCATTCGCACTCTGCAACCGCCTTAACATACTGCTTGGCAGTTTTCTTATAATCTGTCACATTCTTTCCCACACATACAAATATAATTATGGCAGCTATCACAGCAACTCCCGCAGCTACAATTGCAATTATACCCTTAGGGAATCTGGCAGGCTTATTATTGGCAGGCTGCTGACCAGAATTCTGACCTGTAAACTGTGTAGGCTGTACAGGCTGTTGACCAAAAGCCTGCTGTGGCTGAACTGGAACACTTTGCTGTACTGGTGTTACTTCCGGCTCTGCTGTCACACTCTCCTGTACCGGTGTTTCCTCCGGCTCTGCTGGCACATTCTCCTGTACCGGTGTTACCTCTGGCTCTTCTTCCACACTTTCCTGCACCGGTGTCTCCTGAGGCACATCTATCACTAGACGTGTTCCACAGTTTCCACAGAATAGTGCATCGTCCTCGTTCTTTGTTCCGCAATTTGGACAAAACATAATTTTTCCTCCCTCATATGATTAATATAGTAAATCATATATCATCATACCATGAATATATGATTTGCTCAACCAAATAATCTGTTCTGATGTCACTTGTTTTGTTAATATTTACTGCTGTTTCTGTTTCTCTATTTTTTCTGCAAGATCATTAAGATATTCCCATCGCTCCATCTTTTCTTCAAGCTGCCTTTCCACATCTTCCTTTTCCTTAGTAAGTTCTGCAAGCTTAGAATAAGAAGTTGCATTCTTTGCAATCTCGTCATCAAGTTCTGAAACTTTAGTTTCAAGCTCCTCTATATCATCATCTATAGTCTCATATTCCTTCTGCTCCATATATGTGAACTTAATCTTATTCTCATGGCTGTTATATGCTTTCTTCACCTGACCTGCTGCCTTTGATTTTGGCGCATCAGATGTTCCATTTGATTCCACATTATATATAGAAGAAACACATTTATCCCTGTAGTCCGTATAACCACCTTCATACTGTGTAAGGTGGCCTCCTGCCTCAAATGCAAATATCCTGTCAACAACTCTGTCAAGGAAATATCTGTCATGTGAAACTGTGATTACAATACCTGCAAATCCATCAAGATACTCCTCAAGAATCTCAAGAGTCTCAATATCAAGGTCGTTGGTAGGCTCATCGAGAATAAGTACATTTGGCGCACTCATAAGAACACTTAACAGATAAAGTCTTCTCTTCTCACCACCTGACAGCTTGCTTATAGGCGTCCACTGCTGCTTCGGTGTAAAAAGAAACTTCTCACACATCTGTGACGCTGTTGCCTTTCCATCTGCCGTCGTAACATATTCGCCTATGCTTCTTACGAACTCTAGCACAGTAAGGCTGTCGTCAAGTGGTTCGTTCTCCTGCATGAAATATCCAATTCTTACAGTCTCTCCAACCTCAACACTACCGCTGTCCGGTTCAAGCTGTCCTGCTATAATCTTCATAAGCGTAGACTTGCCGCATCCGTTATCACCGACAATACCGATTCTGTCATCTCTTAGAAAAATGTAGCTAAAATCATCTATTATTGTCCTCTCGCCAAAGCTTTTACAAATGTTGTGAAGTTCAACAGTCTTTCTTCCAAGTCTGCTGCTGACCGAATTCATATCCATAAGCTGCTTGTCAAATCTTGCTCTCGCCTGCTTTGAAGCCTCCTTCATATCCTCGAATCTGTCAATTCGTGCCTGCTGCTTGGTAGATCGAGCCTGGCATCCTCTTCTTATCCACGCGAGTTCCTTCCTTAATATATTCTGTCTCTTGGCTTCAGTTGCCCTCTCCATCTCCTCACGCTGGGTCTTCAGTTCAAGAAAGCCTGAATAATTCGTATCGTAGCTATAAAGGGAAGCTTTATCAAGCTCTACAATCCTGTTAGTTACATTATCAAGGAAATACCTGTCATGAGTAACCATGATAAGTTCTCCCTTGAAATTCTTAATAAACTGTTCCAGCCAGAGTACCATGTCATTATCAAGATGGTTCGTAGGTTCATCAAGAATAAGAAGTCTTGCCGGCTCAACTAAAGTTCTCGCAAGTGCCGCTCTCTTTTTCTGACCACCTGATAAAATATTCATCATTGCAGCGTGATTTGTTATTCCAAGCTTGTTAAGAATCTCTTTTGCTTTTGGCTGGCTGTCCGCATGCTTTCCACGCATAACATATTCCAGTACATTTTCATTCTCATAATACAGAGGTGTCTGTGCAAGATACGCAAGCTCAATCCCCTTGCCCTTGACAACCTGTCCCTCATCCGGTTCTTCAACACCTGCAATAATCTTTAAAAGTGTAGACTTACCAGTTCCATTCACACCTATAAGTCCAATCTTATCGCCACTGTTAATTCCCAGACTTATATTATTAAAAAGTTCCTTTTCTCCGTAGGTCTTGCTGACCTTTTCTACATTTAATATATTCACTATTATCTCCGTTATATAAATTATTTGTCATCGTCTGAAAGATTATAGAAATTCTTAAGCTTCTGTGCAAGCTCCGGATCTTTCTTCTTCAGATGTTCATAATGCTTCCTCTTCTGCTCCATCATATGCTCATATGCATACGGATTGTGAAGCTTCATTCTGTCAAGTATCTGCTTTCTGTGTTCCTTAAGCATCTGTATTGCATCAGGATTAATCTGTGCCAGCTTCTTCTCGACAACAACGCGGCGCTCATCGATTCTTTTCTCAATATCATCAATATCAAGATTCGGATATTTTTTATCGTCAAACAAATGCATTTCAAGCCGCTCAAGCAGCTCATTCTCATCAAAGAGTCCGATTCTTCCCCATGCAGCATGCTTTTCAGCATCAACAATAACATTCTTCTCATCTTTCTTGACACTGCCAATCTCATCAGCCATCTCTGCTGCCATCTTCTCAAGCCATTCGTCTGCATCTGCACCAAAAGCCCACTCAATCTCAGCAAGTCTTTCATTGTCCTCATGTACCTCGCCAGAAACAGCCTGCTCTTCTTCCTCCTCCTCGACAGGATATGGTCTGTCAAGCCCTGCATCTCTTAGGGCAAGCGGAATAGTTCTTCTTACAACACCTTTTTCAACAAACTCGCCTGCACCAAGCTCTCTTAACTGGTCATTTAATGTATGTTCATGCTCTGTAATATAGAATCTGATACTTTTCTTTTCAAGCACCTTATATAAAGACATAAGCCTGTCAACTGCCGTCACATCAATAGAGCCAACGCCTCCAGCGTCTACAATTACCCATTTAGTATTATCATCAAGATTCTTTTCTATATCATCAATAAATGTATTAATATTTGCAAAGAAAAGTGCTCCGTTAAATCTGTATATAACCACACCTTTTATCTTCTTTACATTGCTGTATCTGTTAAGACTATAGAATCCCTCCTGTCCCGGTATCACCCCGAGAAATGCTCTCGGCGGTTCAACAGCTTTTACAATAACTGCAATGAATGAAAGTATTACACCGATTACAACTCCGTATATCGTTCCAAATAACAGAACACCTAAGAAAGCACCTACAAATATTGCAAACTCCGTATGGTCTGTTTTCCATAATTTAACTGCAAGCCCGAATTCAGTAATTCCAATCAGTGCCGCAACAACAATTCCTGTAAGTATTGGTACAGGAAGATACTCAAGCACCGGCGTACCAAAAAGCACTATAAGAAGCATTGTCAGAGAAGCTGTTATTGACATGAACTGTGATTTGCAGCCAAACTGGTCTGCAATTCCTGTTCTTGACACACTTCCATTCAAAGGGCATCCGCCAATTACAGCAGAAGCCGCATTTGCAGCAGCATATGCCAGAATTTCTCTGTTGTTGCTTACCTTATAGCCATATTTGTTGGCATAATTATTAGTTGCCAGCAATGTCTGCGCCATGACAACACCTGCCACTGAAAGTCCAAGAAGTATTATATCTGACGGATTCTTAAACACAACTGACATATCAGGAAATGAGAATCCCGGCAGCCCCTTATCAACATGCGGAAGAAGCTTAACACCGAATCTGTCAATATGAAAAATTGCAGTTGCAAGTGCACCAAGCACCATAAGAAGTACTGACATTGGAAACTTTGGAATGAACTTCTTCGCAACAAGAATAATCACAACTGTTCCGACTCCAAGCACTGCCGAGAGCAGATTAAATGAACCAAACTCGCCAGCTATATGCATAACAAGCTGTATCGCTTCGCCAGTCCCAGCATTGCCACCAAAAAGCTTTGCTGCCTGCATAAGAATTATTGTCACGCCAATACCGCTTATAAATCCACCCATTACAGGTGTAGATATATAATTGACAATACGCCCTGCTTTAATAAAGAAGAAGAGCAGCAGCCACAATGCTGCAACCAAAGTTATCGCCGGAACTACTGCCTTTGCCTCCTCAGATCCTGACACTATTCCAAGCGTTGCAAGTGTTCCACCAACAAGTGCCGCCGGAGTTGCGTCCACTCCGAACACGAACTGCGGCGAGGATGTAACAAATCCATATATAAGCACTGGCAGAATAGAGCAGTACAGACCATACACCGCTGGCAGTCCCGCAATCTGTGAATATCCCATTGATATAGGAATTGACACAAGAGCAACAATTATTCCTGATACAATATCCTTCTGTATATTCTTTAAACTAACATTTTTCAATATGCATCGCCCCTTAATTAGATTTCGATAGAAATATATTAACATAAAACAAGCCTGTTCAAAACATTTTTGCACGATTGCAGTTATTAATATTTTCGTATATAATTATTTAATAACAAATGCGGTACCAAACCGCAACATATTTTAATATAGAAAAGGATACTTAATTATGTTTATAGCTGACAACTGGAAAGATTATGAAGTAATAGATACCTCTAAAGGTGAAAAGCTTGAGCGCTGGGGCAAGTACATTCTTGTACGTCCGGACCCACAGGTAATATGGGACACTCCTAAGAAAGAGCGTGGCTGGAAGAATATGAACGGTCACTACCACAGAAGCTCTAAGGGTGGAGGTGAATGGGAGTTCTTTGACCTTCCACAGCAGTGGCAGATTCACTACAACAGTCCTTCATTTGAACAGGAGCTGACATTCAACTTAAAGCCATTCAGCTTCAAACACACAGGAATATTCCCTGAGCAGGCTGCTAACTGGGACTGGTTTGGAAAGATAATCTCTGATGCCAGAAAAGAACGTGGCAGTGAACCCATAAAGGTTCTTAACCTGTTTGCTTATACAGGTGGCGCAACACTTGCATGTGCAGCCGCAGGTGCTAATGTTACACATGTAGATGCTTCTAAAGGTATAGTCGCATGGGCTAAAGAAAATGCACAGTCTTCAGGACTTATTGACAAACCTATCCGATGGATAGTTGATGATTGTGTAAAGTTTGTAGAAAGAGAGATAAGAAGAGACAACCATTACGATGCAATTATCATGGATCCGCCTTCATATGGACGTGGCCCTAAAGGAGAAATCTGGAAAATAGAAGAAGCTATACACCCGCTTGTTAAGCTTTGTGCACAGCTTCTTTCTGATAAGCCATTATTTTTCCTTATTAATTCATACACTACAGGTCTTCAGCCGGCCGTTCTTACTTATATGTTAAGCACAGAGCTTAAGAGCTTTGGCGGACACTGTGATTCACAGGAAGTAGGTCTTCCTGTTTCAAGCAACGGACTTGTTCTTCCATGTGGTGCTTCTGGCCGCTGGATGAAATAATTAATACACAACACCATCGAGTGACGGCGATTCTTCGCCGTCATTCACAATTCTAATAACAAGATGATTAGGCAGACATGTGATTGGCATTAAAGGCTCAGATATATAGCCCATGTTCACACACAGCTTATCCGGACAGCTTGCATCAGCAATCTTAATCTTTCCATTCTCGACAAGAATATCATTATACTCTCCATCCCCGTATTCAATCCTGAACGTGTACGGATTCTTAACATCATCTAACGAAACAGTTCTTAACAATTCATTATCTCTGTATATATAAGCGGTCTTTCTGCCGTCATTCTTTCCTGATTTCATATATATAATAGAAGCCACACTTGCCCCGACAATCAGAACAATCACAGCAACTACAGCAATTACCCTCTTTTTCACACGCTCCTCCAATCAATCACATAGTAAACTTCTTAGGAATATATTTGTCTGCAAAGAAGCACACAAGCCCTGTAAACAAGCCGGTTATAACACCGCTTATCACAAGAAATGGCATATATGCAAATATACCTGACAATCTGAGTATGAAAAATGCAGCAAGAATCTGACCTGCATTGTGCGACACCGCGCCAAGTATTCCTGTAAGGAATATATACTGTCCCCTAAGCAATTTATTAACAGCTGCCATCACAACAAGGCACAAGAATCCACCACTTACACTATATATAAATGATACTGCCTGCCCTGTAAATATTGTTGCAAGTATAATTCTCATAGCCAGCACTATAGCCGCATCACTGAATTTATATCTCTTAAGTACAAAAAGTGTCACAATATTGGCAAGTCCTAACTTAACTCCCGGTATTGGAACAAGCGTAGGTATCGCTGATTCCACAACAAATATTGTCAGTGCAATTGTTGTAAGTAATGCCAGCGTTGTAAGTCTCTTAACATCAAAAGTTTTCTTCATATCTGCCTCCGCATATATATTACCTATGCATTTTAACAGACATTTCATATTAAGACAATAATTCGTTAAATTAATTCAAATTCGTGCAAAATCAGTTTGACAGTTTGTAAAAATATAGTATAATCATTTGGCTTTATAAATATACGAAAGTGAGGAAATCCTATGGTAAAAGACATGACAAATGGTTCACCTTCCAAGCATATTCTTGGATTCGCAGTTCCAATGCTGTTCGGAATGCTGTTTCAGCAGTTCTACAACCTTGTTGACACAATAATCGTTGGTAAAACTCTCGGTGTTGAAGCTCTTGCCGGAGTTGGAGCAACAGGTTCTATCAACTTCATGATAATCGGTTTCTGTATGGGAGTCTGTAACGGATTCGTGATTCCGGTTGCCCAATGCTTTGGTGCAAAGAAGCCTGCTGACCTTAGAAAATATGTATTTAACGGATATATCTGCAGTATTGTGTTTGCCATAGTGCTTACGCTTGCATCCGTAATATTCTGCCGCAGGATACTTATTATCATGAATACACCGGCAGATATTATTGACCATGCCTACAATTACATAGTAGTTATATTCATAGGAATCCCAACTGTATTCCTGTACAACATGGTGTCCGGTGTTATCCGTTCGCTTGGCGATAGTAAGACACCTGTAGTTTTCCTTGTGCTTTCTTCAATAATAAATGTAGTACTTGATTTCTTTCTTATTCTTGTATGTAAGATGGGTGTTGCCGGAGCTGGCTGGGCAACTGTAACATCACAGTTAATTTCGGGACTTACCTGCCTTATATATATGTATAAGAAATATGACATCTTAAAAGGTGACAAATCAGAAAGGGTACTTGATAGAAGATTCATCACCAACCTGTGTATGAACGGTGTTCCTATGGGACTCCAGTATTCAATAACAGCCATCGGAAGTACAATCCTTCAGGCTGCTGTCAATACACTTGGTTCAACATATGTAGCCGCAATGACTGCCGGTTCTAAGATGTTCAACTTTACCTGTTGTCCATTTGATGCACTCGGCTCAACCATGGCAACCTATGCCGGACAGAATGTTGGAGCTGCCAAGATTAAAAGACTTGGTCAGGGCGTACGCTCCGCTATGATAATCGGTTCAGTTTACAGTGTTCTTTCTCTTATTGCACTGTATTTCACTACAGATTATATTGCATTATTATTCGTTAATGCATCTGAGACAACAATTATTGCTCTTACAAGACAGTTCATCCTTGCATCTGCATGCTTCTACATTCCACTTACAGGTGTTAACGTGGTCCGCTTCTGCATACAGGGTATGGGTTTCTCAGTATTTGCAATATCAGCAGGTATCTTAGAGATGATTGGCCGTGCATTTGCAGCCATCATACTCATTCCAAGTATTGGATTCATGGGTGCATGCCTCGCCTCACCAATCGCATGGATTGCTGCTGACGCATTTTTGTTCCCTGCATTCATACATTGTGCCAAAAAGCTTAATGCAAGGCACAATATTAAATCAAACTAATAACATGACTAAAGGGAGGACAATATTGCCCTCCCTTAATTATTCTATAATATAGACAGCCTGGCTGTGCATCGCTTCATATCTTGATTGAAATGTCTCAAGATTCCTTGTTACATTACCTTCCATAGGATCCATTATATAAACAATATTCTTATTAAGATCATATCCTGTAATTACAACACAATGTTCTGGAGACATCCATGTGTATTCTTTCCCATTAAATACAAATGTCTTAGATTCATATGGCTGTCTCATATCTATTGTATTCCATATTACTATCGGGTCACCCTGAGCAACCATACCAAGAATCTCTTTAAAATCTGTTCCGCTTATATTCTTTGCAACTGCTGACATATTATTAACCTTGAAATATTTATTAGCTGCATTAACAATTGGCTGTGACATGCATCCATAACTTGTGTTATCCCTTGGATTACCAAGAAACATTTCGTAGAAGCTGCCATTGCCTTTCTTAAGATATTCATCTGCCATAGTTGTTTTATCAACATTACATCCATAATAATTCAGTACAGAGGTTAACGATGTAATCTCGCATCCTGTTGGCAGCTCTGGATTCTGGTTAAGCGATTCATAGCATTCTATTCTGTATACATCTGGTAAATCATTTACAGTCTCTTCACTTACAGAAAGCTGTTCCTCCGTCACATTACCATCGCTCTTAATCGCTGTATATTCTGCACCAACTGCTACACCTTTGCTGACATTCTGATTATTCATCTTGACTGTTAATACAATTGCTACCGTACATGCCAGTATAGTCATCATTACAAGGAATATTTGATTCTTCCTTTTTCCTATTCTTTTGTTTTTTCTCCTGCCATCTCTCCTACTCATCCCAATCACCATCCTAACCTTCCGTTGTAAGTCAAAGTCTCATTTATTAACTTCTATACTTATATACGAAACCTAGCATGATTTGGTCTGAATAAATCGTAAAAATTGTGCTTTATAATATTATATAAGCTTTACCACCTGACAATTATCAGTCATTCCATCCCAGAATTTATCCAGTGGTGTTCCTCTGAATTTTGCTATAATACTGCAGTT
>OGWT01003060.1_pt1 | contig 10812 bp, 7 predicted proteins | sample 1576101 | NCBI WGS metagenome assembly OGWT01 (sample SAMEA3541481, study PRJEB24748) | human gut metagenome | biome: human gut; feature: human-associated habitat; material: faeces | place: China | collected 2012 | reverse complement strand
GGAAGAGCCACGTCGCACCACAAATACCATCGGATGCACACCCGCACTGATATGTCCGTCATAATAATCATCGATAACCGCTACAATAGAATGCGCTTCCGGGTTTTGAGCCCTCACCTTGTCATCTTCATACATCAATGTAGCTCCTTGACAGGAATCATACCCCAACTCCTTCAGTGCTGCACGGTTCACCACATAATACTCCCTGTCCCCATCTTCTTCCTCTTCCATTGAGGGAAGCGTTCCCTCTACAAAACGCAACTCATAAAGGCGGAAGAAAGAAGGATTGGCATACCACATATACAAAAAAGCCGTACGCCCGTTGTTTCCTATAAACTTCATTCCAAAATCACTGGAGGCGTAATTTACCAGTTATCTTCTCAGACGATCGCGGTTTGCCGGTTCCATATCCACTAATGGTTTGCGGAACGGTACAGTACTCCGTCATACGATGAATCTTTTTCCACTCTTCCGTAGAAGGAGCTTTTTCTTTCAGATCATCTATGTTACGGTCGTCCATGCCAATAATCAAATCAAAATTATAAAAGTCCTCTGTCCGCACCGGACGGGAGCGATGAACCAGTTGATAGCCCCGACGGGCAGCGTGTGCACGCATCCGGCTATCCGGCAATTCGCCTTGATGATAAGACAGGATTCCGGCGGAATCAATCACAAATTCTTTTTCCAGTCCGGCTTCTTTGATCAGGTGAAGCATTACTCCTTCCGCCGTAGAGCTACGGCAGATATTTCCGAGGCAGACAAATAATATTTTCTTCATAATTTACGTTTAATAATTGACAGGCTTCATTCGTTTCTATTATCAAAACGAATGAAGTATCTGATTGGCCCGGTTTACGGTAACGGCTGCTGGTATTTCCGGCATATTACCCAAATTGAACGGGGCCAGCATTTTCTCTATCTTCTTTAATCCGGCTTTATTTCCCTTCTTCTCAAATTCCTGACGAAGAATCGTTATTTTCTCATGTGCCTGAATACCTTCGATCAGACGTTCGAAACGGATACAGCTACGGGCTCCCGGATACACAAGATAAGTATCTCCAGCCGCCCACGTGCGGAAACGTGAATCGAGCAACGGCTCCAAAGGCCAGCTATTGTATGCCCAACGCAGATAGCCGTCCAGATGCTTCTTCGAAGAATAGAAACTCATCCATGCAGCCTCAGCAGGATCGGAGAAAGTGAATGTATTGGGATGTGCTTCCGTACAACAAGTATAATAGGTGGTACGTTTATTCTCGGCCGCACGGCGGAGACGTACTTCTTCCGGGAAGTTCTGTCCGATAACAATGCAATAATCGTACAAGTCCGGCTCTATCTCAGTATGATAATTACCGGCCAGTGAAACTTTAAACTCCGGATCTGCCTTGCGGATTACTTTCAACGTTTTCTGCATGACATCCATCGGACGCTCGTCCATCGCAATTGCACAAATATCAAACCATCCCTTTTCTCTCAGATGCTTGGAAAAAGAAGTAAGCATCGCAACCCACATTTCTTCATAAGCAGGTTCTCCCGGTGCTGTCCTCACAAATTTCAATGAATTTGTTGCCTGATCAAAATACTGGAAAGATAATTCCCAGGGAACCATAGAGTAACAGTTAATCTGCTGATTGATACCGACACTCATCATAAACTCTACCCAGCGATCAAAAACCGTATAGTCAAAAGCCCAAGTGCCGTCGGCACGTTTCATCCATGTTACCATTGTCTCGAAATAATCTTCAGTCTGACCGTTCCAAGGTTTATGTGTCAAAGTGGCTGTGATAATCTTTTGACCGGCATCCGCCAGCATTTTCATCAGCGGGCGCATAGCATCCAGATGCTCCTGACTCCACAAGGGAACCTGATAATAACGGGCTACGGCAAACGGGCTCTGCCACAAATCCAGATGATAAGCCCATTCGGACGGTGCAGGAAGTTCACGGGAAGAAACAAGGATTTCGAGATTAAGCTGCTGCAACAGACGGGAACCGTCTTTTATCAGCAAGGCACCCTTGTAGGTTCCGGGAGTAGCCGATTGAGGAATCCAGCATTGCACCCAGATAGGTTGAACAGTACGTGCCGGAACAGACATTGATTTCAAGTTCGTATCAATCGGGTCGGCTACCAACAACGAATCGTAATCCACTGCTTGACGGTGACCGCATGCGCCTCTGCCATCTTTATTCAGTTCATCGGTCATTACATAACGGATGAAACCGGCTTTAAACGCCTCATCCGAAAGGCTATTTCCTTTTTTATCTTTAAAATCGGTAAAGCTGAAGTTCAGATCTTTCACCTCAGTGCCGGTCCAGACAACAGCCTGCGCATTTATACGTTCGCCACGCCAGCCTTTTAAAGTGGTAAGCTGCTGTTTTTTCAGCTGAGGAAGCCGATGCTTCGCATAGCGGGTGTCAATAGTTCCCCAGGAAATCTGAGGGTTGGTAACTGCTGCCCAGTCTTTATCAGAGGGGGAGGAAGGGTCGGGCAGTTCCTGATAAGTTTCTATTGGAAATTTCGGTTGCCCCGTAGGGGTTCCACACTGAGTCACTCCTTGCTGGGCAAAAAGAGGACTCACACCAATAAGACATGTTAAGCAATAAATCGTAAGTCGTTTCATGGTTAGTTAATTTATAAAGGTTATTATAAGAAAAATATTAGGTCTGTATCGAGTGCTACATGGGGTCTACATCATAATAGACAATCAAGGATTTATAGCGTTCATCCTCCAACATCTCTTTCTGGATACGTTGTAGCAATTCCCGCGCACGTCCCATCGGGGCATTCTGTTCGATCTTCAGCACTATCTTTTTGATGAATAATGTCTGGATACGAGCAACGGGAGGTTTGTCCGGCCCCAATACCCGGTTTCCGAACACAGTTCTTAGTTTCTCTGCCATGACCGCAGCCATCTGGTCCAGCAATGCTTCATTATGGTTTTTCAGATAGACATACACCAACCGATAGTAAGGGGGATAATGAAACATTTGTCGTTCAGCGAGTTGACCGTCTACCATTTCTTCATAGTTATTACCGATAACCTGATGGATAATGGGGTGATCAATGCTTTTCGTTTGCAGTACCACCCGCCCGCGTTTATTTTTACGCCCGGCTCGTCCTGCTACTTGTGCCATCAGTTGGAAAGCACGTTCGTAAGAACGGAAATCCGGATAATTGAGCATGGTGTCCGCGTTCAAGATGCCCACTATACTTACGTGGTCAAAGTCCAGACCTTTCGATACCATTTGCGTACCGATCAGTATGTCCGTCTTTCCCTGCTCAAAATCGGCGATAATCTTCTCGTAGGCAGCGCGGGTACGGGTAGTGTCTAAATCCATTCGGGCAACAGCCGCTTCCGGGAAAAGGACTTTGATGTCATCTTCAATCTTTTCCGTACCAAAGCCACGATTGACCAGTTCTGTTCCTTCACAGGCGGGACAGAACTTCGGCAGTTGATAGGTATAGCCGCAATAATGGCAGGTCAGTTGGTTGATACCTTTATGATAAGTCAGACTCACATCGCAGTTCTTACATTTCGGTACCCAGCCGCAAGTACGGCATTCTATCATCGGTGCAAATCCGCGACGGTTCTGGAAGAGAATGACTTGTTCTTTCTGTTCCAGTGCTTCTTTCATATATTGTATCAGTAACGGCGAGAACTGTCCGACCATCCGCCTCTTGCGATGCAGTTCTTTGATATCCACCGGAATAATCTCCGGCAGCTGAATTTCTTTATATCGTTCTTTCAGTTGTACAAATCCATATTTTCCATTCCTTGCGTTCTGCCATGTTTCTATGGAGGGGGTAGCAGTGCCGAGAAGCGTTTTTGCTCCATACATGGCAGCCAGTACAATAGCCGCATTCCGTGCATGATAGCGAGGAGCAGGGTCCTGTTGCTTATAGGTGTTCTCATGCTCTTCATCTACAATCACCAGGCCCAGATCACGGAAAGGAAGAAATACGGAAGAACGGACTCCAAGGATGATATCATATCCTTTATCTCCCAGTTGCTTCCGCCATATCTCTACCCTCTCGGCATCCGGAAACTTGGAATGATAAATCCCCAAACGAGAACCGAATACCCGTTGCAGGCGCTCTGTGATTTGAGTGGTTAATGCTATTTCAGGCAAGAGATACAATACTTGTTTCCCTTGACGAATCGTTTCTTCTATCAGATGAATGTATACTTCTGTCTTTCCACTGGATGTAACTCCATGAAGCAGGCAGACATTTTTTTCCTGAAAGGATTGCACGATCTCATCGTGCGCCCGCTGCTGAAACTCGTTCAAGGCATTCAACTCTACGACCTCCTTCATTTCCTGATTCAGCCGGCCGACTTCATGAAAGTAAATCTCAAATATCTTTTTCTCCACCAAGCCATTCAGAATAGAAGGAGACACCCCTGCACGTTGCAACAGCTCTTTTTTCGAAACTTCTTTCGGTGTTTCTCTTCCAAGGATTCCCGAACACTCGACATATTTCATCAGCAACGCCAACTGCTTCGGAGCACGGGACAGGATATCAAATAAGATATGAAGCCGCTTTTCATCAGCAGAACCGGCTAATCGTACTCTCGCCTCTGTTTTCGGCTTGTAAGTACAGCGCAATTCCTCTTTCACAAAGATGGCTTCTTTATCCAGCAGAGATTTGATGACTGTGAGGATATTTTTCATGCCACTCTCCTTCTCCAGTTTCGTGACACATTGCTGAGAATCTACTGAAAGCAAATCAAGAATACGCTGCTCTCTTTCCGATAATGGTGCATCCGCCTCAAAATCGGGATTATATTCTACAATCGTTTCACTCTCCAACTTCAAACCAGAAGGAAGTGCCGCTTTATAAACGTCTCCTTGTGTACAGAGATAGTAATCCGCCAGCCACTCCCAAAACTTAAATTGAGTGGACAATAAAATAGGAGAAGCATCCAGCAATGCAGATATATCCTTCACCTCATACTCCGTCGGAGCACAATAATGAACATTACGAACGATAGCTGTATAAAATTTCTTCCGTCCGAAAGGAACTATCACACGGCATCCAATCTCAACCTCTTCCGCACATTCATCCGGCAGGGAATAGGTAAAGTACTTCGGAAGCGGTAATGGTAATATGACATCTACATACTTTTTCATTGCAAGCACAAAAGTACAATAAAAAAATGGGGATTTAAAAGAGGAAGAGGGAACACTGATAAGAAAAATAGTCTGCACACCGGAATCTGATAAAATAGATTCAGGTTTACAGACCAGTACCTTAAACAAAATACCTTGAATAAAAAAAGAGCCTCCTTTATCGGAAGCTCTTTCTTTGTATGATTGAATGTAACGGATGGCTTAGAAAATATAAGCAACGGATACTTGCCAAGTCTTGGTTTTGTATGAGCCTTCAATGTCTTCAAAGCTGGCAGTCTTGCCCAACGGAATATTATAATTAGCTCCTACTTGCAGATGATTCAGCAACTTCACACCTGCACCGACATTGATACCGACTTCAGCTTTCTTTTTATCGGTTTTTACTCCGTCTATTGTCTTATTACCGGCAAAATCAAAGTAAAAATCAGGACCGGCAGCCACATAAAGACCTACCAGACTTCCCAGACCGATGTTATATTTCAAATTGACCGGAATATCCAAGCCATTCTGCTTGACAGTAGCTTCTTCACCTCCATCAGAGATTTTTATACCTCTTTGAGCAAAAAGCAAAGACGCATCGACTCCTAATCCCACAACCGGAATATTGAATTCCGCCATCGGACCGATAAAGAAACCTGTAAAATTATCCTTTTTAAAGTTTTCTTTCACATCAGAAAAGCTTGCTTTAGACAAGTTTAAACCACCCTTTACACCAAAATGTAATTGTGCCTGGGCAGGCATCGCCATACCGATACATACGGCAATCATTAAAGCACCAAAAATCTTTTTCATAAATCTACGTGTTTATAATTCGGGACAAAGATATATATTTATAATAAATAAACACAAATTATTGCTCTTTGTTCGAAATCAACTCCCGATTTGCCAGCAAGGCCTCCTTAGTTCCCGCTGCCATCGAAAGAATACCGTCATTACACGTAACCATACCGCTCTCCTTGCGTCGTGTCAGCCAATCGGTAACAAAGTCCGAAGCATATCCTCCCGTACTGAACTCACCGTCCAGCGCTATTATCTTTTTATAAGCAGACAGGTAATCTTCTTCCGTCGTATCGGGATAAACGTTGGTGTAAAGCCACAACTGGATGTCGTAAAGCAGATAAGAACGTTCGTCGGCATGAAGCGCAAAGAATCCTTTATCGGTTACTATCTCTTCCGATATCTTCCGAATCCATCGCTCCGTATCCACGGGATGATCACACTTTGCGCACAAATCGGACAAGAGCGGTGAGAAAGCTGCGTTCCGAACTTTTTCCAGCTCCATTCTTTCATCTTCTTCCGACGTATCAAAGACTTCTTCGTTGACAAGTCCCCGAATAAATTCTTCAAAGTTATCGGCAAGGAAAGTAACATAATAATCATCTTCCTGATCGACATGAACGACTTTCGGTTCGCCCTGTGGACCACACTCCCGATAATCAAGGAAAATCATATCATGTCCCACAGAAGGACAGTCGCAGATAGCCACTCCAATGTCCGGATACCCCCATTCTTCAATCATGAAACGGCTGCCGAGCTGTCCGCAAAGAGAATAAATCTTATCCTTATCGACTCCCATAATGCCAGTGATAGCCACATGGTCGTCCGCCCAACTGGTAGGTTCGTCGCAAGGAAAACAAACATTGAAAGGTATTCCACCGTTATGCTGCTTCATCAGCCAAATATAAGATTCGGGGAGTTTGTATCCCAGTTCACGTTCTGTTTCTTCTATCATCTCTTCTGTAGGAGGTGCGCCAATATATTCATTCATAGCATATTCATCATCATCCCAGAAGTCTATAAAGTCAAAATTCTCAAAAGGTTTGTTTTTCATAATCGCTGTTTTTAATTTGTATTCTTTTAGTTTTGCTTTGTATGTACACTACTTTTTACGAATATACTAAAAAACAGACATTATCAATTTATTTCCTTTATTTATTTCGTTTTTTTTACGAGTAAATGAAAAAGAATCCAAGATTAAATACATAAAATACACTAATGATACAAAACACAGAGACCAGCCTATATCAACAGGCTGGCCTCTCATTTTACCCCTATGAATCAATGATTCGGATGAATATCCAGTTTCACCGGTTTAATCATATTTTCCGGTTTCAAGATCGTATCCAGGTCTTCTTTGGAAAGAATGTTATGTTCCAGCACCAGCTCATACACTCCTTTACCCGTTTCCAGAGCCTCCTTCGCTATCTTTGTAGAATGTTTATAGCCAATTACGGGATTCAGTGCGGTCACTACTCCGATACTGTTGTGTACATCCCGACGGCATTTTTCTTCATTGGCTGTGATACCATCAATACATAAGGTACGCAATGTATCAAAACCGTTCATCAACAAATCCGCAGATTCAAAACAGCATTGTGCCATGACAGGTTCCATCGCATTCAGTTCCATCTGCGCAGCCTCTCCACTCATAGCCACACAAAGGTCGTTTCCTATCACTTTATAAGAGACCTGATTCATGACTTCCGGAATGACAGGATTCACCTTTCCCGGCATAATGGAAGAGCCCGGCTGCATGGCAGGCAGATTGATTTCTCCCAGTCCGCAACGAGGACCGGAAGCCAATAGCCTCAGATCATTACAAATCTTGTTCATCTTGACAGCTACACGCCGCATGGCCGAAGAATATCCTACCATGCAGGAAGTATCCGAAGTAGCGCCTATCAGGTCATCTGCCAGTTTGATATCCAGTCCTGTAATCTTGCGCAGGGCAGCAATGCACTTTTCCGCATATTCCGGTTCGGCGGTAATTCCGGTTCCGATGGCTGTCGCACCCATGTTGACCGTCAGAAAATCCTGTGCGGCAAAATCGAGATTCTTCAGTTCATGTTCCAAAATACTTGCGAATCCATTAAAGGTTTGTCCTAGTGTCATCGGTACGGCATCTTCCAGTTGGGTACGTCCCATCTTGATGATGTGTGCAAACTCCGCTCCTTTCTTTCGGAAAGCCTCGATCAGTGTTGCAAAGTGTTTCACCAATTTAAGATGGGTATAATACAGACCAATGTGAATGGCTGTAGGATACGCATCATTGGTAGATTGCGAACGATTGACGTGATCGTTAGGCGAGCAGTAGTGATACTCTCCGCGTGCATGTCCCATCAGTTCCAGTGCACGGTTGGCAATCACTTCATTGGCATTCATATTGGTGGTGGTTCCGGCTCCACCCTGTATCATATCTACAGGGAATTGGTCATGATGTTTTCCTTCCAGTATTTCTTTACAAGCCTTCAGTATGGCATCCGTCTGTTCCTCAGTCAATAAATCCAGTTCACGGTTGGCAACGGCAGCTCCCATTTTAGTGATGGCCAATGCCTGAATAAACAGGGGATACTCATTCAAATGAAACTTGCTGATGCGAAAGTTTTCAATACCACGGAGTGTCTGTACTCCATACAATGCACTTTCCGGCACTTCACGACTACCTATCAAGTCGCTCTCTGTACGAGTTTTTTTTGATAATTTCTGTTCCATATCGGTTGTTTTATAACAATAACACATTCGTTAGTTGATATAATAACCAGTCAGAGATGTTATTGTTTTAATAAATATGCAAAAACTATTCAATAACTTTTTTGTTGTTTATCTTAGAAACAGAGAAAAAACGAAGATAAATCCTTTATCTTTGTTAGGAACTTATAAAACAACAACCAATGATATTACAATTAGCATTTGTTCTGACAGCCATTATTATTGGCGCACGTTTGGGAGGCATCGGACTCGGTGTCATGGGAGGAGTAGGATTGGGAATACTCACGTTTGTTTTTGGTTTACAACCCACCGCACCACCTATCGACGTTATGTTGATGATTGCCGCCGTTATTTCCGCTGCCTCCTGTATGCAAGCAGCCGGCGGACTGGACTATATGGTGAAACTGGCAGAACATTTGCTACGCAAAAATCCTTCGCACGTCACGTTGCTCAGCCCATTGGTGACTTATCTGTTCACCTTTATTGCCGGAACCGGGCATGTAGCTTATTCCGTATTGCCCGTGATTGCTGAGGTAGCTACCGAAACAAAGATTCGTCCGGAACGTCCGCTGGGTATTGCTGTGATTGCTTCGCAACAGGCTATTACAGCCAGTCCCATCTCTGCTGCAACGGTAGCTTTGCTCGGGTTACTGGCAGGTTTCGACATTACATTATTCGATATTCTTAAAATTACGATTCCCGCCACTATCATCGGAGGATTGGTCGGCGCTTTATTCTCCATGAAAGTCGGCAAGGAACTGATAGAGGATCCCGAATATCAGAAACGCTTGAAAGAAGGTCTTTTCAATGACAAGAAGATAGAGATTAAAGATGTCAAGAACAAACGTTCCGCCATGCTTTCCGTACTCATCTTTATATTGGCAACTGCTTTTATCGTCCTTTTCGGATCTTTTGAAGGTATGCGTCCCAGTTTCCTCATCGATGGAGAAATCGTCACGCTCGGTATGTCCTCCATTATCGAGATCGTAATGTTGTCGGCAGCCGCTATCATCCTTATAGTAACCAAGACGGATGGAATCAAAGCAACGCAGGGTTCTGTATTCCCTGCCGGGATGCAGGCTGTTATCGCCATCTTCGGTATTGCGTGGATGGGTGATACTTTCCTTCAGGGCAATATGGCACAGCTCACTCTTTCCATCGAAGGAATCGTGCGGCAGATGCCATGGCTGTTCGGTATTGCGCTGTTCGTCATGTCTATCCTGTTGTATAGCCAGGCGGCCACGGTGCGGGCATTGATGCCGCTGGGCATCGCGTTAGGTATTTCTCCGTATATGCTGATTGCCTTATTCCCCGCAGTGAACGGATATTTCTTTATCCCGAATTACCCGACTGTCGTAGCCGCCATTAATTTCGACCGCACCGGGACAACAAAAATCGGTAAATATGTGTTGAATCATTCGTTTATGATGCCCGGACTGGTATCTACCGTAGTCGCTATTGTTTTAGGACTGCTCTTTATTCAAATATTCTAATATATTATTAACCTAAACTCATTTCAGTTATGAAACAAATTAAGAAATTAGGCCTGGTAGTAGTAACACTACTATTATCCGCAACAATGGCATTTGCCGCAAAACCGAATATCCACATCCTTGCTACCGGAGGAACCATTGCCGGAACAGGAAGCTCGGCTACGGGCACCAGCTATACGGCAGGACAAGTTGCTATCGGTGCATTGCTGGATGCAGTCCCCGAAATCAAAGATATCGCCAATGTAACCGGCGAACAGATTGTGAGAATCGGTTCACAGGACATGAATGACGAAGTCTGGCTGACACTTGCCAAGAAAATCAACGAGTTATTGAAACGACCGGATATCGACGGAATCGTGATCACTCATGGAACGGATACGATGGAAGAAACTGCTTACTTTCTGAATCTGACTGTCAAAAGTGACAAGCCTGTTGTATTGGTAGGTGCCATGCGCCCCTCTACAGCATTAAGTGCCGACGGTCCGCTGAATCTTTATAATGCAGTAGTTACCGCTGCAGCTAAAGAATCAAAAGACAAAGGTGTACTGGTTGCCATGAACGGTCTGATTCTAGGTGCAGAAAGCGTAGTTAAAATGAACACGGTCGATGTACAGACTTTCCAGGCTCCCAACTCCGGTGCATTGGGATATGTACTGAACGGTAAAGTATGCTACAATCAGATCACACTGAAGAAACATACC
>OGWT01003052.1_pt1 | contig 10828 bp, 3 predicted proteins | sample 1576101 | NCBI WGS metagenome assembly OGWT01 (sample SAMEA3541481, study PRJEB24748) | human gut metagenome | biome: human gut; feature: human-associated habitat; material: faeces | place: China | collected 2012 | reverse complement strand
GTTTTTGAAAGAGATGAGCTGGCAGATTTCGCCATTGTCGGGATTGAGCTGCGTATATCCCGTCATGCCGGTTAATCCGGGGCATGTGCCGGTACCGAACGTGGACATTGCGGCCACGGTGGTGCTGGGCATGCATGTGGCGATTGGCCGCTGGTTAACGCCATCCGCCATCAGCGACCGTAGATAGGGTGAATGCCCCAATCTCATATTGATGTTCCAATATCCGAGACCGTCCACCAGGACCACGACTGCCGAACGCGCGTCCGGCAGGCCAAGTGCCTCTTGGAGTCGTTTCGGATCGGCATGGATGGCCGTTGGAATCGGATGCCCGATGGCGCTGGAAATGGCGGGAAGTACCGAGGATAGGTGGAGAGCACCGCCGCGGCTGCCCTCATCCGGCAGTTCGTCGCCATATCGTGCCGGACTGGTCATGGCTAGCAGCTGGTCGATTTCGGGCACTTCAACACTCATGGTTCCCATTCAAGCACCGCGGCAGTACCAGCTGGTAATATTGCTAGGTTGATTACCATAACCTTTCCGTGAGGAGAACCACCGCATGGTGTCGCACCGCAAACCGGCAAAACCAGCCTTTGACCCGCGTACGGTCAAGGAGAACATCGTCGAAACGCCGTTGAACGAGGAAATGAGCAAGTCGTTCCTCGAATACGCGTATTCGGTGATTTACGCCCGAGCGCTGCCTGATGCCAGGGACGGTCTCAAGCCGGTGCAACGACGCATCATCTATCAGATGGGTCAGATGAACCTCAATCCGGACCGGCCGTATATGAAGTCGGCGCGTGTGGTTGGCGAAGTGATGGGCAAGCTCCATCCGCATGGCGATTCCGCGATTTACGAGGCGATGGTACGTTTGGCGCAGCCGTTCGCGATGCGGCTGCCATTGGTGGACGGTCACGGCAATTTCGGTTCTCTCGATGACGGTCCTGCTGCTTCTCGTTATACCGAGGCTCGTATGGCGCCGGCCGCGTTGGGCATGAATGCCGATATCGCCGAAAATACCGTCGATTTCACGCCGAATTACGATAACAAGCTTCAGGAGTCGACTGTGCTGCCTGCCGCGATTCCGAACCTGCTGGTCAATGGTGGTTCCGGCATTGCCGTCGGCATGGCCACGAATATGGCCACGCACAATCTTGGCGAGGTGGTGGCTGCGGCCAAGCATCTTATGCGCCATCCCGACGCGACGTTAGAGGAGTTGATGCGCTACGTGCCGGGTCCGGATTGGCCGGGCGGCGGCGTGATTGTGGGCCGCAAGGGCATCCGCGAGGCGTACGAGACGGGTCGTGGCGCGTTGACCACGCGTTCCGTGACGCATATCGAAAACGTGACGGCTCGCAAAAAGGCCATCGTCGTGACGGAACTGCCGTTCATGGTGGGTCCGGAACGTGTGTTGGAACGTATTTCCGAAGGTGTGAAGAACCGTAAGCTGGACGGCATTTCCGGTGCCATCGATCTGACTGACCGGCATAACGGCACGCGCCTCGTCATCGAAATCAAAACCGGGTTCGATCCGAACGCGGTGTTGGCGCAGCTGTTCAAGCACACGCCGTTGCAGGACAATTTCACCATCAACAATGTGGCGTTGGTCAATGGCCGTCCGCACACCATGGGATTGAAGGAAATGCTTCAGGTGTGGGTGGACCATCGTCGTGTGGTGATCCGCCGACGCAGTGAATTCCGCAGGAAGAAGGCGCTTGAGCGGCTGCACTTGGTGGAGGGTCTGCTGCTCGCCATGGTGGACATCGACGAGGTCATTCAGGTGATTCGCTCTTCTGATGATGCCGAGGCCGCGAAAACAAAGCTTATCGCCGTATTCGATCTGGACGAGATTCAGGCACAGTACATTCTTGACTTGCGGCTGCGCCGTCTGACCAAGATGAGTCGTATCGAGCTTGAGGCGGAACGCGACGATCTGAAGCGGCGTATCGAAGAGCTTGAACGCATTCTTGCTTCCGATGAGGCGCTTGACGGCGTGGTCATTGACGAAATGGATGACGCCGTGGCCAAATACGGCACTCCCCGGCGCACGGTGCTGCTGGATGAGGATGAGGAAGGCAATTTGACGCCTGTTGTGGCGCATGGCGATGATGGTGTCTCTGCAAACGCGATGGCTGCCGCGCGCGCCGCCGCGACCGTATCCTCCGCAGCAGCCGATGTCGCCGCAGCCGCAAAGGCCGCAAAGAAGGCCGGCGATGAGAATGCCGCCGCATCGGCTCTGCAGATTGATGACGAGCCGTGCGCGGTGATGCTGTCCGCCACGGGCCTGATCGCACGCACTTCCGAGGATGCGGTGGAACGTTGGGAGAATCGTTCGGCTTCCGACGGACGCGCCAAGGATGATCAGATCGTTTCGATGTTCCGCACGTCCACACGTTCCTCATACGGCTTGGTTACTTCAGCGGGTCGTCTGGTGCTGGCCCATGTGGTCGAATTGCCGAAGGTTTCCGCGGATGGGCCGCTCAGTGTCACGGGTGGTGTGAAGGCCGAGGAACTGCTGGGCATGACGGAGAACACCGATCCGATCCGCGGCGAACGGGTGATTGCTGCGATTGATATGCCGTCCACGGATGACGACGGCCAGCTTGTTCCTTTGGCGTTGGGCACCCGCAACGGCGTGGTCAAGCGTTGGAACCGTGAATCTCCGACCACAATGGATTCGTGGAGCGTCATCGATTTGAAGGACGATGACGAAGTGCTTGCCGCTGCCGAAGCCCGTGATGAGGATCGTCTGGTGTTTGTGTCCACCGATTCCTCGTTGTTGACGTTCGAAGCGAAGAATGTGCGTCCGCAGGGCCGTACCGCTGGCGGCATGGCGGGCATTCGTCTGGCTGAGGGGTGTTCGGTGGCCGCGTTCGCGGTGGTGCCTGACGGCAAGGTGACATGGAATTACGAAGAAGGCGAGAATGGACTGTTCTCTGCTTCCGGAGCCGTGGTGTTGACGGTTGCCGGCGATTCCGAAGCGTTGTCTGGCACTGAAAACGGTGCCGCGAAGGTCACGCCGTTGGAAATGTATCCGACGAAGGGCCGTGGTACGGGTGGCGTGCGTTCGCAGCGATTCCTCAAGGGGCAGGATACGTTGATTCTCGCGTTCGTGGGCGCGTATCCGTTGCATGCTTCCACGCAAAGTGGCGCTCCTGTGGAATTGCCGAAGCCTGATATGCGACGCGATGGTTCCGGTACGGATCTGTCGGCGCCGATTGCGGTGGTCGGCTGATTCGACGAAATCGATTGGCGGGGCTCTGGACTGGTTCTTCTTCCGGTTCAGGGCCTTCCCGTTTTGCGCACTTGGGCCGCCAGATTGAATGAGCAGGCTGGGTGAAAGTGCCTCCGGCTGGGTTCAGCCATATAGCTTCATGCCTTGTGGGCTGTCCACGAACCCGGCAGCATGCAGCAAACGTCTGTATTCGTTGCGTTCCTTCAATGATTCACCGTTCATTTCGGCGAAGCTGACGCTACCCTTGGACTGATGCTGCAATGCATAGGCAAGTTCCGTACATGCCGGCTGCAATATTCGCTCGTCATCGGTGAAGCTGACGATTCTGTGGCTTTTCGGCACGGCAAACAGCACCGGCATGCCGTGGTCGAGCACGATGACCGATTCCGCTCTGCGCGCCGGTTTCATATGGTGTTGTTCGGGCCATGTGATCGCGGAGCCTGTCAGGTTGGCCGGGTCGGTCACGTCGAGCGCCACGCAGGATTGGCTGCGCGCCTCGTCGTCGCCGCGCAAGGCGTCCACTGTGTCACGTCCGGCGAATTGGACCGCTCCGAATCCTTTGACGAACATGCCTCTGACCAGATTGCCGTGTTCCTCCATACGTTTGAGTACCGGGTATAGTCCGGAGAATCCGCCTGCGACCTGCTCCTTGTCGATTAGCGGAGCGGCGATCACGCCATATCGGTCGAGCAGCGATTCGATCAATGCGATGTCGTATTCCTCGATGCCGGCTGTTGGTTTGCCGGCGGTATCGTCCGTTTGATCCGGTATCGCCATTGGACTGGTCCGGGACGAGTCGACCGCGGACCATAATCCACCGAGCGTCGCCGGTGTCGAGGCGTGGATCCGTACGCGTCTGCGTGCGGCAGTGCGTGGCGCGCGCACTGAAACCGTGCCTTGAGTCAAGGCCCGAACGGGAGCGAATGAACTGTTCGTCACTTTGCCTTGCCATACCAAGGACCACAAGGCTTCCTCGAACTGGCTTTCGCCCCATGCGGGAAGGATGATTTCCCCTGTTTCAGGATTCACGTTGACTTCCGCATGTTCCTGCCAGATGGCTTTGGCGGCTGTGGAAAGCTGCCGCGCATGGAAGGCTCCCCCATTCGATAATACGGCAAGTATCGTCTCCGGCACGGTCATGGTTCCGGCACTATAGGCATTGTTCTGCGATTGTTCGCCGGGTTTCGTCAGCAGCCGTGAATCAGCTGGATGGAATGCGATGCCGCCGGCTTCCTTGGCGTTGGAACCATTGATTTTGGAGCCGACCCATACCACGTCTCCGGATGCGAGCAATTCGTCCAACATACTCGGTTGGTAGTCGCGAACGCGTGCGGGGAAGACCGAGGATTCCCAAACGGAGGCGTTGAGGTATATGCCTTCAAGCTGTTCGATCACACGCATCAGCCCGTCGACGCTTTCATATCGGGCGCCACCCACAGGTCCGACACCTTGTCTGTCCAACAGGAACGCCTGATAGACGGCCGGTTCCACCGGCTTGATGGCTTTGCGTGCCTTGGCAAGCGAAAGCGCGCGGATACGCCGAAACACGTCTTTGTGGAGCCATTGCTGGGGCGTTTGCCGAGGTGACCGTTCCGATGCTGAATCATCGGAACCATTGGCGTCCGCTCCGGCCGCATCATCGACGAAATGGCCTTTCAGCAGTTCGCCTTTGGCATGTAATTCATCCAACATGCGTACGCCTTGGACAGCGTCCAATCCCAGTTCGGCGATCATCTGATCCGCGGTGAATGGGCCATGCGTTTTGACATATCGCGCCACACGGCCGGCAATGTCGGTCTCGTCCAAATCGTTCCAGAACGTCCGTCCGGCAAGCTCCTTCCCAACCTGCGCGATGACGTCGGCATCCAACAGCGAAGCCATGTCCGTGGCTCCCAGAAGACGTTCCAGCACTTCCGGGTCCATGGACAGCAGTTGCGTGCTGCGTTCGGCTTGCGGCACGTCGTATTGGTACATGACCGCGCCCACGTATCCGAACAGCATGTTTTCCGCGAACGGCGACGGCGTTTCCGTGACGGTCTCGCTCAAAGAGATGACGCCGGAGCGTAATCCGGACATCACATGTTTCAGCGCGGGCAGATCGTACACGTCCTGTAGGCATTCGCGTGCGGTTTCCAACAGCAACGGGAAGTTCTTCCGAGTTCGGGCGGCGTTGAGCAGTTGCGCCGCGCGCAGCCGCTGCTGCCATAAGGGGACGCGTCTGCCGGGGTTGGCGCGTGGCAGGAACAGCGATCGCGCCGCGCATTCTCGGAATCGTGCGGCATACAGCACGCTTTCGCCGACTTGCGTTTCGATGATGCGTTGCAGCTCTTCCGTGTCGAACAGCAGCAGCTCGCGGATCGGCAGGTTGCCGTCGCCGTCCGGGAGGCGGATGATGATGCCGTCGTCGGCCGCGTATACCTGCCCATCGAACCCGTATCGTTGTTTGATACGTGTGGTGATGGCCATGGCCCATGGTTCGTGCACGCGTCTGCCGTATGGCGAGTGGACGATCACACGCCAATCGCCTTCTTCATCCTGGCAGCGTTCGACGACCAGCTCACGGTCGTTGGGAATCGTTCCCGTGGCGGCGCGCTGTTCGGCAAGCAGGTCGGCAAGATTGCCGATGGCGTTGTCGTCCAATCCGTCACGACGTAGACGTGCGATTGTTGTCGTGTCGAATCGGCTGGTCTTGTCTCCTGCGATGCCGTCCGAGACTTCCGCGCGTAGTCCTTGCGCCATATCGCGTATGAATCGGCCTTGGGACCGTCCGAATGCCGCGTCCCGCCCGTCGCCTTCGCCATGCCAGAACGGCAGTCGGGCGGTACGCCCTGGAGCAGGAACCACCACCACACGGTCCCGGGTGATTTCCTGGATCTGCCAGGTCGATGTGCCGAGGGTGATGACGTCTCCAACCCGGGATTCGTACACCATTTCCTCATCCAGCTCCCCCACTTTGCGTGGGCCCGGTCCGGAGCCTTCTTCGGGAAGCACCACGGTGTAGGTTCCTCGGTCGGGTATGGTGCCTCCGCTGGTCACGGCCAGTCGTTGAGCGCCAGGGCGCGCGGAGATGAGACCCGCCTCTTCGTTGTATTGCAATGGAGGTCGGAAGGCGGAGAAATCCTCGCCGTTGTAGGCACCGGTCATCATGCCCATCACAGCATCGAACATGGTTCTGTCGAGATCTTCGAATGGCGCGGCCTTGCGCACGGTCACGTACCAGTCGTCTGGTTTCAGATCATCCATCGCCGCGGCGGCGACGGTTTGCTGGGCAAGCACGTCCAAGGGGGTGCATGGAATGGTCAGTGTTTCGATGTCTCCGGAGCGCATGCATTCGATGCTTGCGGCCGTGCCGATGATTTGCTCTCGTGTAATCGGGTAGAACAGTGCATGCGAGACTCCCCCGACCTTGTGGTCGGCGCGCCCCACCCGCTGCAATCCCGAGGACACGGACAATGGCGGTGCGATCTGGATGACCAGATCCACTGAACCCATGTCGATGCCGAGTTCAAGGCTCGATGTGGCGACCACGCAACGCAATTGGCCGCGTTTGAGCTGCTCTTCGATCTGTTTGCGCCGGTCTTTGGAAACGGAACCATGATGCGCCATGGCGATCGCGTCGGCGTCCGCATGCGAGGAGACCAGCATGGTGGTGGATCCGACCACGGAATCGTAGTGTTTGGCGAAGCCTTCACGGCCTTCCGGGGAGCCCAGATCCGGATACGGCTGGGTGGAATCACTGGCTGTGGACTCCGGCTGGGATGCGTTGTCCGACACACTCAAGTCCGTTCGGCCAAGCCTACGGTCGGACAGCGCATCCCGCCCTGCGTCCGCTTTGACGGCGGTTTCAGACCCAGTTTTCCGGGATGTGCGCAATTGCGCATACAGGTCGTTGAGCCGTGCGGTGAGTTTTTCCGCAAGGCCACGGGAGTTGACGAACACGAGGGTGGTGTGGTGTTTCAGCACTTCGTCAAGCACGCTGCGTTCGATGGCCGGCCATACCGAACCTCCGGTCGAAACCCGTGAGGTATGTTCATCTCCCCCGACCGAAGTCAGTCCTTTACGTTCCGCCAATGCCTCCATGGCAGGACCCACCCCGGAAATATGCGTGGTATGGCGGTTCGGAAGTTTCACGGCGCCTGCCCTCCGCCCTGCGTCGTCGGAGACGGGATCGCGCATGGCCGAAAGCGGTTCCACCACTTTCAGATCCATGTCGGGGTGCGATTCGGGTCTGATGACGCGTACCGGCCGCGTGCCGCCAAGGAAACGTGCGGCTTCGGCCGGCGGTTCCACAGTGGCGGAAAGCCCGATGCGTTGGACAGACCGGCCGGCAAGGCTTTCCAATCGTTCCAAGCTCAGCGCCAGGTGCGCGCCACGTTTGGAGCCCGCGATGGCGTGCACTTCATCCACGATAACGGTATCAACGGCGGAAAGTATCCGTCGCGCCTTGGAGGTGAGCAGCAGGAACAGCGATTCTGGCGTGGTTACGAGGATATCCGGCGGATGGCTGACGATTCTGCGCCGTTCCTGCGGCGTGGTGTCGCCGCTTCGTATGCCCACGCTGACTTTCGGCGATGGCAATCCCATCGCCTCGCACTGTCCGGCGATGCCAGCCAATGGCGCTTGGAGGTTCTTGGCCACATCCACGCCCAGAGCCTTCAATGGCGAAATATACAGGACCTTGACGCCGCGGACGGGTTTACGTTTCTTGGCATTGCAATCGGATTCAGCCGTGCCGTCCCCACCGCCGGACGTCCGCAATAAGTCATCGCCCTCCTTCGTCATCAGACGGTCGATTGCGGAAAGGAAGGCGCACAATGTCTTGCCGGAGCCGGTGGGCGCCACCACCAACACGTTCTCGCCGGAGCGGATGGCCGGCCATGCCAAACGTTGCGCCTCCGTCGGAGCATTGAACGCATGCTTGAACCAGGCATTGGTAGCCTCCGAGAACAAGTCCATGCATTCGTACATACGTTCGATTATGGCATCGCCTTCAGACATCATCCACAACCGGCGGAAAGCTCGTCATCCACCGTCGTCGGCTCATTCGAGCACACCGCCCGGCTGACACATTCGAGCGTCTCACATATGGCGTCGTCAGGCGGCCGCACGGTCGCCGCACTTGCGGCGCAAAGTCTCATGCATGGCGACCATCAGCGCCAGGAACACCACCAGATAGAACGGGAACAGGTTGACCGAAACATGTTGCGCGATCAGCCCGAACAGCGGCGGCATGCACATCGATCCCACATAGGCGCAAGCCATCTGCATGCCGACGATGGCCTGCGATTTGTCCTCGCCGAAATAAGCAGGAGTGGAATGGATGACGCACGGATAGATCGGCGCGCAGCCCAAACCGATGACCATTAGTCCCGCGATGGTGCCGATATTGTGCGGCAACGGCAGGAGCATGATGACGATGCCGGTCAGCACCAACGCCTGGCCAAGACGAATCATGGCCGGATCGTTCAGTTTCATGGTCAGGAAACCGCTGGCGAGACGTCCGACGGTGATGCCGATGCAAAACAGGCTTCCCCACATGGCCGCCGTGGTCTTGTCGATGCCCTTGCCAAGCGCCATATAGCTGCTGGCCCACAACATGGCGGTCGATTCGAGCGCGGAATAGCAGAAGAACATCACGAGGATCTCGCGGGCGCCACGGATGGCGAGCACACCGCGAATACCAAGCGGCTTGCGCCGGTCAGCCGTTTCCCCTTCCGATTGCTCGGACTGCGCGGATTGCACGGAAGAGGTTTCACTCGTCCGCTGCGGTTCGACGGTCTTACGCGCCTTCCACAACGGCAGGCTCAGCACCAGCACCGCGGTGAGCACGACCTGCAGAATGGAGATGGTCCGGTAGCCCCACGCCCAACCATGGCCGGCACCCAATGCGCTTGCCATGATGTACGGGCCAAGCAGAGTGCCCAAGCCCCACATGGCGTGCAGCCAGCTCATGTGACGGCTTTCGTAGTGGATTGCCACATAGTTGTTGAGCGCCGCATCGACGCCGCCCGCGCCCAAGCCGTACGGAATGGCGAAGAGCAGCAGCATCCAGTAATTCGGCGAGATGGAGAAGCCGAACAATGCGAACGCCGTCAACGCAACGGACACTGCCGTGACCTTGCCTGCACCGAACCGCAAGGTCATGCGGTCGGATAGCAGCGCGGACACGATGGTGCCGGCGGAAATCGTCATGGAAATGCCACCCGCCCAGGAAATCGGCGCATGCAGGTCGCCGCTCATCGTCGGCCATGCGGCGCCGAGCACCGCGTCCGGCAGACCCAGACTGATGAAGGCGATGTAAATCACGGCGAGCAGCAAATTGGCCACAGTCAGCTCCTTGTATGTTTTATGTTTGCGGCAATAAAATCACGAAAATACTCCGCTATTTTATCCAAAGTTACCTACCAAACGGTATTTTGTATCTTGCACTATCGACCGACGTTTTTGCATTATCGTGCATACACGAAAAGCGGGTCTCCGCCGTAACGCAAGGCCCGCCAATCGCAATCGCCATGCAATATCAGGTGTCGATCTTGGAACGGTCGAAATCGTCGGCGTTCTCCACGATGAACGCCTTGCGCGGCGGCACGTCATCACCCATGAGCAGGCTGAAGATGTGGCTGGCCTGTTCGGCGTCCTCCATGCGGATACGGCGCAGCATGCGGGTGCGCGGATCCATGGTGGTATCGGCCAGCTGGTCGGCGTCCATCTCACCCAAACCCTTGTAACGCTGGATGTCCTCGTTGTAACCGATGTGCTTTTTATCAAGCTCGGCGAGTTTGCCTGCCAACTCATCATCGGAATACGTGTAGATGTACTCGCCCTTATGCGTACCCGTCAACGCGATACGATGCAGCGGCGGCACTGCGGCATACACATGACCGTATTCGATAAGCGGCCGCATGTACCGGTAGAACAGCGTCAGCAGCAGGATGCGGATGTGCGCGCCGTCGACATCGGCATCGGTCATCATGATGATCTTGTTGTATCGGGCCTGTTCGATGTCGAAGCTTGCGCCGGATCCTGCGCCGACCACCTGGATGATGGCTGCGCATTCCTTGTTGGACAGCATCTGCGCGAGCGATGCCTTCTGCACGTTGAGGATTTTGCCTCGAATCGGCAGCAACGCTTGGAAACCGGAATTACGGGCGGCCTTGGCTGTGCCCAATGCGGAATCACCCTCGACGATGAACAGTTCGGCCACATCGTCATTGCCGGGCTGGCAGTCGGACAGTTTCGGCGGCATGGACGCGGATTCAAGCGCGTTCTTACGGCGTGTGACTTCCTTGGTCTTGCGCGCCTGCACGCGGGCATGCATTTCGCCGACGATTTTCTCCAGCACGCGGCCGGACTGTTCCTTGTAACCGCGTTTGGAGCCGGTAATCATCTCACCGAACTGCTTATCGGTCATTCTGGAGACGATCGGCTTGACTTGCGCGGTGCCGAGCACGTCCTTGGTCTGGCCTTGGAACTGCGGTTCGGCGATGTGGACGGTGACAACGGCCACCAGACCGGCGAGAATGTCGTCACGTTCCACCTTCATATGGGAATCCTTGAGATTCACCTTGAGTTTGCGCGCGTTGTCCTCGATGGCCT